>ERZ1035032.1780-NODE-1780-length-12760-cov-5.268241_pt1 | contig 12760 bp, 5 predicted proteins | sample MGYA00520693_ERZ1035032 | MGnify/ENA primary metagenome ERZ1035032 (study PRJEB33766, sample SAMN09781740) | gut metagenome | biome: gut microbiome | host: Homo sapiens | place: Madagascar | study: EMG produced TPA metagenomics assembly of the PRJNA485056 data...
AATCGTTCCTGTTCTGCCGGCTCCTGTCAATCGGGGTCGTGGAATAGAACAGAGGCAACTTGGTCTCCGGGTCAAGGGCCGTCTTATACTGAGACGGAAGCGAGTAATAGACATTGCGGCACCTTTCGTCAGCCGTAAGCTGATAGACACCGTTCTTGTCGGTCACAGTGAAGGTGTAACCATCTGTAACAGGAACTCCGGCGATTCCTTTCCCGGTCTTTGAGTCGGAGATCAAGCCGACAAGATTGCTGGAGAGGCTGGTCTTAGTCCCATTGATAACCATTCCTTTAGCTCTTCTCAGAGCCGGCGCGCACTCCCCTGCCTGTCCGGCGAAAGAGACTGTCCCCGCACAGAGGGCAGCCGTGAACATAAGGATGGAGATAAGTCTCTTGATCATCTTCTACAATGATTATTTGTACTTAACCCAAGTGGCCTTCTCGTCGAGGAACTTCTTGACCTCGATCGCCCTGTCACAGCAGAGGAACTCTGCTCCGAGATAAACTCCAAGCATGAAGTCCTCCTGGCATCTTGACGGCCAGAGAGACACTGAAAGTCCGGCCTCCTTGGCTTTCTTGACGGCAGATCTGGTCGTACCGTTCATCTGGCAGCCGATCCTCTTGATGCCCATGGCCTCGGCCTCGTAGATAGTCTCGTCGCAGACAGGCTTGCTGAAGATCATGAGCATGTCCACATCAGGATGAAGGGAGCGCATCATGTTGAGAGCCGTATTGCTGCTGGATGTGAACAGGTAGGTGGAGTTGGCTGGCTTGCCGGCCATAACGGCCTTGTAGAGCTTGTCGCAGTACTCACGAAGTCTCTCGGCCGGGTAGCTGGAGGCCGGGGAGGTTTTCATCTCGAACTCGACATAGAGTCCGTCCTTGGTGTTGAGGAACCTCATCAGCTCGTCCAGGAACAGGATCTTGTTGCCCTGAAGAGTGGTGAGCTCACGGATCTCGGCGGCGGTCATGGACTCGACCTTGCCGTCGCAGCCGGTAAGCCTTGCGAATGTCTCGTCATGATTGACAACGAGCTGGCCGTCCTTTGTCATGCGGATGTCGGTCTCGTAGCCTCTCATGCCCTTGTCGTAGCAGGCCTTGAAGGCCGGCAGGGTGTTCTCGTCGAACTCGAAGCGGCTGGCCCTATGGGCGAAGAAAGTGACTGTCTGGCTCTGCGCGAACATCGGGACAGAAGCGACGGACAGAAGCAGCGCCAATGCTATTTGTTTGATTCTCATCTTATGAATATTAAAATATCTTCATTTTAATTCACCAATCGGCAAGCCTCCCTGGGGAAAGCTTGCCGAATGGAATTTAAGTGGTTCAATGTCAGGATATTCAAAAAAAATCCGACATATTCCCTCAAGTTGACTGCTAGAACTCTGAGTAGTCAGTTGTGAGCTTGTTGGCAGTGAATGTCACAGAGCCTCCGTTAGGGAAGGTGTGAGTAGCGCGTACCTCCCAGTTCTGCTCCTCTGAAGGATTCTGCGAAGCAGGAGTGAAGTACCAGTAGTGGCAGGCGGTAGAGTTGCACCAGGTGTCGGTGTTCTTACCCTTGTCATTGTACCAGAAAGCGCAGATAGCCATGTTGGAGACACCACCGTCACCGGCTCTGGTGAAGTCACCTACCTTCTGACCGTTCTGCCAGAACTCAAGGTTCCAGTACTTGGCGTCATCGTCGAAGACCTCGGCGACAAAGCTGTTCTTGGCGGCAGCGAATGCCTTCATCTTGATGGTAGAGCCGATGTTGAAGTTGGTGTACCAGTTGATCGTGTACTTGGTGGTCTCAGGATCGTTCTCCGAGCCGTACTGCTGGTTACCATCGTAGATTCTCATCTGGTAGCCGGCGTCACGGTTGGTTGGCTTGAGGATCCAGTCCTCGATCTTGCTGCCCTTCACGTCATAGATGTTGTAGCCATTAGGAGCGCCGGTGACGTTGGAGTTAGAGCTCCACCACGCACCGCAGGCGGCGCCATGAATATGCTCGTAGATCTCCTTGCCGTTGACATCGTTGTGGATGTAGTTCTGAGTGTAGTGAGTGTGACCCACCATGATGTGAGCCTCGCTGAACTGGCTCAGCATGTTCATGACCTCGGCGTAGTTGCCCTTGGAGTCATTGCCTCTGAGCGGCTGGTGTGTACAGAAGATGATGAGCTTGGACTCCGGGTTCTGTACATTGGCGATGTCCTGACGGAGCCACTCCATCTGGGTGTCTGTGAGCTCGTTGGTGTAGCTCCAGGTAGCCTTGTTAGGAGAAGAGTTGGAAGAGAGCTTGTCAACATAGACGTTGTCGATCACCACGATGTGGGCGTTGCCGCGGTCGAAAGAGTAATCGGTCGGTCCGAAGTACTTAACATATTCCTCCAAAGAGTTGTAGTCATCGGTCTCCCTGTTGCCGCTGGCCTTGACCTTTGAGTTGTGGTCGTGGTTTCCGGTGCTGTTGAAGACAGGAAGGTACCTTCCGCTCACAACGAGATTCTTCATGGTGTTCACCATAGGACCGAACATGTAGAAGGAGTCGAAAGTGATGTCACCGAGGGTCACGGCATAGATGTTAGGTGAGTACTCACCGCTCTCCATGGTCCTGCGGATGTCCGGAAGGGTCTCGCCGAGGAACCTTGCGGCCTCGTCGATGGCCTGGCACTGAGGGTCACCGATCATCAGAAGGGTGAAGTCGGTCTCAGGAGCGTCAAGCTTCTTGAGTTTGAAGTCGCACCTGTATGCCTTGCCGGAGGTCATGATTCCAGGAGAGAAAAACTCAGGAAGGTGGTTGTTCTCGTCAAGAGGGATCTGGTACTCGGCAGGCACAGTGTAGTAAACCTTGCGGGCGAGATCGTTCCTCTTCATCTGATAGACACCGTTGGCGTCAGTCTTAACGTACTGGTAGCCATCGGTAACGGCGATTCCGGCGATTCCCTTGCCAGAATCCTCGTCAGTGATGACACCGGCGAGATCGACACCCTCTCCAAGAGTGGTTCCGTTGATGCTGGTCTCTGCGAGGTCGGAGAGCTCCGGGGTCAGAGTCTCACCTCCGACCGGAACTTCCTCATCCTTGGAGCAGCCGACAAAGCCGGCCACCAGCATCGCACAAATAAGGTATGTAATCTTTTTCATATTATCTATTTATGAATATATTAATTCCAACCGTAGTTCTGACCAAGCTTAGGGTTAAGGGTCAAAGCAGTTGTAGGGATAGGACGGCAGTACATGTAGTCAAACCACTGAAGGTCGATCTTGTAGATGAGGTAACCATCCTCGATGAACCAGTCGGAATCCTTCGCTGTCGCCCTCGAACGGATAGGATAGTTCGTGGTGGCGTTGGTGTTGGTAGCGTCCATGGACCTGTTGAATGTGTAGGTCTCGCCTTCGAACTCCATGTCAGAGCCGTCACCGATGTAGATACCCTTCCAACCGACGTTGTCGTACCTGCGGGCGATCAGGTCAGCCTGACCGTAGCGGTAGACATCGAGCTGACGGAGGCCACCCTCGAAGGTGAGCTCGGTGACTCTCTCACGACGGACCTCAAGAGCGATGTCAAGGTCTCCCTGAGTGTACATAGGGTGGTTGAGGCCCTTGGTGTAGTAGTCGTAGAGCCACTGGTCTCTTGTGTAGTCACCGCTGCCCGGATAGATGTCGGCGATGCCGGCGCGCTTACGGAGAGCGCCCACGGTCTTATCCCAGACACCCTGATCCATTCTGCCAAGCTCGTTCATGGCCTCGGCGTAGTTGAGGAGTACCTCAGCGTAACGCACGATAGGAAGCGAGTTCTCATCGAGTGAGTTCTGGAAATGGGTCGCGTCAGGAACAGACCACTTTGTCAGCATGTAACCTGTCTTGCAGAAAGAGAAGTCAATCTGCTCATTAGGCGAAGATGAGTTGCTGATGGCATGTCCAGGTCCGAGCACGGTGGCTGCAAGACGCGGGTCACGACCCTCGAACTCCTCGGTGATGAGCTTCTGATCCTCGCCTGCGGCGACATCGATCGGCTTACCGTCTGTCTTCATGAACATGTCCACGAGATCCTTGGTGCCGGAGTACTGCTGTCCGAGGGTAGAAGAGTGGAAGTACCTGGTAAGGCTGTGACGCTTGCTGAGTTCTCCGCTGTAGGAGCGTCCCCAGATCACCTCGTCCTTCTGCAGATTGTTGCTAAGGAAAAGTGAAGGGTAATCCTTGATAAGTGAGAAGCCTCCCTCGTCCATGACTGTCTTGGCGCATTTGGCGGCCAGTTCAAGGAGATCATTGACAGTCTCGTACTCGTTGGTCCAAGGCTTGCCTGTGGCAGGGTTGTTGGCCACATTCATTCTGAAGGTAGCCTCGTAGAGGAAGTACCTTGAGGCAAGGGCGTTGACAACGAACTTGTCGATGCGCACGCGTCCGTCAGTGTGGAACTTGCCGGCCATGCAGTTGGTGGCGGCGAACTCCAGGTCCTCGCGGATCTTGTGGAAGATGTATTCCCTGTCCTGTCTTGGAGCATACAGAATCGCTGTGTCTGATGGCTGGAGGTACTGATCTACCCAAGGAACATTTGAGAACGTGTTGACCTTGGAGACATATTTCATGGCTCTCCAGAAGCGGGCCACACCCTCGTAGTGGTTGTAGATGTCCTCGCTTACATTGGTCTTGGCCTTGTCCATCCTGGTGAGCATGTAGTTCACCCTACGGAGGAAGCTCCAGTCACCGTTTGCCCATCCGCCCTGCTTGGAAGAGTCCCAGTTGGCAGACGGACGATAGAAATCCGTACCGGTCTTTGTCGCGATCAAGTCGTTGTAGGCGTCGCCGCCTGAGGTCTCCGAATAGTCCGGAAGCCACGAGTTGAGCATACCATTGGCGTACATTTCCAGCTCAGACTCACTCTGGAAGTAAGTCTCGGCGTTGAACTTGTTGATAGGCTCTCTGGAAAGGAATCCCTCGCAGGACACCAGAGAAGACACCATCAGCGCGCTTGTCAGTATATAAATTATTTTTTTCATCGTTTTTCCGCTTAATTTTAGAATGTAAGACCTACACCGAAGGTGATTGTTCTGAGCATAGGGTATGACATACCGTCTCCGATACCACTCAAACCGATGTTGGATGTGCTGTCGAAGTCGGAGTCACCGACGCCGATTCCCTCAGGGTCAAACATGTCCGTGTGCTTGAACATAGGAGACCATGTCCAAAGGTTCTCCATTGAGCAGTAAATCCTTGCGCCCTGAAGGTGAGCCTTCTCGATGAGCTTCTTAGGGAAGGTGTAGTCAATGGTGAGGTTCTTCAGACGGATGTAGGCGGCGTTCTGGAGGTAGTGGTCGTTCTCGACTGTAAGAGGACCGAGGTTACGGTTGGCGCTGTAGCCGACACGTCTTGACCAGTAAGGGTTCTTGTCGTAGTTGGTCACAACCCAGTTCTCGGTGCTGTAGTCGATCTGAGCGTAGTTGTCGCCTGTCTGGGTCTTCATCAGGTAGGCACTGTAAGGCCTGTTGTACTGTCCCCAGAAGTAGGCTGTCTCGACCATAGGATACCAGTCGCGCTTGCCGACTCCCTGGAAGAACATCGAGAGTCCGATGCCGTTCCACTTGAAGTCAAGGTTCACACCATACTGGTAGCGAGGTGTGACATTACCGATCCTGTCGAGGTCACCCCAGTCAGAAAGGGTACCCTTACCGTAGTCGATCTTACCATCACCGTTGAGGTCAAGGAACTTGAGGTCACCGGCGTAGGCGCGGAAGTTGGATCCGTTCTTGTGGTAAGAGTCGGTAGCCCAGGCGTTGGCCTCCTCGTTGGAACGGAATATTCCGTCAGTGCGGAATCCCCAGATCTCACCGAGCTCCTTGCCTGAGTAGTAGTCAAGGATGTCTCCGGAGGTGGAGGTATATTCATCAACCCAGGTTCTGGTGTCCCAAACGCTACCCTTGACGCTGTAGTTGAAGTCCTTGCCCGCTACCTTGAATGAGTCTCTCCAGGAGAGGGTGAGCTCCCATCCCTTTGTCTGGAGGGAAGCGTAGTTACCCTTAGGGGCGCTGGCACCGTAAAGCTGAGGAAGCTCAGGACCTACAGTGATAAGGTCTGTGGTGTTTCTCACGTAGTAGTCACCAGAGAATGAGAGCCTGCTCCTGAGGAGGTCGAAGTCCATACCGACATCGTAGGTTGTGACGGTCTCCCATGTAAGGGTGGAAGGCACGACTGCAGGGTTGGTGGTGTAGTTCACGAAGCCACCGTCAAAGATGACGCTGGACTTGCTGATGCCCATGGTCTCAAGATAAGAGTACGGAGAGATGGTACCGTTGCCGAGAGAACCGTAGTTCGCGCGGAGTTTGAGGTTGTCCATCCAGCTCTTGGACCACTTCATCCAAGGCTCTTCAGACACACGCCATCCAATTGAGAATGAAGGGAACAGACCCCACTGAGAGTTCGTAGGGAACTTGGATGATCCGTCGTAACGGGCGGATGCCTCGAAGATGTACCTTCTGAGGAGGGTGTAGTTGACACGGCCGAAGAAGCCGATGATGCCGTAGCTGCTGTCGTTCTGCTCCATCTTGATCTCAGTACCATCGAACAGCTCGAATGACTGATACTTGTCAGGGAAGAGCATTCCGGTTCTCTGAGTGTAGAAGCGATCATAGTTGTAGTCCTCAAGGTTCCATCCGGCAACGACGTTGAGGTCATGCTTCTCGTTCAGCTTCGGAGTCCAGGTGAGGACGGTGTTGGCTGTGATGTAGTCTGTGTCGTAGGTCCAGCGGCTCTTGTAGGAACCGGCCTGGGTGACATATTCAGTGGCGACTCCAGGTACAGAGTAGAATGACAGAGGGGCGCGGTAACGCTCTCTCCAGCGGCGGGTGGCCTTGTAGGAGAAGTCTCCGCGGACCTTCAGCACCTCAGGGATGATGTCGATCGTGACACCGATTGTCGAGTTGACGACGAGGTTTGAGTCATCCTGACCTGTGTTACCCTCGAAGAAGGAGGCGTAACCTGTCTTCACGCCGGCGAGTGTCCATGTTCCGTCCTCATTGTAAGGAACGAGGACAGGCTGTCCGTGCTGGTCGATCTGGTGACCGATGACAGAGTTCGTAGTGAACATCGGCTGGTTGGACTTGCTGCGGAACACGGAAGTGTTGTTGTCAAGGGACAACCACTTGTTGATCTGAACCTTGGCCTTCGCGCGGATGTTGAACGTGTTGTAGTTCTCGTCTCCGATCTTGTAGATACCGCTCTGGTTGAAGTAGCGGCCGGTAAGGTTGTAAGTCAGTTTCTTGGTGGCTCCCCTGACGCTGACATCGTGTGTCGTGGAGGTCGTGTAGTCCCTATAGACGTGGTCAAGCCAGTTGTAGTTGCCGAAGTAGAGGTACTGTCCGCTGCTGCCGACTCCACCGTAAGGGGAATCGTAGCCGGCGGCCCTCAAGGCCTTGAGGGTCTCAAGGTAAGTGGTACCTGACATGGCGATGTTGTTCGTGTTCATCGTGGTAGGCACCTTTCCAGAGGAACCAGGCACACGGGAGTCGTTGCCATAGAACTCGTAGAAAGCGTCTGTCCACTCAACGCCGTCGGTGACGATGTTGTCCTCCCACTTGATGATACGGCTGTTCAGGGAGAAGGCTCCGTTGTAGGTTACGGAAACCTTGTCCGTGTCGGCGTTCTTGGTGGTCACAAGGATAACACCATAAGCGGCGCGGGCTCCGTAGATGGCCGCGGACGACGCGTCCTTCAGCACGGCGACTGTCTCGATGTCGGCAGGGTTGACCTGTGAGAGGCTACCCTCGACACCATCGATCAGAACAAGCGCGGAACCCTCGCTACCGATGGAGTGCTTGGATCCGGCGGCGCTGCTGCTGAAGTTCTTTCTCGTGTTGTAGGACGTTCCGTTGCCACGGATGTAGATGCTTCCTGAGTGCGTGGCCTTACCGTCGGTCTGGACGATGTTAAGACCGGCGATCTGTCCCTGAAGCGAACGGGTCACGTTGGCGTTAGGACGATCGACGATGGCCTCACCGTCGAGGTTCTCGACAGAACCTACGAGCTGTGTCTTCTTAAGGGTACCGTAACCCACAACGACTGTGGCCTCAAGCATCTGGTTGTCCTCGGCGAGAGCAAAATCGATCGTAGCTCTCTGACCTACCTTGATCTCCTGATCCTTGTAGCCGATGATCTTGCAAACGAGGACATCCTCAGGCTTTGCCTGGATGGAATATTTTCCATCGACGTCCGTCGAGACTCCATTGGTGGTCCCTTTGACCATCACTGTAGCCGCGATAAGCGGTTCGTTGGTCACCGCATCCTTGACTACTCCCGACACCTTTACTGTCTGCGCGGACAGATTGAAAGCGCTGAGCAGTGCCACCTGGATGGAGATGACAACAAACAGTATTTTCTTGAAATAATGTTCCATAATATTTCCCAAAAGATTTGCTTCTCTCAAAAGATTTGATTGAATGTTGCTTGCTGTGGATTTGCACTGAATCAACTCTTTCCGGACAATCTCTTCGGAAAACTGACGCTAGGGTTCTGATCGCCTATTGTACCATATTATGTGTTTTTTATTATCAACAAACCGTGCGAAAACGGCGAAGGCAAACCCTCCGCCTTGACCAAAAACTGACCGCAGGCCATTGACGCACCAATCCTGCGATGCAAATGTAATCATAGTTTTCCATAACACAATTTATTTTTTTCCAAACTTCGCGGCCAGGCCACAATAACGTCTGAATCCTTTCAAAAGAGACAACCAAAACCTAAAAACGTTGCAAAAATCCAAAAATAATCAGTATTTTTGCGGTTGGATTTGCATCTGGATCTTCGAATCTGGATTTATTTAGACACTCTGATGCGTAACGGGGAGAATTCTTAATCTCTGTTATTCTTACTTTTTTACTCTTTATTTTACATCATAGGTTTTGATGTAACACCACGTAAGTTTGATTATACGTTTAACGAATCAGATGATTTAATCAGTATGAAATCTACCAAATTTATAGTCGGTGCTCTCGCCGGAGCCGCTCTTCTCCTCGCTTCCTGCCAGGAGGAATTCACCGCTGGTGAGGACCAGTCCAGACTGGTGCCGAGCGACCTCCGCTACGACACGGAGAACAGCACCGCCGACAACCTCGCGTTCTGCTGGAGCGCCGGCCAGACCATCGCCGCCGGAGCGACATCCTACAGCATCGAGGTCTGCGACAACCCAGATGACGCCGTGAACATGTACGACGACGTCATCCAGACCATCAAGACATCAGCCGTCGGCTCTGACGGCGTGGCAAGAGCCACATTCACCAAAGGAATCAGCGAATATACCGAGAAATATGTCCGCCTCCGCGTCAACTACGGGGCCGTGTTCTCAAGCTGGACATTCGCCAAGGACACCGAGGGCAACCCTGCGGTGTTCGTGGCCGGACACGGAATCAAGGATCTGAAGAAGCCTTCTGTCGAGAGCATCTCTGTCAACTGCCCGGCGGACGCCGCCGAGTTCAGCGTGAAGGCTGACCTCTCAGCAGTCGCCTCAGCCAGCAGAGTACTCGTTCTTCTGCTTGACTACACAAGCCAGCAGGTACTTGACAAAGAAGTTGTCGATCCTTCAAGCAAGAGCACTTTCGAGAAGACCTACACAGATCTCCGATCAGGAAAGCTGTACCAGGTGAAGATGCTTCCTGAATATGACATCACAGGCGAGGCCACCCACGTGGCTGAATGGACCATGGCTGAAGGCGACGCTACCGACGAGGCCGGCGAGACCGTGAAGTCAGGTGTCATCCAGTGCGGCAAGGGCTTCGTTGTCATCAACGGAGTGCCTCCTACCACGAGACTCGCTGCGAAATATTCAGGGATGCTCGTGTTCGAGTGGACCGAGTCAGGCTTCCTCAACCCTACAAAGGATGTAGCCATCCCTGTCAAGATCGCCCTGTACAAGGACGCTGACTGCAAGGATCTCGTCTATGGATGGACAATCAAGAGCGACATCTTCCTCGGAAAGCAGCCTATCATGACTTTCGCGAACCTTACCCCGAGCACCAAGTACTGGTTCACCTGTCAGGATCTGAACACCGGACTTCTCTCCGACCCTCTTGAGGTCGAGACCGCAGCATTCGACATCGTGACAGTCGGAGCCAACAAGGTTGCCGCCGGTGAGACAGCTCTCGCCGAGGACTTCGGCGAGCTCTACTTCGGCAGCAACAGCGTTGATGTTACCCCTTCAGTGAAGAATACCAATAATGGATATTCACACCCTGTAGAAGGCGAATGGGACAATGGTACTCTCGCCGCAGACTCATTCAACCACGGATTCTTCAACACCCTCGGGTCCACCGGCGGTGTACAGTCATCCCGTTTCAAGAACTGGGCTGTTGTCCATGGTCTTAAGAATGGAACAGGAGCTTCTGTTCCTGGTGACTGCTGCATCCGTACAGGTATGTTCCAGATGGGAGCCTCCTCAGGAATTCCTATCGTGTTCACTCCTGAGCTTACAAACCTTAGCGGTCTCGCAAGCGTCACTGTAAGCTTCACCGTTTCCTCGATGTGGGAGAAAGGAGCCATCAAGGAGGCCGGCTCAGCCGACTTCTCACAGCTTGGTGTCTACACTGCGACCGGTGGTTCCGCAAGCAAAACAAAGGATAAGACTTATGGAGAACTGACCGGAGCGACCGTCAAGAGCGTAGCTGTTCTTCCTCGTCCTGTCACCGATGTCAAGGAGCCTACTTGGGAGACCAAGACCGTGACCATCGCCAACGTGGCCCCTGGCACACGTATCGGCATCGGCGCCGTCCGTCCTGATGGAAAGACTGGCAACCAGCGCTTCCTCCTCCGCGAGGTCGTTGTCAAGGTCGCTTCCTACGGCATTCCTAAGCTCACCACCCCTGTGCTCAAGAGTCAGGAGATCAGCAAGGTCAAGGCTTCGTTCACATTCGAGACCCAGGAGATGGCTCAGACCTATCGCCTCGGCTACAAGAAGAACGGCGACGCCGACTATAAGTACATCGAGCAGGAGACTCCTGAGTTCAACCTCACCGGTCTCTCAGTCAACACTCAGTACATCATCAAAGTTGTGGCAGTAGCCGGAGAGTATGAGTCTGAAAAGCCTTACTATCAGGAGTTCAGAACCGAGAGCGTTGACTACAAGTACCCTATGACAATCTCCGACAACGACACATTCGTTGAATGGATGACCTACGGAGCCGAGTTCACATCAGCTTCTGACGTGATCACTCTGGACACCGACCTTGACCTCAAGGGTGTTGACGTTCCGGTTGTCGCCGAGTTCGGCGGCGTGCTGAACGGAAACGGCAAGAGCATCAAGAACTGGACTTCCAACCACGCTCTGTTCAACAAGGTTAACGGCACTGTCAAGGATCTCACGATCGACGCCAGCTGCGCGTTCACCGCTTCTTCAGTCTTCGCTCCTGTGACCCTGAACAACGCTGGTACCATCAGCAACGTGCACAACAAGGCTAATGTGACATATTCAGCAAGTGACTTCTCTGAGTCTGTTATCATCGCCGGTATCACCGCAGAGTCAACCGGAAGCATCCTGAACTGCTCTAACGCCGCCGCCATCAGCGCGACAACCGCAGGACAGATCAAGGGCGCAGGCGTAGCTGGTATCGCCGGCTATCTCGCAGGCTCGATGTCTGACTGCTCCAACACTGGAGCCGTGACTGTCAGCAGCAAGTACGTTTCCGGAACCTCTTCAGTCGGAGGCAAGGCCGTTGTTCCATGCGTAGGAGGTCTGGCCGGACTTGGTGGAAATGGATTCAAGATCGAAAACAGCAACAATAACGGAAAGGTTTCCTTCACCGTCAGTGCGATGGAGAATGCCACCGCCACTCAGCAAAGAATCAGTGTCGGCGGTATCGCTGGCGCTCCTGAGGGTGACATCACCAAGAGCAATAACTATGGAGAGGTTTACACAAAATTAGCCACTTCAAACGGAGCCGAATCCTCTGTTAACTACATCGCTATTGTTGGTGGTATCTCAGGAGGAGACTACTTCGCTACAGGTCAGGCATCCACCAACATCACCGACTGTGTCAACGAAGGCAAGGTTACCCTTTACAATGACTCAGCCAAGGCGAATAGTGCGATTGGCGGTATTGTAGGTTGGCCTGGTATTGAAGGAGCTCAGAAGATCTACACCAAGAACAGCGTCAACAAAGGAACCATCACATTCACCGGAAATGGTAAATGCCGCGTAGGTGGCGTACAGGGTGGAACCGGAAACATGGAAGGCTGCATAAATGAAGGTGCAGTCGTATTCGAGTCCGGCAACAAGACCTCTGTAATCGGAAGCCTTTGCGGATTCCACTCACAGGGTCACGTCATCAAGAACTGCAACGCTCTCGGAACAGTGACAGCCAAATCAACTGTTGACGGAATGGGTGGTCTTATCGGCAACATCGGTAACGTCGCTCACACAACAGGAGAAGGCTGCGTTGTGAAGTGTACCCTCACCGGCGGTACCGCTGCCACCTCCGGTATGATCATAGGTAAGTTCAACGGCAACAAGTATGCAATAAAACTTGGCACAACCGCCAGCCCAATAAAGGTTTCCGGAAGTCTCAACGGCACCGCTGTCACAGCTTCCAACTTCGAGGACTATCTGAACGGCCCTACAAACTTCAAAGCCGGCACCCACGTGCTGACCGCAGTGTACGGCGAGTAATCAGAACTCACCTATTCTCTATAAAAGGATGGCCATCACGACCATCCTTTTTTTGTGTGTACCAGCCACACGTGACCAACATTGGCATATTGTAAGCATTCGATAAAGTACGACTGTCAGTTTGATTAAGTGGTATATAACTTTG
>ERZ1035032.1783-NODE-1783-length-12726-cov-18.087996_pt1 | contig 12726 bp, 8 predicted proteins | sample MGYA00520693_ERZ1035032 | MGnify/ENA primary metagenome ERZ1035032 (study PRJEB33766, sample SAMN09781740) | gut metagenome | biome: gut microbiome | host: Homo sapiens | place: Madagascar | study: EMG produced TPA metagenomics assembly of the PRJNA485056 data...
CTAAAATAGTTATTATATGTGCAAAAACGCCCAATATATGGGCTTTTTTGCCTATATATTGGGCATTTCATACATACACTGTATTTCAGCAGGATCTACTCTGCTATCTTCTGCACACAGTATATTGAATATTTTTATACATGCTTACATCATTATAAGGCTTCTGATATCAGAAGTGCTCCAGTATTTCCTCAGGGGAATGTATCACAAACGGTGCTCCAAGGCTCATGATGTACTCTTCCTTACGGAAGCCCCAGCCTACCATGATCACATCCATCTCGGAATTTCTCGCGGTCTGGAGGTCCACCTCTGAGTCTCCTATATATACTGCGTCCTTTTTGTCTGTTCCAAATCTGTCAAGGACCGCTATAACACTGTCAGGATACGGCTTTCTCCTCTGTCCTTCCTTATCTCCCACTGAGAACTCAAAAAGTCCGGGGAAATAATCGTCGCACAGCTCCTTCACTGCGTAGTCGGCTTTATTTGAAACTACAGCAGTATGCACTCCCATGTCCTTAAGCTTTAATATTACTTCTTTTATTCCATCATAAGGTCTGGTCTTGATGGCACAGTGATCCTTGTAATAACCATGGAAGGTCTTGAACACTTCATCCACAACCTCTACAGGGGTTCCCTTAGGAACCGCACGCTCTATAAGTTTTCTGATACCGTTTCCCACAAAGTGTCTCACCTCATCTATAGTACGCTCAGGCATGTCATACTGTCCCAGTGCGTAATTAGTGCTGTCTGTAAGATCCTCCAGAGTGTTAAGTATGGTTCCGTCCATGTCAAATACTGCAAGTTTATATTTCATAATTTTCATCTCCTTACGTCACTGGTATATTACCTCACATTTTTATTTTTTACAATATTTACATTTGCATATACAGTAACTATAATTTCATATGTTGACGTGGTGTTTTTAACTTTAAATGTACAAATGCCACGCTATGACTATTTTTAAAATTCATTAGGAAGCGAAAGAGAAATGAACAAAGATCTGACTGTGGGAAATCCCCAGAAGGTATTATGGCGTTTTTGCCTTCCGTTATTCGGAAGCATTATATTTCAACAGCTATACAATATTGCCGACTCGTGGGTGGCAGGAAAATACATAGGAGAAAATGCCCTAGCGGCGGTGGGCAACAGCTACGAGATAACCCTTATATTCATTGCATTTGCCTTTGGCTGCAACATAGGCTGTTCCGTCATCACCTCAAGATATTTCGGAGCAAAGAATTACACGGATATGAAGTCATCCATATCCACAGCCATGATAGCCAGTGCCGTAACCTGCATGGTCCTTATGCTCTTCGGGCTTCTGGCAGGAGGTGCCCTGTTAAATATGATAAATACTCCGGCAAAGCTTTTCTCAGATTCCAAGCTGTATCTGGATATCTACATACTGGGACTTCCGTTTGTTTTCTTCTATAATATTACAACCGGAATATTCTCGGCACTGGGAGACTCCAAGACACCCTTCAACTTCCTGGTGGCTTCGTCCCTCTCCAACATAGCCGTAGATATATTCTTCGTACATTCACTTAACATGGGTGTTGCGGGCGTTGCCTGGGCAACCTTTATATGTCAGGGCGTAAGCTGCATACTAAGCCTTATAGTAGTAACAGTAAGACTTGGGAAGATAAAACTCACGGAAAGACCTAAGCTGTTCTCCGGCAAGATCTTTAAGCAGTTCGTGGTGATCGCTGTCCCCAGTATCCTGCAGCAGAGCTTCATCTCTGTGGGAAATATCATAATCCAGAGTATCATCAACAGCTTCGGTGAAGGTGTCATGGCAGGCTATTCTGCTGCCATCAAGCTTAACAACCTTGTAGTCACCTCATTTACAACCCTTGGAAACGGAATATCAAACTTCGCCTCACAGAACCTTGGGGCAAAAGCTTTAGATCGTATAAAGGCAGGCTTCAAGGCAGGAATAAAGATGGTGTGGTGCCTGTCACTGCCTCTCTTTCTCCTGTACGTTATATTCCCTGAGCCTCTGCTCCGCTTCTTTATCGACGCTCCGTCAGCAGACGCTCTTAACTCAGGAAGACTGTTCATGCGTATCGTATCACCATTCTACTTTATTGTGTCAATGAAGCTGGTGGCTGACGGAATACTTCGTGGTATGGGACAAATGAAGCAGTTCATGGTATCGACCTTCACTGACCTGATCCTCAGAGTTGTGCTGGCAGCATTGTTGTCTGCCACATTCCTTGGCTACACGGGAATATGGTGTGCATGGCCTGTGGGCTGGTGTGTATCCACCTGTATCTCCGTGTTCTTCACGGCAAGGCTTTTGAACAGGGATATTGACTTATCTTATATGTTCCACCAACATCTTCTTTAATGTTTCGCGGTTAAACGGCTTCGCCATATGCAAGTGTGTGATATTCTTCTAACAGTTCTTCATATAGAAGTAAAGACATGCCACCACCACGATGACATGTCTTCCTCATTTTATATATTTTTATATACAATTAATAAATATATTGTCTACCATTACATACCCACCTGGTTGATCACATTACAAGCACTACCTCATTCTCCTCGACCATTACACTCTCAGGAATGTAATTATCTTCCATCTTCCTGCCATTTACTGTAAGCTCAGCACATCCACTCTCTTTGTGATCAGGATTTTTCACTACAATGTGAAGCTTCTTTCCACGGAATACCTTATGGATCTCAAGGCCATCCCATTCTGCAGGAATTGAAGGAGCAACCTTAAGCCCATATAAGTCAGGTCTCATACCAAGTATTCCCTCAACACATCCAACCATCACTGTTGAAGCTGTACCTGTAAGCCAATGCACATGGGAACGCCCAAAATGCGGGCTTGCCTTTCCCTCGGTGAACTGTCCATAACAGTATGGCTCGAGCTCACGGATCTCTGCTCTGTCATTCTGTGCTGCAGGAGCATTCTCCTTGAAATATGTAAATGCTCTTTCTCCATGTCCGCGAAGTGCCTCGGCAAGGATTATCCAGCCCTGTGACTGGGAGAATATACCTGCATTTTCTTTAACACCCTGATTGTAGATAACTGCAAGAGCTCCGTCAAATGCATGTTCATGATATGGAGGATCCATAAGTATCGCGCCATACTCAGTGTTAAGCTGCTTATATACATTATCAAGTGCCAGATCAGCCTGCTCATCTGAGGCATAGCCCGAAATAACAGCCCAACTCTGTGGGTTTAACCACATATTTGCCTCCGGGTCGTCTCTGTGTCCGATCACTTCCCCCTTCTCAGTGAAGCCACGGATAAATCTGTCTTCATTCCAGCAAAGTTTCTCTATAGTTTCGCCAAGTTCCTTCTGCTTCTCATCAAGATACTTGATATACTCTTTATCCTTTTTGTACTCAGCAAATTTTCTTAATATTGTCATAGCATAGTAGAACTGAAGAGCAACGAATGATGACTCACCCTGTGCTCCAAGTCTAAGGCAGTCATTCCAGTCAGCATAAAGACCGGCAGGCATGTTATGAATTCCAAGATGATCCATTGAAAAATCAATAGCCCTCTTTAAATGCTCATATACAGTTCCCTCTGCATGATTATTTGCAAATGGGATCACTTCATCTATAAATGCAAGATTTCCCGATTCTGAAATATATTTATATACTGTTGGGAACAGCCACAAGGCGTCGTCTGCCCTGTATGCAGGATGTCCTGTTTCCTTAACCCACTCAGGATCATCAGGTGTGCCTGAATCCCCCGGTACAAAATCAAATAATACCAGTGGAAGTCCGCCACCGTTATCCACCTGGGCTGAAAGCATGAACCTTATCTTCTCTACAGCCATTTCCGGTGCCAGGTGGATCACACCCTGAATATCCTGAACCGTATCTCTGTATCCGTATCCGTTCCTCAGTCCGCAATAGATAAATGACGCTGCCCTCGACCAGATAAATGTCATGAAACAGTTATATGCATTCCATGTATTGATCATGGTATTGAACTCCTCTGACGGTGTCTTAACCTGGAAGTTCTCAAATCTTCCATGCCAGTCGGCAACAACCTCTTCATACTCAGCCTTACATACACTTGTAACATCTGCGTAGGACGCAAGTATTGCCTTTGATTCATCATTTTCCTTCATACCAAGGATAAAAGCGATTTCCTTTGTCTCTCCGGGAGTAAGTGTTATGATCGTTGAAAGAGCACCACATGAATTCTCATTGTAACTGTCTACATTTCCCAGATTACCTTCTGACACGCCCTTAGGATTATTGTATGTATTAAAAGCCCCAAGGAATTCCTTCTTATCACCACAGTATGATGAAACGGAAGCTCCCGCAAGTCCAAAAAATCTGTCTGTTGCTCGCTTGTGGTCTACATACTCTCCTTCAGGAAGAGTATCAAGATTTCCGTGAACAATATGGCGTATCTTATTATCTTCAAATTTTGTTCTTCCGATGAACAATGAATACTGGAGATTTACCTGATCCTGCTCATAATTGCTGTTATTTGTAAATTCTGCATATCCCGTAACTGTAAGATTTCTTGTCACCAGATCATTGTTTGTAACCTTAAAATTCCATACCTCATATGCCTTATTAATGGGTACATAGTAAAGTGCCTCTGAATGTATATTACTGTAATCAGCAACAATTCTTGTATATCCTGTTCCGTGATGGCATTCATTCTTATAAACATCAAGTGGCTTTGCCACCGGCTGCCATGACGCTGACCAGAAATCCTTACTGTCATTATCTCTTAAGTATATATACCTTCCCGGTTGATCAAAATTATTGAACACATATCTTAAAATTCTTCCGTTTGCACCTGACTGGGCGAAGCTGTATCCCCCTGCATTATTTGAAATAACTGCGCCATACTCAGGGGAGCCAAGATAGTTGGCCCATGGTGCCGGTGTACATGGGTTTGTAATTACATATTCTCTGTTTGTATCATCAAAATAACCATATTTCATATCTATTCACCTCATATTATTTAAATCTGCCCATTGAACATTTACCTATTTGGTATTGTTCATCGCTGACACTACACACTCTGTCCTTTAACTCCAATATATTTACCTGCCAAGGATAATCTTTACAGTGTGCTTCCTATTGTTAAAAGTCTCTATGTCACTTCTCCTGAGCATTGCGGCTCCATCGGTAATATCAAGTGGTCTGCCATCACACTCGGCACCCACTATCCTGTACTGACCATAGTCAAGCCTTTCAGGATTATTTACAACAACCTTGAACTCCTTACCTGCGAAGTTAAGGGTCATTGTTGAATTTCCCGATCCATCAAACTGCTCAGGTACAAGCTTAGGTGACACTGCAAGATCACCATATACACCCTTTACACCAAACACCTCTGTAATAAATGTAAGCATATACCAGCTGGCTGCACCTGTAAGATAATGGTATAGTCCTCTTCCGTCAGCGTCAAAATACTCGGGAATACCAGGATATATCTTGCTTGTGTTAAAATCCATGGCATGTTCGCTTAATGTACTTAATGCCTTGTAGCCCTCTCTTGCGAATCCCCTCTGATACAGTGCATTTGCATACATCACCGTCATATGTGAGAATACCGCACCATTTTCCTTTTCTCCATATGCAAATCCAAACATTCTGCCAAGATTTAACTTAACCTCATTGAAGTCTGTATTAAGACGATATCCTCCTGCCTCTCTCTTGTAAAGGTATTTATCCGCGCTTTCACAGATTGCCTTCACCTGCTCATCTGTGGCAGTGTTACTCATGATCGTAAACACCTGACCTGTAAGCATCATTCTGACTCCTGCCGGGAAGTAACCTTCAACTCTGTCACAGTTGTCATCATAGTAGCTGTTGAACCATCCCTTATTATCATCAGCACCTTCGCCGTCAATCCACTCTGTGCTTCTGATATGGTTCTTTATCCAGTCAGCCTTATGCTTAAGATTGTCTGCAAGCTCACGGATATCGACTCTTACCATGTTACCACTTACCACATGTCCACACTTTGAAAGGTATCCTGCCAGTACCGCCTTCTTCTCATCAATACTATCATACATCCGGCTATCGGAATTTAAGAGATCATTTATCTCCTCAAGAAGTTCGATCTCCTCCCAGCCATACTTGTCAGCCAGTGTTATGAGAAGCCTCGAAATTTCCTCAAGATTTCCTGCATATGCTGCTGTAAATGCTACACTCTCACCATTTTCCGCTGCCATATCAAGGGCATCATTCCAGTCAGCACCGCGAAGTCTCATGTGGTTATGGGCACCAACCTCATAAAAAGAGCAAAGCTGTTCAAGAAGAATATGTTCAAGTATTGTGCCTTCGTATATCTCCCCATCTGCCTTTCTGAGCCTTACTCCATATTCGGGAGTCCATTCCCGGTCAAGAGCTGTTCCACGTTCCTTCTGTTCATCCTTGAAATATGTTGCCTTTTCCTTTAACACATCTACATCACCGGTCTGGTTTATATACAACTTTGTGGTGAGAAACGGCCACATGCCGTGATCCATCCATACTCTGGCAATACCATTTCTGTCCGCAACAAATTCTCCCTGCTTCTCTCCGATTATCGTAGCATTTGTTCCATCAATACGAACACCACAGTAATTATCAAGTATCATCTGTCTCACACCGCTCGGATCCATGATAAGCAGAGAAAGGCAATCCTGCCACAGATCTCTCCAACCTCTTCCGCCTCTGCCATAATCATGGTGAGGGAGGAATGAACAGCCGAATATCCTTCTTAAGAATGGCTGGAAGCTTACCCATTTCATAAAGCCGTCAAACTCATCATTTCCTGTTTTGTAGCTTACATTCACCTGGCTCTTCCAGAAATCCTTTGTCTTCTGAAGATGAGCCATAACCTTATCCCCACTGTCAAAGAGAGCTACTGTCTGTGGAAGCTTTGTATCATCTTCCAACACACCCATAATTATGGTATATCCCATAGACTCACCGGGTACAAGAATCTTAGATGAAAAGTGAAGCCCACCCATTGCCTCCTTACCTGCGAATGATGTTCCGGAAGGAACCCCCGGTGTATTATCTATTATTGTTCTTGGTGATGTAAGACTTCCGCCCTCACCCATAAAAGTATCAAGCACGGGATAGAAGTCCTCAGGTGCATTTCCATCTTCGTCTACGCCACATACAAAATATGTAAGCTCATTCTTTCTGTGACCACGCTCATCAAATGACAATGTAGGCTTGACGCACACGCCAAAATCATTTGTTTTAATTCTGTGAAGAAGTGATGTGACATGTCTATGATCTCTGATATTATCAGCACTTCTTCCATATATAGGGATTGCCGCTGTTGGAATTATTTCCTTTGCAACATCTGATCTATTTGTGATGGTAACATACATTATCTCTACAGGACAATCTACCGGGGCAAATGATATAACCTCAGACATGATCTCATGCTCTGTGGATGTTCTTGTCATCTTGTGCCACATAAAACCTGCTTCAATATTGCTGTCATCCTGCTTAGATGTGAATTTTACTGATTCCTGTAATGCTGACGCACCGACTGCTGACCATACTCCTGCATTATCTATCTTACACCAGAAATTTCTGACCCCACGATTGTTATTAAGATTTTCAATACTTACCGGCTCAAGAAGGAATGTATTCTGATCCACCTTTGCGTCTCCTCCGAGATTAGGAGTTACCGCGCTCTTTATTCCCATATTCTGTGCTACGGGAAAATAAAGTCCACTGTAGTTTTCCGGTCTATGCAATGTAAATGTTCCGTCTTCGTCTAAAAAATTGATCATACCCATAATTATCTGCCTCCTCATGAATTTCTTATGATCCATTTATATCAGATTACAGATAATATTTATGTTGGGTTTTTTACATTTTTATGGTAATTTATACTTGTCTGTCATTTATGCTTTTATTCTTTGATATTTCCGTTTTTAATATTTTCTCTGATTATATTATCAGTCACTTCATATAATTTCTCAGAGCCTGCCTTCGTGCCAATCTGTCTGCCGTATACCTGATCAGCTGATACTTCATGGCTCCTCCAGTCGCCTCCGCCATTGCTGTTGTTAAGCAATAAGGGCTGGAGGTTGTCCATGGCTCTGGCAAATTTTGCTTCCGGTGTCTCCCATGCCTCGAACTCCTCGAATATTGCCATAAGCTCTTCCTTCTGATCATCGGGCAGCATGGAATACAATCTCTCCTTTGCCGCCTCCTCACGGGCTTTCTGGGTTTTCTTCCCCTCCGTATCGTAAGCATATGTATCGCCTGCATCTATCTCTACCACATCGTGGACCAGACACATAAGCATTACCCTGGTTATATCAATGGGCTCGTTGGAATATTCTCTGAGAAGATATGCCATTATAGCCATATGCCAGGCATGCTCCGCGTCATTTTCATTCCTTCCGTGGCCGCTTATGTGGGTCTGTCTGAATATATTCTTTTCCTTGTCTATCTCAAGAACAAATTCTAACTGCTTCTTTAATCTGTCGTCCATGTCACGCTCTCCCTTATACTGTAATATATATCATATCACACATGACTGGGTCACTCCAATTCTAATCTAACTTCTCATAGCTCCAGAGATTGCTTATCTGGTCATGTATCTCATCATAGGTCCAGGTTCTGGCACTCTTCTCCGGGCTGTTAGGGTCATTTACCACAAATCCACCATCCTTGTAACCGGTAAGGACAATGAAATGTCCTGAAGTGGTGAATATACCCTTGTCCATTATGCAGATGATTGGTCTTCCCTGCTCAAGCTCAGACTTCATCACGTCCTCATCGAGGCTGATTTCCCTGCCTTTTATACCAAAGTTCTCACAGCCCTGGGTCATAAAGGACCAGGCGGTTCCCTTTCCGTCTACATAATACCCGCTATTCTCAGCATATGCGGCCACCACATCGGGGGTGTTTTCAATATTACCGGTATAGTATACGGAAACCATTGATATACATGTAGGTCCACAGGCAGTGTAGCCTATAAGGCCTGAGCCATAAGGTATGTAACCCCATCTCTTGTCCCACTGAAGAAACAGCGGCACCTGTCCTTCCTTAACCTCACCGGATACATCTATGGCATGAGTCTTGCCGTACTCCTCAGGATAATTGTACACATAGTCAACCAATTCCTCATTTGTCTTTATCTTCTCTATAAGTTCATCATTGTATTTGCTCTTATTAAGAAGCACATATCTGACCTTCTCCTTATCCTCCGCTGTATAGTTCTTCCAGAGGTCATAGTCCTCCAGAGTCTCATAAACAGTCTCATCCACAGCCTCATAGTCTGCTTCCGTAGGAACATTGGTTGCCTCGGCTCCTGCCGGTGTACCTGCAAATGTTCCATAAGTACCATCTGTCCCTGCGGCATTATCTTTATTCTTATAGAATATTCCTATGCTGCAGCCGATGATAATACATGTAAGTACTACTATGGCAATAATCACCCCGGAATTTATCCCAAGCCTTCTCATATAATATGCAGCCCTGCCGCTTACTTCCGGTCTTCCTGCCCTGTCCTGCTCTGTATGTCTGCCTGCGCCGCCATATCTGTTATCCTGCCTGTTTCTGTCCACATTTGCTTTTCTGCCTGAGTCTGTGCCTCTATTCATATTGGGATTTCTTTTTACACTTTTATCTGCATTTACTCTTCTGTTCATGTTCGAAGCTCTCTTTTCATTTGCAATCCTTTTTACGTTTGAAACTCTTTTTTCATTTCCACTTCTGCTTGTATATGAAGTTCTTCTGTCATTTGCACTTCTTATATCCGGAACCCTAAGCACCCCCATCTCTGTGTTTCTTTGTATGTATGTGCCTGTGTTGGTATTTCTCTGTTGGTAATCCATATTTCTTCACTCCTCGTCTTTGAACATCAGCCATTAAAAATGCGTCTCCGCCACTTGCTGCTTCCTCGGTCAAGGTGCTGACATCCTTTCTGTATTTTCCTATACAGATGATATCAGTATGAAGTAAACTACTTGTTTTCCAGATGTGTCTAAGTTGCAAATTCCGTTACATTCTTCAGATTATACCTTCTTTAAATATCAATATTTCATATATCGGCATCTATGGGTATCAATGTCTTTTTATGTTAATACCTCTCCGTCAACCGGAAGGCGAAGCTATAGCTTCCATCCCCCAGGCCTTCTATCTGCCCCATTAACATAAATACACCATCTGTGCTTATTGCCTTAAATGAATAAAATTCACTGCTGTCATATCCGGATGAGGTCATTCCGCCTACATTGCCATAATATTCTCCGGAGTCGTCCCCCTTATATCCTATAAAACCATCACCATATCCTGCTGCCGTGTAATCCGTAACATCCGTCCAGTCTATCCCCATAGTCTCCTGATATGCGGAAAGCACCGATTTCCACAGTTCTACAAGATCCATATACTGGGTAAATATTGTACATGTAAGAGGAAGTCCGGAATCCACATCAGAGGCAATGTACATGTCGGCCTTAGCACACATGCCATCATATATGCTGACATCATCTCCACTCTCATCACTGTCTCCGTACATATCGATCTCCATCTCATAAATATCCCTATTGTCAGCCTTGATCACAGTGACAAACTCTATATTGTCCTCATTGAAGCTCACCCCGTCTATCTTATCAAAGAACCTGGACAGCTTTTCTATGCCATTCTGATAAAGTGCCGCCCCATCTATCCCATTGCTTTTGTCGTTCCTGTCCACACACACAACATCAATGTCATGACTGTCTCTCTCATTCTGAAAACGAATCACCGACAGCAGCCTGTTCTTTGTGCTGTTATAGGCTTCTCCAAAGGGTTCAATGTCATCTGCCGCAACCGCCTCCTGATTGTTATACAGCATTGCCCTTTTCACCGACAGCAGCCTGTCCGGAATCATTATACCTGCTGCCACGATAGCTGCTGTCACAAGCATACATCCGGCAAACCGCAGCCAGTGTCCCCAGTGTCTTGTTGTTTCTGACCTGTCTGGCTTTAAGACATCTACAGAGTTATCTTTCCTGCCATGCCCGGTTTTATCTTTACCGTTTTTATCTTTACCGGTGTTCTCTGCTATTGAATTTTTTTCAATCTTGCTTTTCTTTAAATTTTTCTTCAAATCATTCATAGCTTGTATACTCTAATTCAAACGATACTTCGGTTCCAAGTCCCATCGTAGAGGCAAATGTCAATTCGGTTCCGTGAAGCCTGGCGATCTTGTCGCACAATGCCAGTCCAAGACCTGCTCCGTGTTCCTTTCTTGATCTGGACTTGTCTACCATGTAAAAGGCTTCTGTTATCCTGTTAAGCTCATTTTCAGGTATTCCTCTTCCGTTATCCCTCACACTGATCCTCAGTTTTCCCGAGACTTCATTAACTTCGTCATTTTCATGATCTCTGTCAGTTCCATAGGCTCTGTCTTTTCCTCTGCTTTCATCACTATCTGAAACTTCCTCTGCCTCTATGGTGACTTTATCTCCCCCGGACTTAATTGCATTATCCACGAGATTTAACATAAGGGTCTTAAAGAGGTCATTTTCAACTCTCACATATATGCCACATGCTTCATTCTCCAATGTAAGCCCAATCCCCCTGTCTTCAGCTTTCTTACAGCTTGTCTTATATACATCATCCAGAAGTTCTGAAATATCAGTCTCCTCAAGTATAAAATCGTTCTTGTTCAGGGTGATAAGCTCCATAAGCTTAAAGGAAAGAGCCTCAAGCCTTAAGCCCTCGTTAAGTATATATCCTGCCGCCTCGTGCACCTGTTCTGTAGGCATATCCTTCTGATACAGCATATCCGCATAGCCTATTATACTGGTCATGGGAGTCTTAAGCTCATGGGCGAAGCTGGCATTGAAATCTTCTCTCTGGGTTACGGCAAGCTCGAGCTCATATATCTTATTCTTGATAGAGTCTGCCATATCATTATAATTAGCTGTAAGCTCACCAATCTCATCCTTCGTGCCGGGTTCAAGCCTTGCATCGTAATCTCCGTCAGCAAATCTGATACTGGTCTCGTTAAGCTTCTTTATAGGTCGTGTTATGCCAAAGGCAAGCACCAGACTGAATACCGCTCCAAAAACCAGCACAATAACAAATATACTCCTACTGGTCTTCTGGAGATCGTCCACCTCGTCAAACACCTGGCTCACATCATATCTGGTGGTCATGACCCAGGTGTAATCCCCTGTGGTAAAGTTACTCCATACTCTCACGATACTTTTGCCACCATCATTTTTTTCGATAACATACTGGATATCTCTGGTATCAACAGCCTGCTCTGCCTCCTTAATGTCTATGTCCACATTAAGGCTGCTGCCGGTCTTTCTTGCAACATTTTCAATGTCCTGTGGAGTGAGGCTGGCGTCCTCGCCGGATGAGATAATGTTGGACTGCACCGCATACTTAACGGTCTGGTGGTTCTTTAAGGACTCATCTATCTGCCTCTTTATGCTGTTGTCAAATGTTCTTGATACTGTGTAATACTGTGCTGCCGAAAGGGAAATCGTCAAAATCAGCACGATCCACAGAAACAATTTGGTGAAAAATCTCATCTTTTTTATCCTTCAATTGAACATCAGCCCATTTAAAATTTGCCTTTATGGGTAACGCCCCCCTCCCATTATGGGTAACGCCCCCTCGTTTACACTCGGCGGCAAGTCGATTGTGCCATTCAAATATGCGTTTTCAACGCATGGGCACAATCTCTGGGTAACGCCCCCTCGTTTACACTCGGCGGCAGTTCGTCAGCACCATTCTAAATGTGCCTTCGACACTTGGTGCTTC
>ERZ1035032.1795-NODE-1795-length-12640-cov-8.732539_pt1 | contig 12640 bp, 11 predicted proteins | sample MGYA00520693_ERZ1035032 | MGnify/ENA primary metagenome ERZ1035032 (study PRJEB33766, sample SAMN09781740) | gut metagenome | biome: gut microbiome | host: Homo sapiens | place: Madagascar | study: EMG produced TPA metagenomics assembly of the PRJNA485056 data...
GTCGCAGCATCGAGAGGCATTCCCGGGCAGAGGAGTTTCCCAGTGGCTTGTGTGCGGCATCCGTAGGCACGATGATCTGCTGCATGGCCTGTTCCAGAAAGCTTTCCTCAAGGGAGGCGACCGGCGCTTTGCTCAAAACAGGAAGAAGATACTTGTGCAGTGTGTACGAATAATGCGCATAGGTGGATTCTTTTATACCGTTTTTCAGGGAGTGTAGCCACACCTCGGCCAGCGCTTCAAAGGTCAGGTCGGTTCTTTTCAGGTTGTAGAAGCCCGCCTCTGCTTTCTTCTGAATCAGCACCCGTTTTACCTCTGCGTAGGCCATGCCATAGACGTAGCCCCACTGGATTTTTCCTTCCTGTGTGCGCGCTTTGATGTAGCGGCCTTCCCACCGACCATCTTTGCGCTTGTGAATGTTTTCTCCCCGTCGTGCCATTTCTGCTTCCTCCTGCGTCTTGGACACCCATCTGACCACTTATTCTGTCCACCTTCGTTTTTAGCCGGATTTTTCATGCAGAACTGGGCAAAGTGCAAAAAACTTTCAGCTTCTGCGAGGTTTTTTCTAAGGTCAGGTGGGATGCATTTGTAAGGATTTCTATTGATTCCCAGATATAACCATGATAAAATAAGAGAAGAATTCAAACAACGATGTCGAAAGATCGGTATCCTCCATTATCACTGTGGAGGATACCCCTTTATGCGGGAAGGGGTGAACAAGGTGGCATTATGTCTGTTTGAGCACAACGAGAAAGCATATCATGCGGCAGTCCGGATGATGGAGCAGTATGGCAAGGCTGCTATCGTCCACCTTACCGGCACCGGAAAGAGCTACATTGCGTTCAAGCTGATTGAGAACAGCCCGGAGAAGGTCGTAATCTGGCTTTCTCCCAGTGAATATATCTTTAAAACTCGGAGGGAAAACCTAAAAAAGAAAGCATTGTTCTCTCTGAAAGCAAGTGCCTACAACAACTGCAGCACATCCGATGCATCGGTGGACAGTCATATTGCAAGCGAAATGACCATTGGCGAAACAGTCGTCAGGGGCGTTTTGTCTACCCGAAACTATGCGAAGTATCAGATGCAGGGCGATAACTTACGGTCGACAGGCGTTCAGAATGTGGTTTGTCAGACTTACTCCGATGCACTAAATACTGATAAGACCTTGACCGACTTTAAAATAGACAAACTGCGAAGTGTTTTTGATACTAAACGGGAAAAGTCGGATGCGTCAGATCGTGAGAAGAGTGAGAAAACGAGCCTTCCTCGTTCTGACACGGTAGCTACGAAGCAGAGAGCAGGTCAATTGTCCCGGCAGAAAGTCGCACAGTCGGACAGTATCGGGATGATCTGGGGCAACCGCGATGAACGCCAATGGAACGAAAGGTATCAGGAAGCCAAGTGCTACTTTGATGCCCACGGCGATCTGAACGTTCCGGTTGATTATGTGTCGCCGAGCGGATATAACCTCGGCAATTGGGTCAAGCGGCAGCGGTATGCCCGCCATAATCCTGAAAAAAGCTGCGCTGTTTTGACAGAGGAGCGTATTGCAAAGCTGGATGCCATCGGGATGCGATGGGGGAAAGCGGATTCGAGGCCATATCGGTTGGAGTTGGCGCAGGGATCCAAGAGTGAAAACGGAGACCTGAATGTTTCGGCTAACCACAAAACAGGGGAAGAGATCGGTTTGTGTAGTTGATAGCGCGATCCAAAGCACTTGCTGCAATTTGGGTCGGAAAAGTTACGTGAGTCGTAAAAAGAAAATCTAAAGGAGTTATTGGAGAGGATTATGTCAAAGTTTCAGCATGATGTGATGTTGAGGGTCGTAAAGATTCTGAATGTTCTGATGATCGAGCTGCCGTTTGCGGCTTGCTGGTTCCTGTACTACTCGCACCAGACCTATGCAAATCTGGCATGGGAGGGTCATTTTGCGATTTTAGGCCTGTTTTTTATCCTGTACATTGTACTCGGTAAAATCTACGATGCGTTCTGGATGTCGATGCAGCGGGTCTCAGAGCTTGTGTATGGCCAGATCCTTGGCGCGATGGCAACCGATGGTATTTTGTACATCGTGATCTGCCTGATGTCGGCAAAGCTCTGCAACCTGTTGGCGGGTATTGCGGCAATTGCGGGGCAGTTGGTGATGGCTGCGATCTGGGCATCTTGTGCACATAAATGGTACTACAAGACCTTCCCACCGCAGAAGACCGCAGTTGTCTACGATGTACGTCATGGTATGGAAAAACTCATCAATGAGTACGGCCTGAGCCAGAAATATGATGTACAGGTCACCCTGAGCGTGTCGGAGTGCTTGGCAGACCTGAGCATTCTGGACGAAATGGAAACGGTTTTTGTCAGCGGTGTTCACAGCCATGAGCGAAACATTATCCTGAAGCACTGCGTAGGGAAGGGCATCAATATGTTCGTCATTCCCCGCGTTGGCGACGTTATTATGAGTGGCGCTTGGCCGATGCATATGTTCCATCTGCCGATGCTGCGTGTCGGTCGTTACATGACAAGCCCGGAGTTCTTGTTCATCAAGCGCGCGATGGACATTGTGATTTCATTGCTGGCACTGATCATCCTGAGCCCGCTGTTCCTGATCACAGCCATTGCGGTCAAATCCGATGGTGGTCCCGCCTTCTATAAGCAGGTGCGTCTGACCAAAGACGGCAAGCAGTTCGAAATTCTGAAGTTCCGCTCCATGCGCGTGGATGCAGAAAAGGATGGCGTGGCACGTCTTTCCACCGGCGACAAGGATGACCGTATTACAAAGGTCGGTCACATTATCCGCGCCTGCCGTCTGGACGAACTGCCTCAGTTGCTGAACATCCTGAAGGGTGATTTGTCTGTTGTGGGCCCTCGTCCGGAGCGCCCGGAGATCGCCGCACAGTACTGCGAGGAGATGCCGGAGTTTGCACTACGACTGCAGGCTAAGGCTGGTCTGACCGGTTATGCACAGGTGTACGGCAAATACAACACCACCCCCTACGATAAGCTGCAGATGGATCTGATGTATATTGCACATCCCAGTCTGATCGAGGATTTGAAAATCATGCTGGCAACCGTGAAAATTCTGTTTATGCCGGAGAGTACTGAGGGCGTGGCAGAAGGAACAACCACAGCTCTGAAATAAATTAAGGTTAGGGTGATAACTGTGAAACTAATTCAGATTATAAAAAAAGCGAAGTACTCGTTTTATCTGAAGAGACAATACAAAAGACTTGACAAAATGCACATAAGATATGGGAAAAACCTAAAATTATACAATGTGACATTCGATACTGTCTATGGTGCAGCAATTTCAATTGGTGATGATTGTACGCTTACAAACTGCACAATTTTAGCACACGACGCTAGTCCAAGACCATTTATGCCTGTTACAAGGGTTGGAAAAGTTCAGATTGGTAATAATTGCTTTGTTGGGCATAGTGCGATCATCTTACCAAATGTCACAATTGGGGATAATACTATCGTTGGTGCGGGGAGTGTTGTGACAAAAAGTTTTCCCCCCAATAGCGTGTTAGGAGGTGTTCCGGCACGACTGCTTTGTAGCACGTCTAACTTTATACAGAAAGTCAGTAGTGATATTGAGGACGGAGAAAACGTCATTACATGTGCATCGGATTCTGAGGAATTCTTGCAATTGTTAGGAGAGCTTGATGCAAATGAATATGCATACAGTACAAATCGGGATAAAAAATAATTCCACAAATAAGGGCAATGGAGTTGTTTCCAAAACTTTCAATATTTATATTTCACTGCTTATTTTTTCGATTATCAATCGCTCTTTTGTTCCTTTTGGAATTGATTTCAAATATATAAATTTAATGCTATGCTGCATTCTATGGATGTTTTCGGTCAAGAGAATGCTACTCGTTTTTGACAGTAATACAAAATGGGTTCAATTGCTCTATATGCTTATATTTTTAAGCATATTTAACCAGCACATCGATATATATGATGCATCGGTTTTTAAGAACGTAATTATCCTGAATTTATATAATTACGTTAATATTTGTACGCTTGGGATATATGTAAAGTATATCGATGCGATTCAAGTAAAGAAAAAGCTGAATTTTGCTATGCTTTTTTTGACAATAAGTATGGTTCTGGCAGCTTGTGGAGTAGAACTACCGTTTAATAGCTATCAATCATTTAGTATGCTAAGTAATTCAGGCGCCCGTTATTGCGGATATGGTTCAGATCCAAATTACGTATGTGTTATGGCCGCTTGTCTCATCATATACTGTCATGCTTTCGAACAAGACAAAAAGGCGAGAAAATTCGAATATTTAATGGGTGTCCTCATCATTGCGATGTCACGCTCACAATCAGTAATAGTACTTATTGTTTTGGTCTCGATTATAAGTTTATTTATAGAGCGTGCAAATCTTTGGAGTAAAAAGGTTGCTCTTCTATTCATCTTTATTGCCTTGGCAACCATTCCGGTTTTATTGGTCTTAATTAGACCGTTGAATTCTAGTGTGTCTATGGCAATTCGATATGGAATGTGGGAGAGAGCACTGAATGCGGCAAGCAACCATTTTTTCTTTGGAAATGGGCTCATGTCAGCGCGAAACAATTCCTATTATAAGGCTCATTGGTTTGTTCAATGTCATAGCACGTATTTTCAAATATTATGCGAGCAGGGGATTTTTGCACTTTTTTTGTATTTCGTAATCTTCTATAAAAATGTAGAACGAAATGCATATAGCGCCTTGAAATACTGCTTTTTAATTTATTTTATTTGGTCATTTACATATGAAACTATGTATCTTACCTATCCAATTCTGTTCTTTGCAATTTTCCCATATTGTACTGACGAAAAAATAAAGGAGGATTACAATGAGAAAAACAGCGATATTAATAATTAACTCATTACAAAATGGCGGCGCAGAGCGTGTGGTTGTGAACCAGGCAATCGAATTAAATCGTCAGGGAATACATGTTGTTGTCATTCTTGTTCACAATCTCCAATATTATACACTGCCTTCAAATATTGAGGTGATCACCCTTTCTTGCTTTATGAGAGGAATAAAAAAAGCACTAAATATACCATTGCTCGTTAAAAAGCTCGATTCTGTTATTGAGCAAATTATGCTCACCGATAACATTGTATTGATGACTAGTAATCTGCCGTATTCACACTGGATTTGCCGCTTTTCGAAGTATCGTGAAAAAATTCTGTTTGTAATGCATAACCCGCAGTTTCATTTTCCTCATTCTCAAAGCAGTTTATTTAAGTCCAAAATTAGATATCTCTATCAACAGGAACGACTTATAGCTGTTTCAGAAGGTGTCCGAGACGAACTTCTTGCGGTGTACAAATTAAGACCCGAGCGAATCCTGACAATTTACAATCCTATTAATTTTGACGAAATTGAGGAACTTAAATCAAAAAAAATCGCGGATATACCAAGGAAAAAATTTCTCTTGTTTGTCGGAAGGTTGACCCCCCAAAAAAATATACCCCGTCTGATTCAAGCTTTCTTTCTTAGTGACCTATACAAGGATTACTTGCTTGTCATATTGGGGACTGGAGAAGAAAAGGATTCGTTAGTAGAGATGTCCAGAAAGCTCGGAATTCGAGACCGTATTGTGTTTTATGGATGGTCTAACAACGTTTATGCGTGGATGAAGAATGCGGAACTCTTTGTTTGCAGTTCAGACTATGAGTCTTTTGGAATGGCAATTGCAGAAGCCTTATGTTGTGGATGCAAGGTAGTGAGCACCGATTGTGATTATGGTCCAAGAGAAATTCTCCGCGGAAAACTCAGCACGTATCTGGCTAAGCTTGATGCAAATGATTTATCAGAAAAAATTGTTCTTGCACTAAAACAATATCCGACAATAGACAGTTCTCTGTTAACGCCGTTTAAGGTGGAAACGGTGGTTTCAAAATATTTACAAGCATATAAAGGGAACGACTTTAACAATAACCAAGTATAGGAGAAAAAAATGATTGCTTTAAAGCATATAGCATTTATATGCGATGATAATTATGTAATGCCTACAATAGTAACACTGAAGTCGCTAATCAATAGCATACCTGATGACAAGATAGAAACATATATCTTTCACATCTGCTCCTGTTCACTTACAAGCGCTAATATTGCAATATTAAAGGGGCTGGGAAGCGAACGAGTCAAGGTTGAAGTCAAAATTATAGACTCCCAAGTATTATATAGTAAATTGAAAAATGTAAATCAAAAAACGCACGTTTCACCAGCGGCTTTAATAAAGTTTGAACTGGCAAATATTTTTGCGGATGTCGATAAACTTCTTTACTTAGATTCGGATCTGATTATAAAAGGTGATATATCGAAACTGTTTTCGCTTTCCATTGATGACTATTTACTTGCCGCAGTACAAGAGTTTTGGAAAGTACAGCAAAGTTACTATGATTATAAAAATCAGGAAGTTCAAGTTCCATTCTATTTTAATTCAGGAGTAATGCTGCTCAACCTGAAAATGTTTCGTGGGTTGGATATCCCTGCGCAACTATGGAAAACAAAATTTGCACAATTTAACAATGCCGCAGACTCTAAGCATATGCTAATGGATCAGGATACTTTTAACGAGGTTTGTGCTAGTAAATGTTACAAGCTGCCAATCAAATATAATTGTGATACGAAGTTTACGAACGAGTCCAATATTGACTTGATTAATAAAACATTTCAGACTAGCTATTTAACCTATTCGGATCTTAAGAACGATGTTGTTGTTTTGCATTATATAGGAAAGCAAGAGAAACCATGGAAATATGATAAAATTATATGCCAATCCGAATGGGATGCTGTTTACGCGCAAACTATATTTGCCGATGAACCCTTAAAGCGTATATACATTAAACATGACTTTTCATATTTCTTCCCCAAAATTGTTACATCAATAAAGGATCGTGGTTTCCTAAAAACGCTACATTATATTATAGATAAAAGGAATATCTTGAAAAGATAACGGTGGATTGTGATGAAAAAGCTATTGTTTCTAATACACACGTTAGGAGGTGGTGGCGCTGAGCGAGTATTAGTAAATCTTGTAAACAATATGGATCCAACTCAATTTGATGTTACGGTCATGACGGTAGTCGATACTGGAATATACAAACAAGATTTGGCTCCGTTTATCCATTATTGCTCTATAATTCCTCTTCATTCAAAAAGTACAGCAAACAAAAATGACTCTGGAAGCCTTCTTGGACACACGACAAAAATAAAGACGCTTGGCGTTAAGATGTACACGTTCTTTTGGAGACACGCACCGTTAAAGCTAATACACAAAGTATTTATTGGTGATAAATATGATGTTGAGGTGGCTTTTTTAGAGGGGATATGTGCAAAAATCATCGCAAACTCATGTAACAAAAATTCCCGGAAGTTTGCATGGATTCATGTTGATATGGTTAATCAGCATAAATCGAAGAATGTATTTACATCGGAGCAGCAAGAACGTATGACATACAATAAATTTGATAAAATAGTATGTGTATCAAATTACGTTAAAGAACAATTCTTTAAGCTATTCAATATCGATGAGAAGAAAGTGACTGTTAAGTATAATGTTATTGATACTAATGGAGTTATGTCGTTGGCATTAAAGAAAAATATAGTTCATAACAAATTCACTATATGTTCCGTTGGAAGATTGAACAAGCAAAAAAATTATATGCGTTTAGCTCAGTGTGTATACAAGTTACATACGGATGGATATGACTTCGACACCATTGTAATAGGGGAGGGCACTAGCAGAGAAGAATTGAACGCTTATATTACTGAACATAATATGTCGTCTTATTTTAAACTCATTGGGTTTCACAGAAACCCATATCCATACGTAAAAAATGCAGATTTATTTGTGTGTTCTTCTGATGCTGAGGGGTACAGTACATCCGTTGTTGAAGCTTTGATTTTGGGAATTCCTGTTGTAACTACCGATTGTGCAGGAATGAGTGAAATAATTGGCGATTCTGAAAGTGGGATTATTACTGAAAAAAGTGTTGCCTCTCTTTGTAATGGAATTGCATTACTTTTAAATGATAAAAAATTATATGAGAGGGCGAAGGCCAACGCCATCCGACGCGGGCAAGATTTTTGCCTCGATAAGAGCGTTCAGGATATTGTTAAACTGTTCGATTAATACAAGCGAGGCTATATTGCTTATATGAAAAAGAAACTACTTTTGAATAGTACCACATCTCTCATTTATCAAATAGTATATATCGTCTATGGATTTATTACACCACGCCTAATATTGAACACGTATGGGTCTGAAGTCAATGGGCTTATATCTTCACTAAGTCAATTTCTCTCAGTGATTGCGTTGTCTGAATTTGGTATGACAGCTGTCGTTCAGTCATCATTGTATAAGCCATTGTCTAGAAATGACGACATAGAAATTAGTCGAGTTTTAACGTCGTCATCAAGGTTTTTTCGAAAGATTGGATTTGTGTATATTATATATGTTTTTATTTTATGCATGGTATACCCAATAGTTGTTAGCACACCCTTTGATGCCATATATATTACTAAAATGATTTTGATTTTATGTATGACATCATTGTTTCAATACTTAGTTGGAATGTCTTATCTCCAACTTCTTATTGCTGATCAGCATGCATATGTGTATCAAACAGCTAATACAATCTCTATACTAATTAGTATTGCTGTTTGCATCTTGCTCACAAAATTTCATTGCAGTGTTCATCTTTTGAAATTATCTCTTTCAATTTTGCTTTTGATTAGCCCGATATGCTCAATTATCTATGTTAAGCTAAAATTTCGAAACGTCAATACACATACAAATTGCGATGTGGAGCCAATCGGGCAAAAATGGAATGGAATGGCACATCATTTGTCATCGTACATTTATTCTAGCACGGACGTTCTTGTGTTATCATTGTTTTCGACCTTGTCAAATGTTTCTATATATGCCATTTATAATATCGTTCTTAATGGCTTATATAAATTATGTGCAATGTTTGACAATGCAGTAAAGCCTGTCCTAGGTAGCCTTTGGGCTATGGAGGATAAAAATAAATTGGCGCACTATTTTAGATTTTATGAATGGGCTATACACAACCTGTCGATTATTATTTTTGGATGTACAGCCGTATTGATTGTTCCCTTTGTTAAAATCTATACGCTGCAACTTGACGATAAGGCAATGTACATTGCCCCCACATTTGCGCTTTTGCTGACACTGGCAACGATGTTTCAGAATATTAAAAACATATATCACAACTTGATTCAAAGCACAGGGCTATTTCGTCAAACACAAGTATGCTATATTGCTACGGCGCTAATCAATGTTTTTCTTTCCCTACTCTCTGTCAAAAATTACGGACTAATCGGTGTTGCTATAGGTACACTAGGTGCTGTTGTATTTCAAATTGTATGGCTGATTTGCTTTGTTCGTAGAAATGTTATCGATGATGAGTTTACCTATACAAAATTGATTTTAACAGATACGGTTAACTTCATGATTCCTTATTTCTTATGCCGTGGTTTTGTAGGCAACGCCACAACCATTGGCTTGTGGATTGTGATTGCAATATTTGTGTTTGCGATTTGGGATATAGTCATTGTCTTAAGTAATCTTATTTTATTTAAAGATAATTCAATCATGCTTATAAAAATTATATGTAAGAAAATAAGTGATTGATTTAGCTGTACTACAGAATCTAAACATATACAATGGTTTACTTAAGCCCTTACACCGTTAATTTTAACTATATACGTCTTTACGGAGATGATCAATAAATGGGAAAACTACATAATTTAGCAGTTTCTGACAATAAATTATACAAAATTGAAAGCTATCTCGTACGTGGAATCCTTACAAAATATACTTGCATCAGAATTAATCGAGAATCATTATATGGAATTAACAAATCAATAAGGCGGGAGCAGAGTATTATCGTTTCGCTTACAAGCTATCAGGCTCGATTCGAAACAATTATACCAACATTGAAAAGTCTACTTGTGCAAACTGTTCGCCCTGACAGAATTGTTGTATGGCTAAACTGCTCTTCTGGAGAACTGACTGCACCTATGCTTGAATTAAAGCGCTATGGGATAGAGTATCGTTGTAATTGTAATGTTGATAACAATATCAATTTAAGGTCACATAAAAAATATTTCTGGGCATTTCAAGAGTATTCTAATGATATTGTTATTACCGTTGATGATGATTGTATTTATCCTCCAACACTAATTTCTTCGCTGATGAAAGCGCATAAGAGGTATCCCAATTGTGTTTGCGCACGGCGCGTCCATAAAATGTCACTTGAAAATAATTTCCCATCCGATTATTGCACATGGAAAATGGAATATAGTAAAGATGACGGTCCTTCTAATTTTTTGGTGGCTACAGGAGTGGGGGGGGTGCTTTACGTCCCAAAGCAATTTATATCAACAACATTTGATGTCGATGATATAGAGACATTATGTCTCTCGGCAGATGATATATGGTTAAAATACATGGAAGTTTTATCAGGAATAAAGGTTGCATGGGCTCGAAATTATATGCCACACCCAATAGAAAATGTGGAAGCTCAGGCGACAGCATTAAGAAATATCAACATTACTGAGAACCGCAACAACGTCTGCATAAGCAATCTTATGTCTAAATACGGGCATGAATTCATTAAGAAAATATACCTTTAATGATTTCCGTTAAAAAGTCGAATTCTTTTGTAAAAAATTACTTTTTTGAAAGTTGAGTGTACACCATGAAAATTGCAGTAGCCGGTACGGGTTATGTCGGTCTATCTATTGCGACACTGCTGTCGCAGCACCATGAGGTTATGGCGGTAGACATTATCCCGGAGAAGGTTGACCTCATCAACCACAAAAAATCCCCAATTCAGGACGAGTACATTGAAAAGTATCTGGCAGAAAAAGACCTAAACCTGACAGCTACACTGGATGCAGAAGCTGCCTATAAGGATGCGGACTTTGTTGTCATTGCAGCACCTACCAACTATGACAGCAAGAAGAATTTCTTTGACACTTCCGCAGTTGAGGCTGTGATTAAGCTGGTTATCCAGTATAATCCCGATGCCATCATGGTCATCAAGTCCACAATTCCGGTTGGCTTTACAACTTCTGTGCGTGAGAAGTGCCACTGTGACAACATTATCTTCAGCCCGGAGTTCCTGCGGGAATCCAAGGCTCTGTATGACAACCTGTACCCGAGCCGTATCATTGTGGGTACTGATGTGGACAATGCTCGTCTCGTGAAAGCTGCCAATACTTTTGCCGGTTTGCTTCAAGAAGGGGCCATCAAAGAGAACATCGACACTTTGATTATGGGATTTACTGAAGCAGAGGCCGTTAAGCTGTTTGCCAATACCTATCTAGCTCTGCGCGTCAGCTATTTCAATGAACTGGATACTTACGCCGAGATGAAGGGCTTGAACACTCAGCAGATCATCAAGGGTGTATGCCTTGATCCTCGAATTGGTGACCAGTACAACAACCCAAGCTTTGGCTACGGCGGTTACTGCTTGCCCAAGGATACCAAGCAGCTTCTGGCCAATTACGCTGATGTGCCGGAGAACCTGATTGAAGCAATCGTGGAGTCTAACCGTACCCGAAAAGACTTTATAGCCGATCGTGTGCTGCAAATGGCCGGCTACTATGGCTATGGCGAAGATAACGAGTACGATAAATCTCAGGAAAAGCCCTGCGTGATTGGCGTGTACCGCTTGACCATGAAATCCAACTCTGATAACTTCCGTCAGTCCTCCATTCAGGGCGTCATGAAGCGCATCAAGGCTAAGGGCGCAACGGTCATCATCTATGAGCCGACTTTGGAGAATGGCAGTACATTCTTTGGCAGCGAAGTGGTAAATGACTTGGATGAGTTCAAGAAGAATAGTCAAGCCATCATTGCAAACCGCTACGATAGCTGCTTGGATGACGTGCAGGAAAAAGTTTACACGCGCGATTTGTTCCGTAGAGACTAATACTTATACCAGCCTTGTGTTCAGCCACATGGCTGTGCTGCTCAAATATGCTACCTCTCCGTGGTGAGCAGCAGGCAACGGATTTTCCGGCTAAAGCATATAAAGCTAAAAGTTTACTTTTGGGGAATAGGAAAAATTATAATGGGAAAGTATCGATGGCTTCCGTGGCTTACATTGCTCGTGTGGATAACTTTGATTGCGGCATTATGATCTCTGCCAGCCACAACCCCTACTACGATACGAATACATGGCTAAGAACGGTTGCCGTGTCGGCGGTGAGCAGAGCGGTCATATTATCTTCAGCAAGTACGCCAGCACCGGTGATGGTATCCTGACTAGCCTGAAGATGATGGAGGTCATGCTGGCGAAGAAGCTGCCCATGAGCAAGCTGGCTGAGCCCCTGAAGATCTATCCGCAGGTTCTGGAGAACGTCCGTGTGACCGACAAGAAGGCTGCACAGAACGACCCGGCAGTGCAGGCAGCAGTCAAGGCTGTGGCAGAAGCACTGGGCGATACCGGCCGCATTTTGGTGCGCGAGTCCGGCACCGAGCCGCTTGTCCGTGTGATGGTGGAAGCCCCTGACCACGATACCTGCCAGAAGTATGTGTCTCAGGTTGTGGAAGTCATCAAGAACAAGGGCTACGCCGTCTGAACCTTGCACTGAACTAA
>ERZ1035032.1797-NODE-1797-length-12635-cov-15.407075_pt1 | contig 12635 bp, 12 predicted proteins | sample MGYA00520693_ERZ1035032 | MGnify/ENA primary metagenome ERZ1035032 (study PRJEB33766, sample SAMN09781740) | gut metagenome | biome: gut microbiome | host: Homo sapiens | place: Madagascar | study: EMG produced TPA metagenomics assembly of the PRJNA485056 data...
ACTTTAATTAAAAAGTGACAGATGATAGTGTCGGATACAGTGATATCAGTTTTTCCCGTGCATCCCCTGTTTGGAAATGCCACTGTATCTTAGCTGTATCCCGATTACGTTCCATTTCCCATGCTGATAACTCACATTTAAGTTTGTCAAGGGTGGATATTCGACGCGAAAGACATTGGCGTGTCATTACATTCAGCTCAATTTCTGCCATGTCAAGCCAACTTCCATGTTTAGGCGTATAGTGGATTTCCAGTCGTTTTATGATCCTTCTTGCTTCTGATGGTGGAAATGCTTTATAAAGTGAAGCAGCTTTATGGGTGTTTAGATTGTCCATTACCAGTATGATTTTCTTTGCATCTGGAAACATTTCATCTGACAGATATTTGATTTCCATTGCCCGGTCAATTGCAGTACGGTGTTCATGGACACTCACATGGTGTCTGCCGCCAAGTGGTTCAACAAAAGCAAATATGCTGCAGGTGCCATTCCTCTTATATTCGGAATCCGTTTTCTGGTTGTCACCCGGACGAACAGGCAGTGGCTGCCTTACATCATCCAAAAGCTGGTATGGCTTTTCATTCATACAGACAACAGGGTACATCGGGTCATATGGGAGTTCATAAACATCAAGGACATCTTCCATGCAGGCTACAAAATCAGCATCTTCTTTTGACGGAATACACCAGTAATCATTCATGTGAGGTCGAAGTTTATTTTTTTTAAAGCCCTGCCGATGGTATCTTTACTGACTGGAACATCAAGTACAATTTTTGCCTGTTCTTCCAGCAGACGGAGTGTCCAGCGGGAATGTCCTTCCGGTGCAGGACTGCACGCAATTTCAATAATACGAGCCTCAGCACGCCCATCAAATTTTCTGCATGCATTATCAGAATTGACATTCCGGTTCATTGTACGGATACCCTGGATGCCTTTTTCGGAATAAAGCTTTACAGTATTCATGATAGTAGCCATACATACACAATTTGTTTTGGCAGACTGTGCATGGGTAAGAACTTTACCGTGTGCCTCATCTAGATCAATGATAATCTGGCATCTGTTTCGAACAGTTTTGGTTGTTTGCTTTTTACGCATAACAGATTTTAGTTCCTTGAGTTCGTCATCCGTTAATGAAATATTATATTTTTTTGGTCTTGCCATCTAAAATCACCGCCATTTCTTTTTAGTATATCATGAAACGGTTTGTCAGACCATAAAATTAATTAAATATCAATGATACAGTACACTAGCTATATGGCTAGGACCTTGGGGATTTATCATATGTGCGGCTATTGGTGTTTATATGTATAATACATATTGGAGTGGACAGGGTAAAATGTATGGGTACAAATGGTATCATTATGTTGCTTTCTTCTATATTGTTTTCGGCAGGATGGATATTACTTATTTTCATAATATCACTTGCTATTATGCTTATAGTGGGTGCCATAATAATTGCTATTATTTGTGGCGCATTATCAGGGAGTTAGCATATGCTTGATTTTAATACTAGACCAATTTGTAACAAAGATCCATCTTCGGCGCCGATTTTTCGAGGAAAACCATTTGTTTTTTGTTGGAGATGTTTAGGGGCTTTTGTTGGTTTGGCATTTATTTTGATTATAAATTACTCAACTTTCCCAGCAGATACTTCCGAGTAAAGCCTGAATAAATCCGGCTTGGGATGCAATCCATTCGGTTACTTTACTTTTCAGTACAGATGTGATATCTGCAGAAAGCGTTGACATATGTTCCACAAACAGAGCCATAAGGCTCTGCAGTGCATTGGTTAAATCCATGTCCTGGATATCCTCACAGTACATGAAAAACAGTTCACCATAACTTTTCTGGTCATTCTGGTTTCTGCGGATCCATTCCAGAACGATATATCGTGTAAATACAATGGTTGTATGGCTTACCATTGCACCATAACTACGGCTCTGGAATTCCGAACCTAATTTCAGGAAAGATTTTGATGCCTTGAAAAAGCATTCACTTTTTTTATTACGGTTGCGTACAAATACAATCTTAACCGGAATCCCGGTTTTGGTCGTAACAATAAGGGAACAAAAACTGGAATACTTCATAAGCAGAAACACCACAGGATTTCGTTATATTGGACTTACGAAGCAGTTTGGCAATCTGTAGTTCTTTTAATGCATGAAAAATTTGATTTTCGGTATGGTTATTTGGGGTCATTTGGTTTATCATAAGATCAGCACATTTCTTGGTTTTTATTGTTGTGGTGACTTTATTATACTAAAGATCAGGTGCTTTTTTAGGTCAATACACGAATTTATTCAGTTATTTTGCTTGAAAATCAAGTGTTTACACCAGATTTACTGGTGGGAAAGTTGAGTAAATTATATTCATGCCGTTGGATTTGCTGAACTGTCATTATTGAGCTTGGGGTTTACTCCGGCTACGATTGACTATTTTTTAAATAAAGCGAAAATCAAAAAAACTAATAATAAGGTTCGTTTTTTTACAGGAATTCTATTGGGGATATCGATAGGTGGAATAGAACAGTTATTAATTAATGCTGTTAATCATTGGTTTAATTAACCGATGTATTAATAAATATTTTTTTGAAAGGAGAATTCTTATGAAGAAAGTTACTATTAAAGTTGTAAAGCCTGTATTTGACAAGAAGAACGTGCTTTGCTGCACATGTGGAATCATTAGCTAATTTGTGATTCTACAAAAAACAAAGGGGCTGGTCGCATTGTCGACCAATGATAATGCGACTGGTTTTCGTTAGGAGAGATTACTATGAAATTGTCAAAATATGTGAGAACAATAAATTATAATGATGAAGTTATTTTATATAACACGGTTGATCATGCGATGGTTCAATTACCTAAAGAGGCTGTAAAAGGGAATGAATTGGAGGATATATTAGACGATGATTCCGTTTCTGTATTGAAGGAGATGGGTTATTTGGTTGAAACGGATACACTGATTGAGAGTCAGATGGAATCTTACTTAATCAATAGAACTAAATTATTTATAAGTGTTGAACTAAATCTTAGTTGTAATCTTCGTTGCCCATACTGTTATCAAGCCGGAATGCATAATGGGAAGAGTGTTGACAATCGTGTTCTTGAAAAAATTGTAGATTATGCAAATGCCGTTTATCAGAAAGAACCATTTTCGGACTTGTTTCTAAAAATTTTGGGTGGAGAGCCAACTTTGGTATGGCAAAAATTTGAAAAGATATATGGCGATTTTAGTGTTTTTTGTCATGAAAAAGGTGTCAAATTGCATTTGCTTGTTGATACTAACGGGACCTTGATAGATGATTTGCTTACATTGAGTGATTATGATAGCTTGCTATTTACTATTCCATTAACAGCAAAAGAATGTCATGATGATGTAAGAAAAGATGCAAAAGGTAACGGAACATATGATCTAATTATTGAAAACATAAATACCATTAAGAGAGAAAAACCAGAAGCTAAAATTGTAATACGCTACAATGTTGATAATGAAAATGTAAAACTGTTTGACATATTTCTAGAGGATATAGAGAGAAAACTTACATTTAAACCTTTAATAAGTGTGAATTATACAGCTGAGTTAAATGGAAAGAAAGATTTTGGAAATGGAATGACATATCGTGAATTCGTAGAATGGAGTAGTTCCAAGGCCATCGACTCCTTGGTAAAGAACAAAATGCCAGTGACCATTTCACCGATTGTGTCTGTTGAAGAATGCCAATTTAGATCAAAATATAGCTTGAAAGTATTTTCGGATGGAACGGTTGGTAGTTGTGCAATGGATTTCTTTGAAAACGGTAGAATGAGCATCGATGAACTTGTGTCTAGGATTGATGAAGATAATTCGTTTTTATTGAAGAAGAAAAAACAGACTATAATGGTTGATGAGCAATGTTTAAAATGTGATTCTATTTTTCTTTGTGGAGGCACAAATAAACTTCCTTGCATAAAGGCTCTGGATTCTGATTTGTGTAAAGATAAGCATTTTGGAATAGATATAGAGATGTTCATAAAAAAATATATGGAGTGTCAAGAAAACGGTACTAGCGAATTGTTTGTAGTATTTGAAAACGGAGAATCATACAGATAGGAGGAAATGAAATGAAAATTGTTAGAGGAAACACATTGCCGGATTATTCATTGTTGAGTATGAAAGCTGGTAGCACTGAAATTGATGGTTATCAGCATCATGAAAAATGGCAATATAAGCCAATTATGGGAGTAAATGTTGAGGATGTAACAGGAGAAGATATTGTACAATTATCAGACGAAGAGTATAAAGAGGCTATTCAAAGAATATCCAACTCTAAATTAATACCATCATTGTTTAATTTGGAAAGAACATTCGACGATGGAACAACCATAATGCTTAATACTATGACCGAAGCTGTAGCATCGCTGGATACCGAAGAATATGAATTGTACAAGAACATTATGAAAAATGATGACTACTCAAATAGAACAATAGTGCAATTGTTTTTATTGGGATTCTTGACAAAGGATGATGACAGCGAGTTATTTAAGCTTGATGTTATCAGGAATAGATCTGCTTATGCATCTTCAGATGCAATCAACATAACAATATATCCAACTCAAGAATGTAATGCTCGATGCTTTTACTGTTTTGAAAATGGCGAGAGAAGAGAACCGATGAGTATGGAAACCGCGGAAAAGGTTGTTTCATACATAACTCATAATGTTACTGTAGATGATGAAGTTGTATTTAGATGGTTCGGAGGAGAGCCTTTGGTAGGCGCACACATAATTGATTATATTACAGAAAATGTTGATGCCTATTTTGAAGGAAAGTTGAAGTTCAATTCTATTGTTACCACGAATGGATTTAATATATCAGATGATTTAATCAAAAGAGCAAAAGAAAAGTGGCATGCAAAAAAGTTTCATCTAACAATTGATGGATATCAAGAGGAGCATGATAGAAGAAAGAATTATTATGATAAGAGTGTAGATGCATATAAAAAATTAATTGAGGACATGGTCAAATTAATTGATGCAGGAATTTTTGTTGTTTGTAGATTTAATCTAGATAAGAAAAATATAACTCAGTTAGACGAGATTATGCATGATTTGGAACAATTCAAAAATAGCGATTTGTTTTATATTCATACTACTACTTTACGAAGACCTCCATACGCTCCATTAGAGGACTACATTCTAGCACAGGATTATGATTGGGCATATGATTTGATTTGGAGAAAAATGTTTTCTTATGGATTTTATGATGGTATAAAACATATTCTGCCATTGAGATTAAGGGGCAATTGTTTGGCTTGTGTTATGAACGAGGTGCTGATTAACTCGGAAGGAAAATTGTTTAAATGTCTCCAGCATACAACTGAAGATTCTCATAAAGTTGGTGATTGTACAACGGGAGTTGTTTTTAATAAGAATTATTTAGATTGGCTTGATGTTTCAATTAAACGAGAGCAATGTCAAAAATGTGCATATTTGCCTATGTGTTCCGGAGGATGTAAAGAATATTGGTATGAAAATCGACCAGAAATCTCTCCATGTGCAAGAGAAAAGACATATTTTAATACATTGACTAATTTAATTCATGAATGGGTTGAGACTGGAACAATAAAAGAAAGGCAGTGAAAATATGAATGTTGAATTAAAGGAAGATAAGTTTCATATTAGAGCATATTTTGCATCATGCGCGTGCCGATGTAAATTTTGTTGTTTGGGAGATTATCCCAAAGATAAAAGAATTACTTTTGAAGATTACGAACAAGTAATGAAAAAATTTTCGGATGTTAATGATAAATACAATATGAGACTTAGATCTTTTATTTATAATTGTCCGGAACATCCGTATTTAAAAAGGCAAATTGAACTATACAATTCATTGCAAATGCCAAAAGATGAATACACTCAACTTGATTTAAATGGTACACGCGTAAAAACGGATGAGGAATTAGAAATATGGTTTTCAGAACTTATTGATGCAGGGGTAGAAAAAGTTGCTTTTTCCTGGTTTGGAAATGAAGAAACTCATGATGCTTTTGTTAATAGAAAGGGATACTGTTCATACTTAAAGAGATGTGCAAATGAAGCTAAAAAGAGAAAAATTCCAGTTGTAAGTAAAATATTTATGTATAGAGGGATTCTAGGTGAAATCGATAGTTTAATTGACGAAGTAGAGCAATTTAGTGATGTTATCATCTGTGCTTTCATGGAATATTCTGGAAATGCTAAAAATATGGAAAATGATTTTTTGACTATAGGTGATTACGAGGGGTTATCAGATAAAGTAAAAGGATATATAGGATCATCATATTTGAAAAAATTCAAAACAGAAAAAGAATGGATAGAATTATCAAATGAGGGTAATTTTCCAAAGTTTAATATTGTTGATTATGTATTATATGTTGATTCGGACAATATTTATAAGATTCTGACAACGTCTAATGATGATATCATGGAAGAGTTCCGTAAAATGAACAAGGATTTTCAAGAATCATTTGGGGAAATATGTGAACTATCAGGTCAGTATGGAGATGATAATTGTGAAATTCTGTATGAGTGTAGAGATATCTTAAGAAAATGGTTAGATAAGTATTATCTTGACCACAATCTTGATAAAGGTAAGTTGTTTAGTTTTACAAATAGTTCGGTTGAATGGAAAGTTTATGAAAGATTATAAAAAAAGTATTTCTATTGGAAACTCAATATATCCACTAGTTTCTATAGGAACTTATGGAAGAAGTTATGAGGAATTGTTTGAATTGTTCTCGTGCTACAACTATGGCGATTTATGGGTTGACACTGCGTATAGATATGGAAATGAGAGTATAGTGGCCGATGCTCTCCGTGATAGTGGATTTCCTGAGCAAAAGGTTATATATACTGGGAAAATATGCTATTCTCAGCAAGCAGGAGAAAAAACTGTAAAAGAGGAATTAATAGGTACATTAAGTAGATTAAATATTCCTAAAATAGATTTATATTTAATACATTCGCCTAGATATAGGGGCTATTGTGAAACATGGACAGAAATGCAAAAATTGAGGGATGAAGGTTTCATAAATACTATTGGTGTATCTAATTTTGAAATTGATGATATAGAGAGAATATATCAAGAAACAGGAGAATATCCAGCGATAAATCAAATAGTATATTGTCCAAATGATAATGTTGATTTGCAAAGGGAGAAATTAAATTCCTTTTGCAAATCAAGAAATATAGTTGTACAAGCAGCAATGCCTTTTGGCGGTTCTGAAATGGCAAAATTGCTAACAGAGCAGGATAGAAAGAGGATTCTTCAACAAAACCGCAAGAATCAAATTGTAAGTGTGTTTGGAACTAAATCCGCGAAACATATGACGCAAAATCTGTCGTATATACTAGGAGAGTAGATATGATTGTTACGAAAATAATTAATGGGATAATAATAGACTACGATTCGTGTAAAGAAAACTATATGAAATACGATGCTATGGAATACAGAGACGAATGCGATTATATTTCAGATAGTTATGATTTGTATTGCAAGGATAGAATTTATTATTCTGTAATATATAGCAATATGAAGGTGCGATATAGTATTAAGGGATTAGAGCGGGAAGTTGTTTTTAAGGACGTCTATTTGGAACATTTTCTTGAAAAAAATGATATAATCCGCCTAAGCTATAATAGAATCAATAAAAGGATTATACCAATAGATAGATAATATTTTCGTTTATTAAGATATCTTCTCACATAAAGCAGCAACTGATGGAACTAAATGAAGCTGAGCTTATGGAGAAAAAACATGTACTACAAAGATGAAAAGGGTATTAAAAATTTTTATGTTATAAAACCAAGTAAAGGAAACATATATGGTCTTGGTGCATTAATAATTGAAACTTTGAAATATATTCAATATGCAGAATTAATGGGCTATGTTCCGGTTGTTGATTGGAGAAAAGATACTCAATATTCCGATGAATCGGGTAAGGAAAATGCGTGGAATTATTTTTTTAAGCCCTTAAAAGGAAATGACGTAGAAGAAATAAGTAAAAATCCGAACACCAATATTATTGAATCTAAAGTTTTGGATTTAAAAATATTAGATGAAAAACATCGTATATCTAAAAAATTTGATAGTGATAACTTGTTAAAAGCAAGAAAGATGTTTATTGACTATTTGGAATTTTCGGATTTAGTAAATGAAAAATTAAATGAGATAGAATTTGATGGACTTGATACAGCGGGTTTTTATTTGAGGGGAACAGACTATGCAGTTTTGAAACCACAGAAACATGCGATACAACCCAATGTTGCACTTGCTATAAAAAAAATGAATCAAGTTATTTCAAAACACGGATTTTCTAGGATATTTTTGGTAACTGAAGATAAAAGGATCTTTGACGAGGTTAAAAACTATTATGGGGATTGTTTAATAAGCCTTTCCTTTGACAGACATATCAAGGATTATGCAGGCACAAGGTTTTTATTAAATGATAAGCATAGCTTAAATCAATTAGGGGATAATGCTAAAGTTAGAGGGCTTAACTATTTTGTTAAGTTGATTTTGCTCTCTAAATGTGAATGTATTGTTGGTGGCAATACATGTGGCTCCTGGGTAAGCTCTGTATTATCAACATCATTTAAGGAAAAATATATTTTTAATTTAGGTGAATATACATAGAGAGAAGGTAAAAATGACAAATAAGGTTTTATCTATATCTATTGCAGCTTATAATGTTGAAAACTATATTAAAGAAACGCTAATGTCATTAGTTGTAAAGAAAAATTTAGATAAATTGGAAATCTTGATTATTGATGATGGCTCGACAGATGGCACTGCAAAAGCTGCACAGAAATTTGTAAAAAAATACCCGCGTAGCTTTTTTTATTTTTATAAACCTAATGCGGGTCATGGATCTACTATTAATTTTGCATTCACAAAAGCAACTGGAAAGTACTTTAAGGTATTAGATGGTGATGATAGATTATTGACAGATTCGTTAGATAATTTTATAGACTTCTTATGTACTGTTGATTGCGATCTTGTTCTTTCAGAACAAATAATTATAGACGTAAGTAAAAATATTAGAACATACCCAAAGATAAAAGGACTTGAGCCGCTTAAAATACAATCGACCCAAAACTTATCAGCTGTTAGTGGTTGTTTGCTTCCGAATATTACAGTCCGAACGGATAATTATAGAGTGAAAAAATTTACTGTTTCTGAACGATGTTTTTATGATGATTTAGAGTGGAATTATAATTGTATTAGTAGTGCAAAGAATTTGGTGTATTGGAATAGAGAACTATATGTGTATATTGTTGGTCGGTTAGGGCAGTCAGTTTCATTAACATCACGACAAAAGAACTATAAAATGCTACAAAATATTACAACAAAGTTAAGCAGTAAGTTTTCAAATGAATCAAATTCAATGAACTTGTTTCAAAAGGAATGCATTAAGGATATGATTGCTGATGCCTTATATGGCACTTATGTGATATATTTGTCGTTTACTGATACTCGCAACTATGAAGCTGAACTAGGAAATTTTGTAGATAATATAGATGTGAACATAAAAAAATATTGTAGAGATAAATACATTCTATTTAGTGCTTATTGCTTTTCAAAAAGATGGTATAAAATGTTAGCGCTATACTACAGATGGAAAAAAGGAATAAAAAATGAAAAAAATTGACTATATAATAATCGGGGCGGGGATTACAGGATTAACAGTTGCTGAGCGACTCTGTGATAATAATTATTTAGTGATTGAAAAAGAGAACCATATAGGTGGTTATTGTTCCTCTATTAAAAATGGTGAGTACGTTTGGGATTATGCTGGTCATTTTTTCCATTTTAAGGATAAAGACGAGTTAGAATTGTTTAAGAAAAAATTTTCAACATCGGAATATATAAAGGTGAAGAAGAATACAAAGGTAGTATATAAGGGTAAAATGATTACATATCCTTTTCAAAATAATCTGCAAGAGCTAGAAGAAAGTGAATATAAGGAATGCATTTTAGGAATAAAAAATAGAGTAAAAAAGCAAGAATACAATTCTTTTTTAGATATGCTATATTCTCAGTATGGAATAGGAGTTGTGGATAAATTTTTAAGACCTTACAACGAAAAATTATACACATGCGATTTGAATAAATTAGATGCTAATGCGATGGGGAGGTTTTTTCCACCAATTCATGCGACAGGATGTGTAGATAAAACATATAATGACGAATTTTTTTACTTGTATGATGGTACAGAACAGTATGTAAGAAAACTGGCATTTAATGAGAATAAGATAATAATGAATTGCATGGTGGATAGCCTAGATATTGAGAATAGGATTTTAGTAACTTCTGATGGAGTTAGTTATAAATATAATGTTTTGATTTCTACCGTACCATTAAAGGTATTAATTAATATGTGCGGAATTATTCCTAAAATAAAGATGACTTGTAATAAAGTTTTAGTTTTTAATATAGGATTTGATAAAAAAACTGAGATACATGATGTACATTGGCTTTATGTGCCAGATAAAAATATTAGTTTTTATAGGGTCGGTTTTTATGACAATATTGCTTCAAGTGATAAAGGCAGTTTGTATGTCGAAGTTGCATTTGCTGAAGGTCAAACAATTAATCCGGAAGTTGAATTCGATTCTGTTATTAAGGGGTTGAGAAAAATAGGTATTATAACAAATCAGGAGGTAGTTGCATATGATTATGTAATTATGGATCCTGCGTATGTACATATTGTTAATCAACAATACATTGATGAACTTCGTGAAAAACTAAAAGAGAACAATATATTTACAGTAGGAAGATATGGTGGATGGACCTATAATTCAATGGAAGATTGCATTATTGAAGCAAAAGAAACTGTAGATGAAATTTTAGCCTATGAATCTTTAATGGGTGGTGATTAGATTGTCTAAATCAATTTTAGCCGTAACAGGGGATACTCATGGTGAAGAGGGCAGGTTTATTCACAAGAGTGAGCCTTGTATTAAGCACCTTCATCAAGGAGATTATTTATTTATCTGTGGTGATTTCGGTTATCTATTTAGCGGAACAAATAAAGAACAGAAGTTTATGGAATCGGTAGCTGATAAGCTACCATTTACAATATGTTTTTGCGATGGTAATCATAAAAATTTTGATTTATTAAATTCCTATGAGTTTTCTGTTTGGAATGGTGATAAGGTTCATATTATTAAGCAAAATAAAACTGGAGAACCTAAAGTTATCCATTTGATGAGGGGGCAGGTTTATGAAATAGAGGGAAATCGTATTTTTTCTTTTGGCGGAGCGTATAGTATTGATAAGGCATTTCGAACTCCGGGAAAAAGTTGGTGGCCACAAGAAATGCCAACAGAGGAAGAAATGAATGAGGCAATTAAAAATCTTGAAGCCGTGAACTGGGAAGTTGATTATATTATTACTCACGCAGCTCCAGAAGAAACAATGTCTATTTTCCACCCAGAGCATATTAATGAACTGCCACTTAATGGTTTTTTAGAATATATCAGAGAGAAGACAAAGTACAAGCATTGGTTTATGGGTCATTTGCATAGGGACGAAGATGTATGGAGACATCAAACTATCTTGTGGTTTTCTTTGAGAAATATGGAAGATAATACGGAACTCATCTAATTTACATATTAATGGAGGTGTTGTAATGTTTGTTGATTCGCATATTCATATATCCCGGAAACAGTACAATGGAACAACTCCATGTATAGATTCTCAATTTGAAAATGAAAGAATTTTATATCTAAGTCGAGAAGAACTGATAAACAAGATGAAGGCAAATGATATTGGTTTTTGCATAGAACCTGCAGTTGAATTGGAATCTAATGCTCAATTATTAGATTTGGCAGCAGATTATCCCGGATTTGTGTATCCGGCTGTTGGCGTGCATCCAACAAGATCTTTCTTGACGAAATGGAAGAATAGAAAGATTATAGAAGATTTATCTCTCAATGAAAGGGTTATAGCAATAGGAGAGTTGGGGCTAGATTATCATTATGAGAGAAAGAAACAGCATAGAATAAGACAGCTGCTGTGGTTTATGTGGCAGTTAAAACTTGCATACAGGAGGAAATTACCACTAATTTTACATATAAGAGAAGCTGATGAAGACGCAATTAAAGTGTTGAGATATAACAAAAAAAGAATCAATGGTGGAGTGTGCCATTGCTTTAACCGTGGTGTGGAGTATGCAAAAATTTATACAGAAGAATTTGGGTTTATGCTTGGAATCGGTGGTTCATTGTTACAGAGCAATTGCTATGAACTTGAAGATACTGTTAAGCAAATTCCACTTGAGTTTTTGGTTCTTGAAACAGACGGCCCTTATGTTAAGCCGATGAAGCCGGAAGGGATTTCAGGTAAACAATGGGGGAAAAGTAGAAATACAAGTTTGATTATTCCTGATGTGGCTAAAAGGATTGCTGAACTAAAGGGAATTGATGTTCAGGAGGTTGAGAAAGTTACAACAGAAAATGTCAAGCGACTATTCAATATTAATTAGTTGATATGTTCCCGTGTACGCACATACCTAAAAATTGGCATTGATATGTTTCCACGAACGAACAAAAGGAGAAAAATCGTAAGTACGTAATCATCCGTATCTGTCAGCAACTATATTTTTCTGATACACTCTT
>ERZ1035032.1807-NODE-1807-length-12576-cov-4.217155_pt1 | contig 12576 bp, 9 predicted proteins | sample MGYA00520693_ERZ1035032 | MGnify/ENA primary metagenome ERZ1035032 (study PRJEB33766, sample SAMN09781740) | gut metagenome | biome: gut microbiome | host: Homo sapiens | place: Madagascar | study: EMG produced TPA metagenomics assembly of the PRJNA485056 data...
ACTACACGGAAACGGCTGCTGCGCTGCGCCCGTATGAGTGCACCGTTCTGAAAAAATAAAAACAAGGTGTGTCCACCCGGACGCCCCCTGCCAAAATCCACATACGACAGCGATATGAGAAACAGAGCGTTCCCCGTCGGGAACGCTCTGTTTTTCTTTACTGGTGGTATGATGAGCCTGTTCTGCCTGCCATGCGGCAAGCTCGCTTTCGAGAACACGTCACTTTCGGCAGCTTGCAAGAAAACACGGTGAAAACTTTGGCAAAAAGAGAGAAAACTGGACGGTGCCAGCCCTCTTGACAAGGTTCTTCTACGAAATGTTGTTCCATCCCGGTTTTGTCCCGGTTTCAAAAAGGGCTTGCATTCGATTATATACCATGCTATAATGCTCCCAGAAATTGAATCAAGAATCTTCAGGGCAGGGTGCGATTCCCTACCGGTGGTACAGCCCACGAGCCGCAAGGCATGATTCGGTGAAACTCCGAAGCCGACAGTACAGTCTGGATGAAAGAAGATAGGAAAGCATAGAGAAACCACAAGATCTCTGTACTCATTGAAGCTGCTCTGAGATGCGTTTGCATTTCAGAGCTTTCTTTTTGCGCAGGAGATACTGCGCCTGTTTGCCTTGCCCTGAACAATCTGGTTCGGGGCTTTTTTATTTGGAGGCAGAGAGATGAACGATACAGAGTATATGCGTCTTGCCTTAGAACTGGCTAAAAAAGGATGCGGATGGACATCCCCAAATCCGATGGTGGGTGCTGTCATTGTAAAAGATGGTCAGATCATCGGGCAGGGATGGCATGAACGGTATGGCCAGCCCCATGCGGAGCGAAATGCGTTAGCATCCTGCGCTGTTGACCCCGAAGGGGCAACGATGTATGTGACGCTGGAGCCCTGCTGTCATTTTGGGAAACAGCCGCCGTGTGTGAATGCTATTCTGGAAGCGGGCATCAGCCGGGTCGTAGTGGGGTCGGCAGACCCAAACCCGCTGGTGTCGGGAAAAGGAATTGCTGCTTTGCGGGTGCAGGGGGTAGCGGTGACGGAAGGCGTTTTGCGGGAAGAATGCGACGCACTCAATCGGATATTCTTCCATTTTATAACGACAAAGCGTCCGTTTGTTTCTATGAAGTATGCCATGACAATGGACGGAAAAATTGCCACAGTTACGGGCGCATCCAAATGGATTACGAGTGAAGCTGCCCGAGCGTATGTTCAACAACAGCGGCATCGTTTCAGCGGAATCATGGTCGGTGTCGGAACCATTCTTGCCGATGATCCCTTATTGACCTGCCACATGGAGAACGGAAAAAATCCAGTTCGCATCGTCTGTGATACTCAGCTGCGGACACCATTGCAAGCACAGGTGGTCGCAACAGCAAAACAGATCCCGACCATCCTTGCGACCTGCTGCGCCGACCCGAAACGGCAGGCGATATATCGACAGGCTGGGTGCCGAGTGATTTGTCTGGACAAAAGGAACGGTCACATTGACCTTGTACAACTTATGGAAAAACTTGGTCAGGAACAACTCGACAGCATTCTTCTGGAAGGCGGAGGGACACTGAACTGGGCAGCACTGGAAAGCGGCGTTGTTCAACAGGTGCAGGCGTACATTGCCCCAAAGCTGTTCGGCGGACAGGAAGCAAAAACACCGGTGGAAGGTGCAGGAGTTCCTATGCCGAGTGCAGCATTCCGGCTGAAAAACAGCAGCCTGACCCATCTTGGCGAGGATATTCTGATTGAAAGCGAGGTCGAGTATCCATGTTCACTGGAATTATAGAAGAAGTCGGAACCGTAAAGCAGATTACGCATGGGCAGCATTCGGAAGTGCTGAACATTCAGGCACGGACCGTTCTGGAAAACACAAAAATCGGTGACAGCATCGCAGTGAATGGCATCTGCCTGACCGTTACCCGGCTTTTTGCAGACAGCTTTTCTGCCGATGTTATGCATGAAACCCTGAACCGCTCCTCTCTTGCAGGTCTTATGGTCGGGAGCAGGGTCAATCTGGAACGGGCAATGGCTGCGGATGGACGGTTCGGCGGGCATATTGTGGCGGGTCATGTGGATGGCACCGGGTGCATCCTGCGAATCGAAAAAGACGACAATGCGGTCTGGTTTACCATCCATGCGGAACCGAATCTTTTGCGCTATGTCGTGGAAAAAGGCTCCATCGCGGTCGATGGTATAAGCCTGACGGTGGCAGAAGTCAGTTCGGATGCGTTTTCAGTGTCCACCATCCCTCACACCGTCAGCTGTACAAATCTGTGTCAAAGGCACAAAAACGATGTGGTAAATCTGGAGACCGACATCCTTGGCAAGTATGTCGAAAAGCTGTTTCAGCCGATACCGCAGGAACACCGGCAAAGCTCTGTCACGAAAGAAATGCTGATACGCTACGGATTTGAATAAGGAGAAACAACAATGAGATTCAATACCATTCCGGAAGCTCTGGAAGATTTGAGACAAGGCAAGATCATTTTGGTGACGGATGACCCGGAACGCGAAAACGAGGGCGATTTTATCTGTGCCGCTGAGTTTGCGACAACAGAAAATGTCAATTTCATGGCGACCCACGGCAAAGGTCTGATCTGTATGCCGATGTCGGAAGCCTTTGTACAGAAGCTGAAGTTTCCGCAGATGGTTCGGCATAACACGGACAACCATGAAACCGCCTTTACCGTATCCATCGACCATATTTCAACCACGACCGGCATTTCTGCTGCGGAACGCTCTATTACCGCGCTGGCCTGTGTAGCAGAAGACGCAAAAGCAGAAGATTTCCGGCGACCGGGTCATATGTTCCCGCTTTTAGCAAGGAAAAATGGTGTTCTGGAACGGAACGGCCACACAGAAGCCACCGTAGACCTGTGCCGTCTGGCAGGGCTGAAAGAGTGCGGGCTTTGCTGCGAGATCATGAGGGACGATGGCACTATGATGCGCACGGAGGAACTTGCACAGCTGGCAGAACGATTCCAAATCAAATTCATCACCATCCAAGCCTTGCAAGCGTACCGTAAGTGTCACGAAAAGCTGGTCGATCAGGTGGCTGCCGTAAATCTACCGACAAAATACGGCGACTTCCGCGCATACGGTTTTGTGAGCCGCCTGAACGGAGAGCATCACATCGCATTGGTAAAAGGTGAAATCGGTGATGGCCGGGATGTCCTGTGTCGGGTGCATTCGGAATGTCTGACGGGTGATACGTTCGGTTCGCTGCGCTGCGATTGCGGACAGCAGTTGGCTGCGGCGATGACGCAAATTGAAAAGGAGGGGCGTGGCATCCTGCTCTATATGCGGCAGGAAGGGCGCGGTATCGGTCTCATAAATAAGCTGCGTGCCTACGAGTTGCAGGAACAGGGCATGGATACCCTGGAAGCCAACCTCGCCCTTGGTTTCCATGGGGATGAACGGGAGTATTATATGGGAGCACAGATTTTGCGGGAGCTGGGAGCACATAGTTTGCGCCTGTTGACCAATAATCCGGATAAGGTATACCAACTTTCCGAGTTCGGTCTGGAGATTACAGAACGTGTCCCAATTCAGATGACTGCGACCGCGCACGACCTGTTCTATCTGAAAACCAAGCAGGCAAGAATGGGACATATCCTGAGTTATTAAGGAAAAGAGGGATTTTACAATGAAATCATTTGAAGGAAAACTGATTGCACAAAACATCCGGGTCGGTATCGTTGCTGCACGATTCAACGAGTTCATCACCTCAAGGCTCCTTGGCGGGGCAATGGATGCACTCCTCCGGCACGATGTGAGCGAGGACGATGTTCATGTCGCATGGGTGCCGGGAGCGTTTGAAATTCCGCTGGTTGCTTCCAAAATGGCAAAAAGCGGAAAGTACGATGCTGTGATTTGCCTTGGCGCAGTGATTCGCGGCTCTACCAGCCATTACGACTACGTCTGCAACGAAGTCTCAAAAGGCATCGCAGCAGTTTCGCTGGAAAGCGGTATTCCTGTTTTATTTGGCGTTCTGACGACTGAAAATATCGAGCAGGCAATCGAGCGGGCAGGTACGAAAGCCGGAAACAAGGGCTATGACTGCGCGGTCAGCGCCATCGAAATGGTCAATCTGATCCGCGAAATGGATGCAGAGTAACGGTGACACAGGAGCCTTCCATGATTGTGATACGAGCGAACACCCCGGACCCGGCACTGGAGCAAACGATTCTGAGCCTTCTGCAACAGGCGCAGATTGATGCGGAGCAGATCACATTCTGCGCAAAGAAAAAACTGGAACTGCCGGGATTGGTGATTGACAACACCCGACATGAAATTTCAGCCAACGGCAGAAATATTTCGTTGACACGTCTTGAATCCGACCTGTTGTGGGTGCTGGCAGTCTGCGAAGGAACGACGCTCTCTAAAAAAGAGCTTTTTGATGCTGTATGGGGAAAGGATTGCGCTGATACCTTAAAAGTGGTTGGCAATACCGTTTCCAATCTCCGAAAGAAGCTGGCATTCTGCGGGCTGGACGGATGTCTTTGCACAGTTGGTGGAGGGTATGCTTTTCGTTACGTTCTGGCAGAGCAGGGAAAAGCCCATTCCAATACTGTCCCGACAATGGTATACTGTTGCCCGAAGGAGCTGAGAGAAAATGACCCGAATCTTGTTCATCTGTCTGGGAAATATCTGCCGTAGTCCCATGGCGGAATTTGTTATGAAAGACCTTGTGGAAAAAGCCGGTATTGCAGAAAAATTCGAAATCGCCTCCGCTGCGACCAGTGCGGAAGAAGTGGGCAACCCGGTCTATCCACCCGCTCGGCAAAAATTGGCAGACCATGCCATTTCCTGTGTAGGCAAAACGGCGCGTCAGATGACACGGCAGGATTATGATACCTATGATTATCTGGTTGCAATGGATCGAAGCAACCTGCGGGATATGGCTCGTTTTGTAGGGAATGACCCGTTGCACAAGGTCTCCCTCCTGATGTCATATACCAGTACGCCGCACGATGTGGCCGACCCGTGGTTTACTGGAAATTTCGAGGACACATGGCGGGATGTACTGGCAGGTTGCACGGCGTTGTTAGAGAGGCTGTGCCAATAAAAGAAACAACTGGGTGTATCATCGTTCAGATGAAGCATCCAGCTGTTTTTGATTTAGTCTTCTAGCCTGCCGTGGTCGCAGCCGGGGGCGTATGGCTTTTTACATCAGAAGTTGTTGGAAAATCAACCCTGGATGCGGGTCTGCATCAGATGGTCCGGGGTGTAGGCATCGGATAAGGTACCGTTCATGCTGGCGGCATAGTAATACAGGGCTGTCCAGGATTTCAGTTCATAGCTGGTGCCCTCCAGCACGCCCTTGCCGCGGCAATAAGGAGCCCAGAACCGGTAGTATTCCTCCGATTTGTTGTCGGAGGGAACATCCATGTAGGTGCCGGTGGCCTCATCGTAGGGGGCAAAGGGAAGCGCCTGCCCTGTGGCCATTTTGCTGGCCCAGGGCAGCAGACTCACCAAGTTCTGGGAGGATTCAAAGGTGAAAGAGGTGGAGTAGGCTTTGTGGAAGTCCAGAGGCTGCCAGCTGTCGCTCTCCGGGAAATAGACTTCGATGCTGGAAACATCACAGGAGATCTGCCCGTCAGAAATGTGATAGCGGTAGCGCAGATTTCCGGTGTGGAGGGTGCCGGCACCGCCGTAGGTCCGGCCCTGAGGGGTGACACCGGAGCACGCAGCATCAAAGACACAGATGGATGCCAGCTGTGCACCGGACAAGTCGCAGACCACCAGACTGGAGCCCGCGCTGTGGTCGATCGCCGATTCACCGGTGGATTGCTCGTTGAAGGCGTCCGCGACGGTAAAGTCACCCTGATACAGCGCAGTGCGGACGTAGCCGCCGAACACGAAGGATACCTGAGAGCCGGAGGCATAATTGAAGGAATCACAGATAAAGGCGGTGACAGGAGACTGGATGTAAGTGTATCCGATGGCCTTTCCGTCTTCGTACTGGATATAGTCGTAGCCGGTGGGGATGGTCATCACCACGCTGTCCGGCGTTACATCGTCCAGACCCAGCTTGGAGAAATAGCCGTCCGGTGCCGTCAGGTCTGCGTCGTAGCGGGCCAGAAGATCCTGCATACTCCGGTATGCCAGAGCTTCCGGTGACAGATCCCGGGGATCCTCGTAGTCGTATGCCTTCGTCAGCTCATAGCAGCAGGTCTCCTCGGGCACCCAGGTCCAGCCGACAGATGTTTTTTGCAGGCTCAGCACGCCCATGTTTTGAGCATAGCAGCCGGTGGAGGTCATGATCACGCCGTTTTCCACGATGGGTTGGTCATAGGCGAGATGGTCGTGAGCGTTCTGGATCACGTCCAGGAAGCCTTCCTGAGCCCGCGCGGTGGCCCGGTCCTCTTCCATGCCGCAGTGGCTGATGGCGATGACAAGATCGCAGCCCTTCTCCTCCTTGAGGAAACGGGCATAGACTCTGGCAACCTCGGCACAGTCCATCCGAGTCAGGTCCGAGTTCTTGCAGTAGCCGTAGGACTCCTCGCCTTCCAGGGCAAACAGACCCACCCTGTAGCCTGCTACCTGGCGGATGGCGTAGTTTTTGGCTCCGGTCTTGGCGTAGGCCCCGGCACCAAAAGCATTGGTGCTCAGGTCATCGGGGCGGATGTCGGCGCTGGTATAAGAGATCGGCTCGCCGTTGGCGTTGTATTTGATGAACATATTGGATACCAGCAACTGGGGCAGTTTGCGGTAGACCCCGTAGCGCAGCCGGTTTTTCCGGGCGTTGACCCAGGAGTTTTCGACGGCCTGATCGCCCACGTCGAATTCGTGGTTGCCCAGGGTGCAGAAATCTACCTGCATTTCGGCCAGGGCCAGGATCTCCCAGCCCTTCTGATAGCCGTCCTGGTAAGGAGTTCCCTGGGAGTAGTCACCACCGTCCAAGGTCAGGGTTTTGCCAAAGGCTCGGTGGCGTACCCCGGCCTGTGCGGCGGCCATTCGCGCCACGCCGCCGGTGATCCGGGTAGAGCCGTCCGTACTCATGATCTTAGAAGTACCCAGATTGGAGTGGATATCGTTGCTCAGCAGCAACACGATATCGCCTTTGTAGGGGGTGCGGTCCTGCGTGTCAGGCCAGGCACAGCCCATGAGAGCGGGAGCCATAGCAGTTCCGGCAGTGGTGGCGGCTGCCAGCTTCAGGAAACTTTTCCGCGAAATCTTTTTCATGATTCTGTTCTCCTTTTGACAGTCTCTTGGTATCGTGTCATTCTTGTGATGATGGACGGGAATGGCCATTCTCCCATCGGGTCTTTGGGACTGCTGTACTTCCGGTGCACACGGAAAAACGCAGAGAAGATTCCAACCTTGCAAAAAGAAAAAGACGCACCACAAGCCGAAAGGGGCTGTTGTGCGTCTCTCATTCTCTCACGCAGAACCTATATGGAATCCTTGTATCTCATACTATAGCAAGACTTTCCGCAAAAGTCAACACATTGCCTTGTTTTTTGATTGAATGTTGAAAATATTTTGATTTTTGCAATATGGGCAAGGCCGGACCCTGGGAGCGTGAAAAACCTTCAGCTGTTTCCCAATGGACACGAATCGACAAAAATGAAGGAACAACCACCAGCTCGGTTGGTGGATGTTTATTGTGTGCAAGGGCAATTGTTGCCAATTTTCACAGATTGCGCTATACTGATTCCGAAAAGTTTTTGTGAAGGGGAGAACCGGATGCTGCGCTGTGCGATCGTGGAGGACAGCCCCAGAGAGCTGGAACATCTGAAAGAATGCCTTGCCCGCTACTCGGCAGAGCGGGATATCCCGCTGGAGACCACGGCCTTCGGGGATGCGGCGTCGTTTCTGGAACATTACCGTGCCGACTATGACATCGTGTTCATGGACATCGAGCTGCCGGGCATCAACGGCATGGAGGCGGCCCACCGCCTGCGGGAGATCGACCGGCAGGTCATCCTGATCTTTGTGACCAACATGGCCCAGTTTGCGGTCAAGGGCTATGAGGTGGATGCGCTGGACTACATCATCAAGCCTGCCCAGTATGGGCCGCTGAGCATCAAGCTGGACCGTGCGGCCCAGCGCTGGCGCGCCGCCGCCGAGAGCGTGATGGTGGCCCTGCCCACCGGCACCCAGCGGCTGCTGCTGTGGGAGATCTATTACATCGAGGTGCAGGGCCACAAGCTGACCTATCACACCGAAAAAGGCCAGTTGCCGGGCACCGGAACCCTGCAGGACGCCGAACAGCGGCTGCACGGCAAGGGCTTCCTGCGCTGCAACAAGTGCTATCTGGTCAACCAGAAGCACATCCAGACCGTCACCGGCAGCGACGTAGTACTTTCCAACGGGGAGAAGCTGCAGATCAGCCGTCTGCGCAAAAAGGAATTCATGGAGGAGCTGGCCCGCAGCATGGGCAACGAATTTGTGCTATGAGTACGGTCATCGATCTGTTTGAACGCCACGGCTATGTGCTGGAACTGCTGGCGTGCGTGGCGGCCACCACCTGGAAGCTGGAGCGGCAGGAGCGCTTTGCGGCGCGGCTGACCGGCATCCTGCTGGCGGAGGCCTGCTTTACCATCGTGTGGGAGCAGGTGCCCCACAACCTCTACACCGAGTCGCTGCGCACCTTTCTGCTGTGGAGCATCGCGGCGGTGGGCATCCGGCTGTGCTTCCGCATCGCGGCAGCGTGGGCGGTGTTCTACGCCACGGCGGCGGGCACCATGCAGCACATCATCTACCGGGGGGCCAAGCTGCTGCAGAATGCGGTGTACCACATGGACCGGCAATACTGGGCCTGGAGCCGGTGGGTCTATCTGGGCCTCTTCGTGTTGCTGTTTGCGGTGTGCTGCCTGACCCTCACCCGGCGGCTGCACAGCCGCAATCTGGGCACACTGCCCGGGCGCACGATGACTTTTATCATGGTGGGCTACCAGCTGAGCATGAACATCTTCGTCAACCTGTTCAACGCCTTTAGTGTGGACAGTGCCCCGCGCATCTTTACTACCTACAGCGTCTACGACGAGGTGACCACCATCCTGCTGTTCTTCCTGCTGTGTGAGATCCTGCAGCGCAGCGACGCCGAGTGGGACAACATGGTGCTGCAGCAGATGATGCGCCAGCAGCGCCAGCAGATGGAGCTGTCCAAGGAGACGGTGGAGCTCATCAACATCAAGTGCCATGACATCCGCAAGCAGCTGTACACGCTGGGCAGCCGGGTGCCGACCGAGGAGCTGGACGAGCTGAAAAAGGCGGTGGATATCTACGACTCCACGGTCAAGACCGGCAACGAGACGTTGGACGTGCTGCTGGCGGAGCGCTCCATCGTGTGCAAGGGCCGCGGCATCCAGCTGGATTACATCGCCGACGGTGCAAAGCTGGACTTCCTGAAGCCCGGCGAGGTGTACTCGCTGTTCGGCAACGCGCTGGACAACGCCATCGAGGCGGTGACCCCGCTGGAGCCGGACCGCCGCTACATCGGCCTGCAGGTGCGGGCCGAGCGGAGCATGCTGCTCATCCGCATGGAGAACTGCGCCGCCGAGCCGCTGCACTTTGTGGACGGCCTGCCCCAGACCACCAAGGGGGACGCCCGGTGGCACGGTTTTGGCGTTAAGAGCATCCGCCGCATCGTGCAGCAGCACGGCGGCACCCTGACGATGCAGGCACAGGACGGCATGTTCCGTCTGGTGGCGCTCCTGCCGCTCAAATGACAGTTCAGGGCCCCAAAATGACAGTTTGGGAAAAATCTGTTGTAAAGTTTCACAAAACCTCTATACTATCGGCAGAGCTTTGAATCACTCTGCCGGTTTCTTTTTGTGCGGCGTTTGCTTCCGCACCGCACAGGGGGAGAGCGGACAACTTTCAAAGGAGGACAAAATGTTGAAGAAGAAAAACCTGTGGCGCGGTTTGACCATGGTGTTTGCCCTGCTTCTGGCCGTTTCCATGATGGCGGGCAACATCCTGGAGCTCTACCGCACCTCTGTGGATGCCTTCCTGGGCACCCGCAGCACCCAGACTGTGACCGAGCAGTCGGACGATGAATCCGATGCCTGGACCTACAAGTCGGAATTCACCACGGCCAAAGAAGCCTACGAGGGCTTCAAGGACTTCGCCATCGAGGCTTCGCAGGAGACCTTTGCCCTGCTGAAGAACGAGAACGGTGCCCTGCCTCTGGCCAAGGATGCCAAGATCACCATGCTGGGCGTCCGCAGCTATGCTCCTGTTTACGGCAACAGCGGCGGCAGCGTGCCGGACGGCAAGTCCACCGTGCAGATCTTTGACGCCTTTACCGAGCGCGGCTTCCAGCTGAACCCGGAGACCCTGGCAGCTTACGAGGCATTCTTTGCGGACAAGGAATGGACCAAGCCCCAGTTCGGCGGCGGCATCCTGCCGGCTTACGCCGAGATCACCGCTTACGATGATCCCCACGAGCTGACCCTGGACGAGCTCAAGCAGCTCAACCCCGACTTTGAGTCCAAGTACACCGAGTACGGCGACGCTGCCATCGTGGTGGTGAGCCGTGTCGGCGGCGAAGCCGGTGCATACTACCCCGGCGAGGAAGGCCTGGCAGACGGCGTGCACACCGTCAACGGCAACATCCTGAGCCTGAGCGATGAAGAAATGGCCATGATCGAGGAAGCAAAGGCCAATTTCGACAAGGTCATCGTGCTGGTCAACGCAGCCAACCCCATGGAGATCTCCAACCTGGAAGAGGACCCCTACATTGTCGCCATCCTGTGGGTGGGCTACCCCGGTGCTTATGGCTTCTACGGCGTGGCCGACGTGCTGAACGGCACCGTGGCTCCCTCTGCCCATCTGGGTGATACCTTCGTCAAGAACGGTGCACTGGCTCCCGCCATGCAGAACTTTGGCAACATCCCCTGGGCAAACGCTTCGGACTTTGCTGAGGGCACCAGCGTCAACTCCTACCTGATCGAGACCGAGGGCATCTACACCGGCTACCGTTACTACGAGACCCGTTATGCGGACATCGTGCTGGGCAACGGCGGTGCCAATGCCTCTGCCGGTACCTACGCCAACGCCGACGGCACCGTGGCCGCCAGCGACGGCACCTGGAGCTACGACAACGAGGTGGTCTATCCCTTCGGCTACGGCATGAGCTACACCACCTTTGAGCAGACCCTGGACAGCGTGGTCATCACCGGTGACAAGCGCACTGCTACCGTGACCGTGACCACCACCAACACCGGCGATGTGGCCGGCAAGGCTGTCGTGCAGCTGTACGCCAGCGCGCCTTACACCGACTACGACAAGCAGAACGGCATCGAAAAGTCCGCCCTGCAGCTGATGGACTACGAAAAGACCAACACCCTGCAGCCCGGCGAGAGCCAGACCATTGCCATGAATGTGGACATGAGCCTGCTGGCCAGCTACGACAGCCAGAACGCCAAGACCTTCATCGTGGACCCGGGCGACTACTACTTCGCCATCGGCTCTGACGCCCATGATGCTCTGAACAACATCCTGGCTGCTCAGGGCAAGACCACTGCCGACGGCATGACCGCCGACGGCGATGCTTCCAAGACCTACCAGTGGACCTGGGACGGCGCTGTGGATGCCGACACCTTCTCTGTGAGCAAGGCCGGCGTGGAGATCACCAACGCAGTGAGTGACGGCGACTACTCCATGGACATCAACACCTTCATCCCCGGCACCGCTACTTATCTGTCCCGCAGCGACTGGGACGGCACCTTCCCCACCACCATCACCGGCCTGAAGGCCGAGGGCCGTCTGGCCACCCTGCTGGCCAACGACTTCATCGACATCAAGACCGATGAGGACACCTCGGACATCGTGTTCGGCGACACCACCAGCACCCTGACCCTGAACGACCTGAAGGGCGCGGACTTCGACGATCCCCGCTGGGATGAGCTGGTTGGCAAAGTGACCATCGACGAGTTCCTGAACTTTGCCTCCAACGCCTTCCACAACATCCAGAACATCGACTCTGTGGGTCTGCTGCAGTACGCAGCCGACGACGGCCCCAACGGTTCCGACTCGCACTACCTGACCGAGGGCAGCTATCAGGGCACCCCGTATGCAGATGCTGCCGATTACGACTACGGCACCCGCGTCGGCCCCACCCCGGAGAACATTGCTTACAGCTGGAACAAGGAACTGGCTTACCGCGTGGGTGAGATCACCCTGGGCGAGAGCACTCTGGTGCTGAACCTGCCCATCATGATCGGCCCCGGCATGAACATCCATCGTCACGGCTACAACGGCCGCGGCGCAGAGTATTACTCCGAGGACCCCGTCCTGTCCGGTTACACCGGTTCCGCTGTGGTGCAGGGCGCTCAGAGCAAGGGCACCCTGGTCAACATCAAGCACGCTGCCTTCAACGATCAGGAGATCAACCGCTCCGGTATCGCAGTCTTTATGACCGAGCAGAAGGCCCGTGAGCTGGAGCTGCGCAACCTGCAGCAGGCCTTTGAGGGCAACGGCAAGCCCGCTTCCTTCGAGGCGGATCCTTCCCGCGATGACACCTACACGGTGGGTGCTCTGGGCGTGATGAGCTCCTACAACCGCATTGGTGCCGTGGCCTCCAGCGCAAACGCTGGTGTCCAGGTGCAGATCATGCGCAACGAGTGGG
>ERZ1035032.1808-NODE-1808-length-12566-cov-35.994485_pt1 | contig 12566 bp, 24 predicted proteins | sample MGYA00520693_ERZ1035032 | MGnify/ENA primary metagenome ERZ1035032 (study PRJEB33766, sample SAMN09781740) | gut metagenome | biome: gut microbiome | host: Homo sapiens | place: Madagascar | study: EMG produced TPA metagenomics assembly of the PRJNA485056 data...
CTGCTTACTCAAAACGCCCGATTTTTCTATCGATTGCTATTCTGAATAAAAATATTTACTAAATATCAAATAAAGGCTATAAATCAAAGAGGTGATAAAATGGTTTATGGCTATATCCGCGTGAGCACTGGCAAACAGACGCTTGAAAATCAGAAACTGGAGATAAGGCTGTACTGCAAATTCCACAGGCTGCGGAACATCGTCTTTGTTCAGGAGACCGTGAGCGGAACGAAAAGACCAGAGAAGCGGAAGCTGGGCAACCTTATAGAGGCGGCGAAAGAAGGCGACATTATCGTGATAGCGGAAATCTCGCGTCTCGGACGCTCGCTGATGATGATTCTGAATGTCCTGCAGTCGTTCCTTGAAAATGGCGTTCAGGTGCGGGCAATCAAGGAGGGCTACGAGCTTGGCGACAATATCCAGTCAAAGGTGCTTGCGTTCGCATTCGGGCTTTCTGCGGAAATCGAGCGCAACTTAATCAGTGAGAGGACAAAAGCGGGACTTGCAAGGGCTTTGAAAGAGGGAAAGAAACTCGGCAGACCTAAAGGACGGAAGCCTAGCCGCTACAAACTGACAGGAAAAGGCGGAATTATCCGCAGGGCAAGGCTTGAGGGAAAAAGCAAGTCGGAGATTGCGAGGAATCTAGGCGTTACGTGGGTTACACTGGACAAATATATGAAAAAAATTTCTTTGATATAAAAAAAAACTGATGTTGACGAATACTCGTTATTTCTTTAGCATGAAAGAAAATGGAAGATGTAAAAAAAGCAATTGACAGCGACAATGAGCTGCATATACGCATTCTAAGGGACACGCTCTGCGACTTGAAGAAAGAGAATTTTCAGATGAAAATAGCGGTGTGTGTCCTGCTCATCGTATCGGTTCTTTGCGCCGTGTCAGTTTTCTGTCCAAGACGCGGATGCCAATGCCCAAGCCCGTGCTATGAGCAGACATCGGACTGCGTTTTCCACGGAGCAGGCGCAAGGGAAAAACAGAAGCCCGGCGGAAAGAAAAGCGCGTAAGGAGAGGATATTGTCAGAAACATCAAGGCGGATAAACAGGTTCTTCAAGTCCGCCATAAAAAAAGAAGTCGATGAGGCGGCTGGGAATATAGCATTGTCCGACCGGCAGAGCGTAATCTTCAACGACTTCTACGTAAGGCGGAGCGATGTCAACACGATAGCCGACAAGATAGGCTCATCGCCCGAAACTGTCTACAAGGAGCTAAAAGCCATACGGCGCAAGCTCATCAGAATCATCTGAAAAAAAAGCGCAAGGCTTTTTCATATCTGAAAACTTTTTCCCAAAATACCAAATTTCTACCAAAACCTTATCAAACCTTTACAAGACGGCTTTCCTTTTCAGTAGTAACATTAAGCCATGAATACAAGGCAGGTTGCGGTTGACTACATACGGGCACTTTCGTGCGATGAGAGAAAGAGCCTTGCGGAAATGCTTGCGCATGGTGTCTCATGCGGAGCGGACTTTGCAAGGCAGAACGGAATCACGCCGGAGCAGATGTCCGCCGAGCTTCTTGCAATCCTGAAGGAGGAATAACCATGCCACCATATCAGTTCCAGGGACAGAATTTTTACCAGAGAGGACAGCAGTTCAACCCCTACGGACAGCCTGCGCCTGAGCACTTCGAGGTGGCGATGGTTTCAAGCATTGACGAGGCAAGAAACGCTATTGTCAATCCGCTTTCGACACATCTTTTTTTGAATCCGTCCACCGGGGAAATCTACTTCAAGAGAATGAACAGCACCGGGCTTTCGGACTTCGTTGTGTACGCTCCGTCAGAGGGCGGAAAGAGAGGAAATGAAGATCCGCTTACAGAGATAAATGCAAGGCTCGCCGCCATAGAAAGGGCGTTAGGAGGAAAAAATGAATCCGTTGCAGGCAATGAATCCGCAGTCGCTAATACAGAATGCTGTGGAGCAGAAAATGGAGGAGATGCGCATGGCGAATCCCCAGCTTTTCCAAAGGGTTCAGCAAATGACAAATGGAAAAAGCGCTGACGAGATGAGGCAGATAGCCATGAACATAGCCGGGGAAAGGGGTATTGACCTAGCCAAGTTCGCCGGGCAGTTCGGCATAAAGATTTGAAAAATTCAGTTGTAAAGAAATGCTTAACAACTGAATTTTCAACCTGTAAGTTTTTCTTGCAAGTTGAAAAGGGGCTGTCAGTCCTGATATTTACACTTGATATGAAAGGAGAAAAAAGCGAATGACAATGACAGAGACAGGCGGATCGCCAATCTTCATGGGCGGCAATGACGGCTGCGGATTCGGAGGCGGAAACGGCTTTGTATGGGCGTTTCTCATCTTCGCTCTTCTAGGCTTCGGCGGATTCGGAAACGGATTAAACAGGGGCAACGGAGAGCGCCTCGCGACAACAGGCGACATCCAGCGCGGATTCGACACAAACGAAATCACACGCAAGCTGGACGGAATCAACTACGGAATGTGCGACGGCTTCTATTCCCAGAATACAAACCTGCTCAATGGATTTAACGGCGTCAACAGCGCAATTGCGAGCGAGGGCCGGTCAATCCAGACGCAGATGGCTGAATGCTGCTGCAACACAAACCGCAACATCGACAGCGTGAGATTCGACATGGCGAACTACGCGGCGCAGTCGAACGCAAACACTGTGGCAATGACGCAGAAAGTTCTTGACGCCCTCAACCAGAACAAGGTAGATGCATTGCAGAACCGTGTCAACCAGCTTGAGCTTCAGTCTGCCATGTGCGGAGTGGTGCGCTACCCGAACAGCATGGCTTATAATGCCGGAAGCTCGCCTTTCTGCAACTGCGGAAACGGATGTGGCAATACCTGCTACGCATACGCATAGCAGGCGATGATTTTTTCCCTATAAAGGTGAATATTCCGCCCCATTGAGGGCGTTGACATATCAGGGGAAAACTACGGAAGTTTTCCCCTATTTTTCTACAAAGGAGGCAGACATGGGGTGCTGCTGCAATAAATATCCGGTAAGGACTAGGGCTTCATCTGTAGCCATAGCCTCTGGAGTTACAACAATAACGGTTCCGGCTTCGGTGGAGATAACGTCTGGGACTATCTATGAGATTCTTCTTGCGACACCTATTCCGACTGGAACAGACGGAACACAGGTTTCTATAACAAACGGAACATCGACCGCCGCAGTGATGAGATGCAACGGAAACTACTTCCGCCCGCTTCCTCTTAGAAGCCGTACAGTCCTGCATGTCCAGTATCTTGATGATCCGGCGCATTTCCAGCTTGTCAGGGTTTGCGGAAGAAAGGCTTGCTGACGGAGGAAGAAATGGAGCTTTACACAGATTCAAAAGCTGAAAAAAGCATGGAGGATTCTATCCTTGAAATTTACAAGAGGGCAAACAAAATTGTTTCTGCTCACTGCAAATTAAACAAAGCCGCAATGTCCGCAATGCACGCATTGGGATACAACGGATTCAAGCGGTGGCATAGATACAGAAGCTCACAGTTCTACCGCATCTGCCTTTGGCTTGAAAACGAGGCTTTCGACAAATTCCGTGTTCAGGGGAATTTCAAGGGCGATGAAGTCAGCTACGCTCCGTCCGATATGCAGGAACACTTACGCTCATGGGACAAAGCTCTTGTCGAGGGAAGTGCAGAACTTGGAGACTTGCAGAAAGAGCTGTTCAATCTCACAGGGGATAAAAGCCCGGCTTTTGAAAAGGCATTGGAGATTCTGGAAAAGGATTTCAAGCGGACTGGGAGGTTGCTGAAAAGATTCTACGAATCGGACTGGCTTGCACTTGATATGCACACTGCGGACGAGGCAATCCACGCAAAGTACAAAAAAAAGGAGGCTATGCAATGGAACAGTCTGACGAGAATGAACTGCGCAACGACTTTAGGAATTTGTTGAGAAAAATCGACTTCGGGAAGTATGATCCATGCTCGCGGGAATTTATAGCCGCCCTGAACATCGGGGCAATGCTTTTTCTCGCAAGGGAGCTTGGGGAGATTTCCGGGGTAGATGTCCATTCTGAAAAAACAGATGACGGGATTTCTGGAAAAATTCAAAGCGCAAAAAGAAACCTGCAGCTTTACATTGATTCGAGAAATTCCTCATACAAGGAAAAGGCTTTGGACGAGATAAAGGAAATTGAAAGCCTTGTAAAAAAAGCGTTCGCAAGGCTTCCGGGGGCAGACGAGAAGTCAAAGCTCCGCGACTACGAGATAAAAGCATCGGAGCTTAGGGCTCAAGCTGAATCACTTTGACTTAGTAGCTTGTGTTGAAAACTGCGTAGCCTTGATCTGAATAGATTGAGAAACTGACGACTTTCAGCGCAAGCGGATTGAACACCTCGTTTTTGCTGTTGGCGAAAAGAAGCATTCCGACAGAATATTTCCTGTTGTTGTCTATTCGCTCGACTTTGCAAGTGTACTGTTTTCTTGAGCTGTCATTCTGGTTTATTATCAATTGCAGGTTTGTAAGAGCCGCGCCACTGTTGTTGGTAATTATGAATGCGGTTCCGTCCATGTCCACAATAATGTCGGGAAGCTGCCTGCTGTATCTCGGCGGAAGCTCATCCTCTTCCTTGACTTCCTTTTTATATTCTATTGTCTTTGCCTTTCCGTTCATTCCGTCAAGCATGATCTTGAAGTCGTGCCGCTTGCCCGCGTTCCAGTAAAGCCCCACGAAGTGCTTTTCTGCCTCCGGGTTGTCGTTTTCAAGTGGCCATGCCTTTGCAATCTCCGCATCATCGAAAATGAACACTTGAACAGGATTGCTGTATTTTTTCTTGAGTTTTTCGCCTAGAAGCTCAAGTTTTTCTTCCGTTACATCTTCTTTCGAGATGCTGATGAAATTCTGCTGACCTTTCGTTTTTTCGACTTTATAGGAAATTTCTGTTTTTGACTTTTCTGCCGCTGCGGTATCTGTAGCAGGCTCTGGCAGTTTGCTGAAAAGAAAGCCTATGAAAACACAGACCGCAAGAATGACAAGACAGCCGATTTTCCAAGATGAATTTTTCTCGCCGCAGTTGGGGCATCTATCTTCCGCCATGTCATACACCGTCTTGCATTTCTTGCAGACAATGCGCCTGCTCTTCGGGATTACTTGGTTTCCATCAGCGTCAACCCTTTTTGCGTTGAATTTCTGTGTCTTTGATAGCTTTGCGCCGCACCCCGGGCACTTCTTCACGCTTGAGGCTATGGGTTTTTTGCATATAGGACATTCGATTAGCTCTGTCATCTTCTTTTCCGCTCCTTGAAAAATGTATTTTCTGATAATAAAGCAGTTCATTTCTTTTGTCAAATTCACCAGAAAACCATTGGGCAAGAAAAAGTTTTCCACAAGCTGAATATAAATAATATGAATATGTCTATTTATTGAAACACTTATTTTTATAGTAATAACTATATATCTGCCCTTGGTATACCGAGAGTGGGTCTACCCAGTAAAGATTAGTATAGATAAGGTTAGTTAAGTATATTATATATAGCGTCAAAAACGAGTTTTGACGCGCGGTTTTTCCACAGGCTAGATTTCATTCTCCTTGTGGAAAACTTTAAGACGCTTTTTCTGTTTTTCCTGCTCCTGCTTGTAAAGCGATTCGATAAGCGTTATTGCGGCGTTCCTGCTCATTGGGCTTAGCGCGTTCAGCTTGGCTACCAGCCTGTCGGTTTCGCTGCTGTGCCTTCCGCATGGGCAGACCTTGACCGCCTGCGGCTTTAAATTTCTTGTCTGGATTCTGCTTTGGGCGAACGCCCCGGAAGCTAAAAGAACTAAAAACAATGCGATGTGCCTTTTTGCCAATCCTCTCTCCTGCTTTTCTTGTTATTTTTTTTATTAAAAATTTATTAAAAAACTGATTTTCAAGATAAAAACTTCACCTGCCCCTAAAAATGCCTTTCAGACGCGCGAGAACGGCTTGTGAGCGACTTTTTAGCCTCTGAACGTAAAATTATACTAAAAAGCGTTGGATTAAATCGCAACCGGTTTCTTAGGGTTTTCAGCCTATGCTGTTATATTCGCGCTTTCCGCCCTGTCCTGAGCATAAAGCGCGCTGATGAAGACCGACACTGCGTTTTTGTTGCCCGGTTTCAGCCTCCTGAACTTGCGGACAAGCTCCAGCTCCTCATCGCTTATGCCGCCTTCGGTCTTTCCTGATATAAGCCATTCAACCGGCACGTCAAGAAAATCAGCCATGCGGAGGCAGACATCGCCGGCAGGTATTGTGCCTCTTTTTTCCCAGTCCGTTATCGACTGGTTTTTGATTCCGACCTCATCGGCGAATGCGGTTCTTTTCAGCCCGGATTCTTTGATTTTTTTGTTAAGTCTGTCTGAAAATTCACTCATTTTTTGCGTTCCTGATTAAAATTTCGTCAAAATTTGCTGAAAAATTAGTTGACAGATTCAGTTTTTGCGATTATCTTTTTTTTTAGATTCAGCAAATGCTGATAATAAAATCAGAGCAACGAAGCGAAAAGTCATGCTTTGCTTGGTTGCTTTGGCAGCCGGTCTTCGGACGGAAGCCCCTGGGATAGCATGACAGCCTGGGGGCTTTTTCATTTTTTGGAGGTTCGCATGGAAAGCGGAATTGAGGGCTTGGAGCTTAGCGACAACGTGAACTATGACAGGGTCTGCGACCTTTTCATAACAAGAAAGACGCTTGCGGACGCAAGGAGCGGAGCGCGCCTTATGACAACAAAAGAGCTTGCGAAATCTCTTGGAGTTTCTGTTGAGACCGTAAGAACTGCCGCAAGAAAGCTGATTGACCCCTCCAAATCAATTTGGAAGGTGGTGAACGGCGGAAAGTCGCAGGTTTTTGACGTGGCTCAGGCGACTGCGATAAAGATTGAGCTACAGAACCGCTCCAAGGTTTCCAGGAACGGCTTCCATTCGCTGACAATCTCCAACGACCTTGAGATGCTAGCCGTCCAGAAGAAGCTGAACGAGTACCAGGACATGAGGATTGCCCAGCTGACGGCTCAGCTAAAAGAGCAAGCCCCGAAAGTCGAGGCGTACAACCGGCTGATAGACCGCTCCGGGCTTGTGAATATACGGGAGACCGCCAAGGAGCTTAACGTCAAGGTGAAAGTCCTTGTTGTGTGGCTTATTGGACATGGATGGTGCTTCCGCGGAAAGCACGGAGAGATTGTAGCCACTGCCGAGGCGGTGCGCAGAAAGCTGATGGCTATCAGGGAGTGCGAGAGCCACGGAAAGGTTTTTCAGCAGTCGCTGATTACGGCGAAAGGCAGGGCGAAGCTAGCCCTTGCATTAGGAGGTGGCAAGTTCCAGGAGCTTGGCTTTGAGCGCGGATAGCTCTTTTTTTGCGGAATCATTTGTGTCGGAATTTTTTCCGGTGGCTAGGAATTCTGCCGTGGTGTCCAGAACGGACGCTATTTTTACCGCACTGAAAACATCAGGGGTGAGGTCTTTTGAGAACCAGCCTCTAATGGTGTTCACGGAAATTCCTGTTTTTTCCGCAAGCTCCTTTTGTGTGAGTTTTTTGTTGTGAAGTTCTTTTTTTAGGTTTTCTAAGAAAATATTCATCATGGCAAAAAAAATGTCAAAACTGACATAAAAATATTGACAAAATGTCAATATTGATTTATAAAATGAATTGTTGTTAATCACTTCTGATTGACAACAACCTTAAAGGTTTCTGACAAACTCAATGATTTTTTCCTTGATGATTTTTTCCTTGAGTTCATCGGATTTCTTTGTTGCCGGATCGCTTTCTTGACCTGTTACAAGAAACTCAACAGAAGTTCCAAGGACAGAGGCGATTCTGACGGCTTCCAAGGCATCGGGATAGACCCGTCTTGCAACCCAGCCCCGGAAAGTCTGGTAAGGAATTCCGCATTCTAGCGCGATACTTTCCTGCTTAGATTTCCGCAGCTTAATGAGGCGGTTTGTGCGTGTCCAGAAGTCGGAAGCTTTTTCATCCATGGCTTTATTGTCGTGCTGAAAAAGTTTCAACTTTAACTTTTTTATTGACAAAGTTGTAAAAAAGTGTAAAATATAAATAAAGTTTCATTTTTGAAACTTTATAAAAAAGAGCAGTGAAGTTGCCCACACAGGACTTGACTGCTTTTGCGGTCGCTTTGGAAACAAGGCTGCTCCAGAAGATTGTGTGGACTTCTGGAGCTTTTTTTTTGGAGGAATCATGTAAAAGTGGCAGTTTTCCATTGAAGATATTGAAAAAGGAAGCATCGCTTTTGCTTGGGAAAACTATGCAAAAGCGATGTCAAAACGCAGACCCGATACTGCTGTTCTGCCGTATGAACGTTTTGAAAATTACGTTCTTATGGCAGAAACGTTTGTTGTCAGCAATGGCAACAATGCCATTATCGGACAGATGAACAACGGTGTTTTCTGTCCTAGCCATTTTGCGCCTTATGGCTTAAAAGGCGGTATCGACCTTATCAAAGAATTACGCAAAGATAACATTGTCTTTGCAGTAACAGAAGATTTGGGCGATATGCTCAAAAAACTCGGTTACAAGTTTTTATTTAAAGTAAAGGCTTGTTTCAGAGACGAAGAAGTGGAAAAAGTCGTTTACACTTCTTCGTATAAAGCAGTAGCAGTTTATTTTTCAAACAAATTGCTTTCTGCTTTAAAAGAAAAGGCAAGAAAGATTTTCTTGAAAATAAGAAAATCTTTTGTAGAAAAAGCAATCTCTTTGCGTGTTCTCTTAGAAAAAGAAAGCAAAGAGGAGCTGATTGATGATTACAGCGATTATCAGTCAATGTATCGCTGAAGGAGAAAAAAATGACAAGGTGCAGTCGAATGGTAATGCAGATTGATTTCTGCAATACACAGGCGATTTCCGCCTTTAAAGCCGGAAAAATTTCCGAGGCGGAAATCTGGCATGACATGGCTGAGCGCAAGCAGGCGGAGCTTGACGGAATGACGCTGAGCGAATGCCGGCAAGGAGTGTGGGCATGAATGAGAAGAAGCCGCTGGAGGAAAGCCTCCGGCTTTTCCTGACGAATGAGGAGCTGCGGTTCTTCATGTCCTTTTTTTTCAAAAAGGAGGCGCAGGATGCCGTTGGAAAATCTGATAGCTGAGTTTGAAAGGGAGACTGAAAAAATAAGAGCCTCCCAAGCCCGGCAGCTGAAAATCCTTGACCAGATAAAGAACATCGGCAAGGATAAGGACTGGGTGTCGGTGGCGGAGGCGGCTAGGCTTGCCGGTGTTTCTGCGCCGACAATATACCGCTACATAGATAGCGGACGGCTCCGCAAGGTACGGCATTTCGGGGCTAAAAAATTTGTCTCCCTTGAGGAGATAAAAAACTGGGATGACGGCTATGGCGAGCAAGTACCGCAACGTTAAATGTGTCTTTTCTGGAATCAAATTCGATTCCAAGAAGGAGGCGGCGAGGTACGCGGAGCTTGCCATGCTTGAGAGAGCTGGAAGAATCAGCGGTCTTGAACGGCAGGTGCGGTTTGAGGTATGCCCGAAAGTCCCCGGTCTGAAAGGAAGCCGTGCAAGATACTATGTGGCAGACTTCGTTTATGCCGAGGACGGAAAAAAGGTAATAGAGGACGTGAAGTCCTTGATTACGAAAAAAAATCCTGTGTACACGCTGAAAAAGCAGCTTGTGCAGGTGAAGTTCCCGGAATATGAGTTCCGGGAGGTTTAATTCGTACATCTGAATTAAGGGAAGCACAACATATCAGGAGGAAAAGATGAATGAAATCGAGGCTGTGGCGGTAGAGTACCTGCGCAGCATGGGGATGAATCTTCCCCAGAGGTACGAGGCGCAGTTCATAGAGCTGTGCAAGGCGTACCAGCTGAATCCGTTCAAGCGCGAGTGCTACGCCGTGGGCTACGGCGAGCGGTGGAACATCATCACCGGCTACGAGGTCTACATCAAGAGGGCGGAGCGCACCGGAAAGCTGGACGGATGGGACTGCGCCGTGGAGGGAAGCGGGGACGGCATGGTCGCCAAGCTGACAATCTACAGGAAGGACTGGCAGCATCCGTTCCACCACTTCGTTCTGTACAGGGAGGCTGTCCAGCGGACTAAGGACGGTTCTGTTAACTCGATGTGGGCTAAGATGGGGTCGTTCATGCTCCGCAAGGTCTGCATCGCGCAAGGATTCCGTCTCTGCTTCCCTGACGAGCTTGGCGGAATGCCTTACACATCGGACGAGCTGCCGGAAGTCAATGTAACTCCGCAGTCCGAATACCATGACTATCTGGCTTCCGCGGAGCCGACAGCGCAAAGACCGCAGGAAGCTCCAGGAGACGGACAGCCTGGCGAATCCGCAATGAGGCTTGACGGCATTCTGTCGGAATATAGCAAGTTCATCACCGGCAAGCCCCTTGAGCTTGCGAACGAGGCGCTTGCGTCCGGGGACGAGGCGAAGATAGCCGCCATGGTTGACAGGTGCATCGCCTATCTTAAAGCTGGCAACGTGTGGAAGGGGGCAGACTGATGGCAGAGATAAACTCACTTGAGCTTGTTGCGACAAAGACAGTCGCAGGAAGCCTTGAGACGAATATAGGGCAGCTTGAGCGGTACGTTGACGCCAAGCTGGAAGAGTATAAGCCTGAGCTGTACGCCGGGGACGCCGACAGCGCGAGGAAAGACAGGGCGGAAATCAACAGCGGAATCAAGGCTTTGTCGCAGAAAAGAATCGCGATAATGAAAGAGCTGATGAAGCCTTTTGCGGACTTCGAGGAGCGGTGCAAGGTTCTTGAGGCAAAAATGAAATCCGCGGCCGTTTCGCTTGATGGGATAGTCAAGGAAAAGGAGCGGAAGGAAAAGGACGCGAAGCGGGCGGACATCGAGCTTGAGTGGCAGAACAGGAATTTCAGCCTTTTCGCCCTTGAAAAAATCTTCGATTCCAGATGGCTGAACAAGACCTGCAAGATGTCCGAGGTGCGGCGCGGCATGGACGAAGCCATAGAGCGGACATACAAGGACTTGAAGACGATAGAGCGGTTCGGCTCTGACGCCGAGACGCTCAAGGCTCACTATCTTGACACACTGGACATCGGCGAGACCCTGGACTACGGCGAGGAGCTGGAGAAGAACAGGAAGAAGGTCGCTCAGGAGGCGGCTGAAAGGGAAATCCGCGAGCACGAGCAGAAGCTTGACGAGCAGCGGCGCGGTCTTCAGGAAGAGCAGAAAATCGAGGCTTCCGTTAACAGGATGTCCGCGCTTGTGTCCGCCGCCCTTGACGAAGAGCCAAAGCCTGAAACGGAGCTGCCTCCAAAGGCTGAGGCAAAGACATTCGCGCTGACGGTGCGGACAACTCAGACGCAGATGATGTGCATAAAGGACTATCTGTGCAAGTCCGGCATCGAGTACGAGTGCAGGGAGATCGTGTTTTGAGAAGATACACGGTTGACGACCTCCGCTACACGGTCGGGCAGAACATCAGGAAGGCGAGAATTGAAAAGGGGATGACTCAGATTCGGCTTGCTGAACTCTGCGGAATGAGGGCTGACAAAATTGGCTCGCAGATAATCTGCAACACAGAGCGCGGGCTTCATTTCCCCTATCTGCGTAACCTTACAAGAATTGCGGATGCGCTTGAAGTTGATGTTTTCAGTTTCTTCAAGAAACTTGACTAGGAGGAAAAAAATATGGACGTAAAAATCAAGCTTGTAGGAAACGGCATGATGCCGGAGTACAAGAGAAATGGGGACGCGTGCCTTGACTGCCACGCAAGGCTTGGTGCTGACCGGATCTGCATCCCGGCGCATTCAAGATGCCTTGTAAACCTAGGCTTCTGCCTTGAGCTTCCTGACGGTTTGGAGGCGGTTGTAAGACCAAGAAGCGGGCTTACAGCCTCCGGCATAGACAATGCTATAGGAACTATCGACAGCAATTACAGGGGCGAGGTCAGAGCGTGCGTCATCAACAACACGGACGGAGCGTTCGATATTGCTGACGGAGACAGAATCTGCCAGCTTGCCATAAGAAGGGCGGAGAAAGTCAATCTTGTTCAGGTTGACGAGCTTTCAGACACGGAGCGCGGCGCAAGCGGCTTCGGAAGCACAGGAGTCTAGAAATGATAGGCTACAAGGCTTTTGACATGAAGCTTAAATGCAGAGGCTTCCAGTTTGAGGTCGGAAAGACCTATGACACCGGGATTGCGGACGAAAAACTGGAACTCTGCACAAAGTCAGTTTTCCATTTCTGCCGGGAGCTCTCTAGAATTGAGTGTGTCTCAGATTATAAGTTGTCAAAATCTAGGGTTTGCGAGATCGTCGCTGAAGGCGGTGTTATAAGCTCTGATGATGGCAAATTTGGCACGAACAAGATTATGCTTCTTCGCGAATTGACAAGGGAAGAAATAAAAAAATACAACGACGGGAACAGCGGAGACGGGAACAGCGGAAACAGGAACAGCGGAGACGGGAACAGCGGAGACGGGAACAGCGGAGACGGGAACAGCGGATACTGGAACAGCGGAAACAGGAACAGCGGAGACGGGAACAGCGGAGACGGGAACAGCGGAGACGGGAACAGCGGATACTGGAACAGCGGAAACAGGAACAGCGGAGACGGGAACAGCGGAAACAGGAACAGCGGAGACGGGAACAGCGGAGACGGGAACAGCGG
>ERZ1035032.1809-NODE-1809-length-12560-cov-8.375530_pt1 | contig 12560 bp, 6 predicted proteins | sample MGYA00520693_ERZ1035032 | MGnify/ENA primary metagenome ERZ1035032 (study PRJEB33766, sample SAMN09781740) | gut metagenome | biome: gut microbiome | host: Homo sapiens | place: Madagascar | study: EMG produced TPA metagenomics assembly of the PRJNA485056 data...
TGTATCGAACTTGGTATGGATTATAAAACTCTAAGTGAAATTCTCGGTCACGCTAATGTTTCTACTACGATGAATTTGTATGTTCATTCATCGCTTACGCAGAAGAAAAAACAAATGAATAAGTTAAATAATCTTGTTAAGATTTAATCGCACAGCATTTCTTGGAACTGTATATTCCGAGAAATGCTGTTTTTATTATTTGTATGTAGGCGGAGAATATTATGAATGTTTCATTTGTATCATCGCAAGATATAATTGAAGGAATTAACAAGACATTAAAAAACAAAACAGACGCTGTTATAAATATCATCAACGATAAATTAACAGTGTCTGTTTTTGCGCTTTTGGAACAAAACCTACGCAATGTAAAAGAAATCAATTTCATAATCAGAGACAGCAGATACTTGCCAAAGGGTGAAGAAGTGTCAAGAGAATTTGAAATCAACATTAACGATGTATTGTTCAATTCTTATGACATAACGGAAAAGAATAAGCTTCAGCATTTTTATCAAGCGAAAGCGATGCATAATTTTATAAAAAAGCATGTAAATGTTAAGCGTGTAACAAATGCTTGCTCTGTAAAAAGTAATTTGATTTGTATTGATGATAATTTTATGTTTACAGGTCAAAGTTCGCTTGAGATGCCGGATAAAAGGAATTCATCTGTATTTGCCGCAAACTTTGATGCTATTGTTACCGACAATGACGAAACAGGTAAAGAGCAAATTGCAAGATGCAGCGAAATGTTCAATCAGCTTTGGTACAACGAACAGTTTACTGTTTCTTATAAAGAACAACTTTTAGAAAGTTTGCATTTTGTTTATAAGGAACACTCTCCTGAATTATTGTATTACTTTACTCTTAATGAATTGTTCGGCAATCAGCTTGACCAAGGTGTTGAACGCTTTGAACGGGACAGCGATAAATTCAAGAAAACTGAAATATGGAATGCTTTGTATGACTTTCAAAAGGATTGCGTTGTATCGGCTATCAGAAAACTTCAAAAATACAGGGGTTGTATTATTGCCGATTCAGTAGGCCTTGGTAAAACATTTGAGGCTCTTGCCGTAATTAAGTATTTTGAAATTGCTATGGATAGGGTGCTTGTGCTGACGCCTGCCAAGCTTTATGACAACTGGAATTCCTTTAGAGGTGATTATAAGGATTCATTTTTGCATGAATCTTTCAATTATAGAATTATGTTTCATACCGATTTGTCAAGGTACAAAGGTATGTCGCGCTCCGGTCAGGATTTAAAAAAATTTGATTGGGGACTTTACGACCTTGTTGTTATTGATGAGTCGCATAATTTCAGAAACAGAAACGATAGATATGACGAAAATGATCAGCTTGTGATGACACGATATGCTCGTCTTATGCAGGATGTTATCAAACACGGAAATAACAACACAAAGGTTTTGCTTCTTTCTGCTACGCCTGTAAATAACAGCCTTGTCGATTTGAAAAATCAAATAAGTATTATTACTCGTGACGAAGATTACGCTTTTGAAGACGAAGGCATTTCAAGTGTTGAAAATCTTTTAAGAAAATCATCACAGGTAATAAACACTTGGGAAAAGAAACAAAATCATACAAAAGATGAATTGCTTGACGACTTGCCGTCAGACTTTTATAAGCTTCTTGAAATTATGACCATTTCACGAAGCAGAAAGCATATTATGAATTATTATGCTAACGGTGATGTCGGAACATTCCCCGAAAAGAATAAACCTATCACAATGCATAACAATATTGACACGCAAAACCAATTGCTTACATTCAAAAAGACAAATGAACTTTTGGAATTGCTGAATTTGAGTGTTTACACACCTATGCGATATGTAAAGCCTGAGTTTATGCGGGAATATATTGAAAAATATAATCTAAAAGGTAAGCGTGGAGGTAATATGGACTTTTCTATCCAATCAAAGGGTATGATTGTCCTGCATAGATTTAATCTCTTTAAGCGCCTTGAAAGTTCTGTCTATTCGTTTGAAGAAACTTTGCACAGGCTGCTCGAAAACATTGACAAAACGATTGAAAATCTAAATAAAGGTACAACTGTTACACAGCAAGACTATGAGTATGAGGATGACGAATTAGTTTTAGAAAGCAGCAAATACGAAATCAATATCAAGCACCTTCGTGTTGAAGATTACATAAACGATTTGTATGAGGATGGATTTATTATCAACAACATTCTTGAGCAGGCACAGAGCATTTTGAAAGAACACAGGGATGCGAAAATTAAAGAACTTGAAGAGCTTGTGGTAGAAAAAATAAATACGACTCCTTATAACGCAGGCAATAAAAAGGTGTTGATTTTTACAGCATTTGCGGATACGGCAAATTATATTTATTCAACTCTCGGCGAAAAATTGCGAGAAAAAGGCATTTACTGTGCAAGCGTAACCGGTAAAGGCGTTAGGTTAAATAATCCAAATGTTGAAAGCGACTTCAATTCTGCGCTTTGTGCATTTTCACCAATGTCAAAAATGAAAAAGCAGATTCCTGAAAGGGAGCAGATTGATGTTCTTATCGGTACGGATTGTATTTCGGAAGGTCAGAATTTGCAGGATTGTGATACGGTAATCAATTATGATGTTCAGTGGAATCCGGTGTCACTTATTCAGCGTTTCGGCAGAATCGACAGAATCGGAAGTACCAATAAATGTATTCAACTTATCAACTTCTTCCCGGAAATGCAGCTAAACGATTACCTGAATCTTGAACGCAGAGTAAAAGGTAAAATGGTGCTTTCTAACCTTGTTTCAACAGGTGAAGACGATCTCCTAAATCCTGAGATGAACGATTTTGCATTCCGTACGGAACAACTTATCAAGATTCAAAATGAAGTAATTGATATTGATGATGCAAGCGACAGTATTTCGTTGACCGACCTGAATCAAAATGAATACCTGTATGAACTTTCAGATTTTGTGAATTCAAATAAAACGCTTAAGGCTATGCCGAGGGGTATTTATTCCGTTACCGACGGTGAAGAGGCAGGCGCTTTGTTCTGTTTTAAGCATAGGAACGAGAAAGAAAAGCCAAAGTCGGACAGCTCTATTTATCCGTTTTATCTTATTTATGTTAAAAATGACGGAGAAATTTTGTATACCAATTTGCAATCAAGAATGACCTTAAAACTTTTCAGAAAACTTTGCTATGGCAAAAAGGAGCCAAATATGGCTTTGTTTGAAAAGTTCTTTAAGCGTACAAATAATGCAAAGGAAATGAGCTTTTATTCCGGTTTGCTCAATAAGGGTATTCGTTCAATTCAAGGGGAAGAGGAAAAGCAGGCTGTTCAAACCGTATTCGATTTTTCGGGCTTTAATAATTCATTTGCCGATGAAACAGCAGACGATTTTGAACTGATTTCTTTTTTGGTGGTTGAATCATGAATATAAATATACCCGACGAATATAAAGTGAACAGTAAAATTCCGATAAAGGAATTTATACCGAAATTTCTTAAACCGGAACAAAAAAGAAGAATACGAAATAGTATTAGGTCTGTAATCATTACGCATCAAATTGCAGGTCAAAAAATACCAAGCTTTGTTGATGAAAACAATAGATGCGAGGTTATACAGTTTTTTGATATTGAAATAGGCAATATTAAGGACGCACCGTTTGTTGCAAATATTTATCAAGCTGTTATTAAGTCGCCATGCGTGATTCATTTTTATGATGCAGTGAGCGAAAGCTATTCTTTTGGACTGAAAAGGCTTAACAGGCAGGACGAAAACGAAATCGTTGTTGAATATGCTTTTGTTACAAAACCGTTTAGCCGAGTTTTGCCGAGCAGTCAAAAGGACGCTTTGCTTAGCGCAATATCTTATGAAAATATAAGATGCAAGGTTAATAAACTGAGCTTTTATAACGAAATTTTTGTTAAGGCTTATGTTGTGCATAATGACACGGCGTATCAAAAAACGTTTGAACTGCTAAATACAAATTTGTGGTATGACGCTGATAAAACGGTTGCACTTTATTCGGCTTATAAAGATTTGGTCAGCCAAAAATATATGCTGTCAAAATCAACAACGCAGGCAGAGAAATTGCCTTATAACATAAAAATTAAACAGAATATTGAGATACTTAATAATTTTTTGGAGGAAAAGTAGGAGGCATAATTATGGGAGAATATAAAAATGTACCTCAAGAAATAAATGATGTCGTAAGCGATAATATTAAAAAGCTGGCACAGCTTTTTCCGTCTGCAGTTAAGGACGGTCAGCTTGATGTAAATGCTCTTAAAGAGGAACTGGGCACATTTGAAGAGGTTGGCAAGGAAAAGTATGAGTTCACTTGGTCCGGCAAACAAAATGCAAAAAAGATTGCACAGCAGGATGTTTTTGGCAAGACCTTAAAGTTCTGCCCTGAAAAAAGCAAAAATGCCGACACAACCGAAAACATTTATATCGAGGGTGATAACCTTGAGGCGCTTAAACTATTAAGGCAAAATTATTATAATTCCATCAAGATGATTTATATTGACCCTCCATATAACACAGGCAACGATTTTGTTTATAATGATGATTTTTCTATGTCGCAGGAGGAAAGTGACATTGCCGAGGGCGTTGTTGACGAATTAGGCGAACGATATACAAAAAACCAAAAATCAAGCAACAAATTTCATGCTAAATGGCTTAATGAAATGTATCCTCGTTTGAAATTGGCAAAAGATTTGTTGACAGATGACGGCGTTATATTTATATCCATGGATGATAATGAGATAGATAATTTAAAAAAATTGTGTAATGAAATATTTAATGAGGATAATTTTTGTGGTCAATATATGTGGTATAGATCTGCAACACCACCTAATCTTTCATATAAAATCAAGAAAAATTTAGAATATATACTTTGCTATCAAAAGAAAAAAGATTCCACAAAATTTAGAGGAATAAAAAAGGTGAGTAAAAGTTCAGATCCTATTACTAAACCTCAAAATACCATTAAGATTTTAAGATTTCCAAGTGGATCACTTACTATAAATTTGCCCAATCAAGTAGTTAAAGCGGGGGTATATGGAACAGAAAAATTTCCGAATATTTTAATAAACGATTTGATCATTGAAAATGGTACGAATGCTAATGATGTATCTTTTGAAAACAGGTTTATATGGAAACAAGAAACTTTAGATGAAAACATTGCGGCAAATACGACTTTCTATTTATCTAAACAATTAGTTATATCATATAAGAAGAGTGACTATTCTCCTGAAGTTCCTCCGAATTTTATTGATATGTCAGTGAATGTAAATACTACTGAAGAAGCTGGCAAAGCCCTTGATGAACTATTTGATAACATTACTGTTTTTGATTATCCCAAGCCCGTATCTTTGCTTAAATATTTAATTGGCTTTCTTAACCTCAGTAGCGAAGATATTATTATGGATTTCTTTTCTGGCTCAGGGACAACTGCACAAGCTATTTTTGAGTTGAACTCTCTAAGTAATTTATCAAGTAAATTTATTCTTGTGCAACTTCCTGAAAACTTGGAGAGAAATTTAAAAACAGCAGATGGAAATTCGAAAAAAACAATAGAAAACGCACTTGAATTTTGTGAGCAAAAAGAACTGCCTTATACAATAGCAAGCATAGCTGAGGAGCGTATTCGCCGTGCAGGTGATAAAATCAAAGCAGAGCATCCTGATGCGGATATCGACATTGGTTTTAAGGTGTTTGAAATTGCAGACACAAATATCAAATGGAATGAACTTGAATTAAAAGATGAACAAATTGATTTTGCCAATTTGAGCAACAATCCTGACCAAGTTGACTTCAAGCAGGGTACAAAGGATATTGATGTAGTATATGAAATTATGCTCCGTCAAAAGAATATTCCGTTGTCCTCAAAGGTTGAAGTTCTTGATGAAATCGGCTCTCGTACATATCTTTATGCCGACAGCTATCTTGTGTGCCTTGAAACGCAGGTGACAAACGATATGATAGACAAGCTCGCTTCTCTTGACCCGACACCGTTTAAGTATATTTTCCGTGACAGTGCATTTAAGGATGACATTGACCTTAAGACAAACGCATTCCGCAGATTAAAAGCTATGGTGGAAAAACACGCAGGTGCATCAAAAAAAGCATACACTGTTGAGTTTATTTAAGGAGAGTCGCTATGGCAAATAAAATTACATTTAACTTTAGTGATGACCTTGATTATCAGCTTAGGGCAATTCGTTCAACAGTAAATTTGTTTAAGGGTTTGCCGACGACAGATGCAAGCTCCATTTATCACTATTCCCGTGCAAAGAAGATTTTAGAAGGTGATCCTGTTCGCAACAGAAACCTTGTGCTTGGAACTAAGCTTCTTGAAAACATGCGTTATGTTCAGCTTGACAATGATTTATTTGCTGACGAAAGCGTAACAGCCGGCAACAACTTCACCATTGAAATGGAAACCGGCACAGGCAAAACCTATGTTTATCTTCGCACAATTTTGGAACTCTACAAGCAATACGACCTTAAAAAGTTTATGATTGTTGTTCCGACTGTGGCAATTCGCAAGGGTGTTGAAAAATCTATTGAACAGCTTACGGAGCATTTCAAGGCTCTTTACGGTGTAGATTTGTCTAAATACAGCTTTATTTATAACACAAATAACCCCAAGGAAGTCAGTTCCAAACTTGTTGAAAGCAACGATTTAAGCATTTGTGTTATGAACATTCAAGCATTCAACAAGAGCCAAAACAAGATTCGTCAAGAGGACGAATACGGTCAGATTATTTGGGATGATATTAAATATATCCGACCGATTGTGATTATTGACGAACCGCAAAAAATCGAGGGTGGCAAGAAAAAATCAAAGTCGCTTGAAGCTATTGAAGATATTGAGCCTTTGTTCGTTCTTCGCTATTCTGCAACCCATAAAAAACTGTATAACCAAATTTACAAACTTGATTCTTACGCTGCATATCAGCAAAATCTTGTAAAAAAGATTACGGTTAAAACCGTTCACAGCGAAATACCAAAGAGCTATCCGTATATTCGCTACAAATCTTTCACAAAAGATTTAAGGGCAAGAATTGAAATATTCAGCCAAGACCAAGGCGGTAAAATCAGATTCAAATCGTTTGATGTTCTTGCCGGTGCGTCACTTGAAGAATTATCAGGCGGATTATCGCAATACAAAAATATGTTTATTGCCTCTCAACCGCACAAGTTGCAACCGCTTTATATTTCTGCACCCGATGAAGATATTGATCTTGAGCAAGGTCAAAGCAATTATGAATTTGAGCCTAACGAAACGGTGAGAATTCAAATCAAACTTGCAATTCGCAGTCATTTTGACAAGCAGTTTGAGTTACTTCGCAAGGGCAAAAAAATAAAAGCCTTGTCTTTGTTCTTTATTGATTCTGTTGCCAAGGTTCGTGACAATGATGCACCTGACGGCAGAGGCGAGTATCTTCGCATATTTGATGAAGAATACCAAAAGGCAATTAAGGCTTATAAAGCCCAATTTGAAAAGTATAAAGAATATTTTCCTGATTACGAAAATGTGCAGCAGGTTCGTGAGGGTTATTTTGCAGTGGACAAAAAGAACAACGCTGTTGATGTTGCAGGTTGGGATTCCAATGTGAATGACGAGGATGTAAAGCTGAATGCAAAATCGCAGGAAGACATTGACCGAGGCGTTGAACTTATCCTTGAAAAGAAAGACGAGCTTATTTCATTCAATGAGCCTCTTGCGTTCATCTTTTCTCATTCGGCATTGCGTGAAGGATGGGACAACCCTAATGTGTTCACTCTCTGCACATTAAAAGCAAGCGGTTCGGACATTGCCAAAAAGCAAGAAATCGGTCGTGGTTTAAGACTGCCTGTTGACATTGCCGGCAACAGATGTATTGACAGCAATCTTAACGAGCTTACTGTTATTGCAAATGATTATTACGACCATTTCGCCGAAGTTCTTCAAAAAGATTTTAACGACAGTATGAACTTTAACAAAAATGAAATTACTGCCGATATTCTCATTTCAACTTTGAAAAATGCAGGTGTTCCAAAAGCGTTGGTTACTGCCGAACTTGTTGATTCTCTTAAAACAGAATTGATACAAAACGGTGTTTGCAATAAAGATAATGTTATTAAAAATACACCTGAGCAAACCACAAAACTTTTGGACAAGCTTACATTCAGCGACGAACGCTTAGCCGAGCATACAGAACTTATCAAAAAAGAATTTGTAAAATTGATGACTAAAAAAGGCAGTCGCAAGGTTGAAATTACAAACGGTGACAATGAACCTTATGAAAACAAAATCAGAGCATTTGTTACCGAGGATGAATTCAAAAGCGTTTATGCAAATTTGTGTGCTATTCTTCAAAAGAAAACAATTTATGTAACTAATATAGACAATGAAGAGTTCATTCGTTCTTGTTGCAAGGAAGTGAATGAACTGCTTGAATATCAGCATGTTACAAACACATATGTGATTGAAGAATCTCACGGAAAATTTGATGATGCTGCTCAGTTCAAACTTTCTCACGATGCAAACAAGGACAGAACTGAAGTAAAGATTGGCAAAGCAGAAAAGAAGTCAGATTTTGAAATCGTAAATTACATAATGAGTCAAACCATGTTGCCAAGACTTGCAATATTCAAAATCTTAAAGGGTATATTCAAAAGAGAATTGCTCAACGACCAAGATATACTTGAAAAAGCAACAGATAAAATCAAGGAAGTGTTCAAGAGCATTTCTGCTCAAAAAATCACGCATTATGAAGTGGTTGACGGTTACGAAACAGATTCAGGCAACATTTTTGAACTTGACACGATTACAGAACAGGATTTTGAAAAAGAGTGGAGAGTATTCCATTCAAATCCAAATCGCAAAGCTGCAATCAATGAATATTACAAGATGGACAGCGAAGGTGAAAAGGAGTTTGCCGATAAGCTTGAAAGCAATGAAAACATTTTGATGTTTACAAAGCTTAAAAAGGGCGGCTTTGTAATTGATACTCCTTATGGCAATTATTCGCCTGACTGGGCAATAATTTGCCGCAAAGACGGTGTTGAAAAGCCTGAACTCGGTATCTATTTTATTGTTGAAACCAAAATCAACAAGAACCACGATGCTTTAACTCAAGTTGAAGTTAATAAAATCAAATGCGGCCAGCTTCATTTCAAAGCCGTGTCTGATTTGGTGAAATTTAATTGGGTTAAAAGTTACGAAAATTTTAAAGCAAAGTTCGGAGTGAAAGAAAACGAAGTGTGATTTGTTTTATTTTTATACTTTGATACATATATAGCCCTTGTTCAAACCACCCGTTAAACGGGTGGTTACGATTATAAAATTTGGTTTAGGTATAAAATTAAATTTATTGTAACTATCCATACTATGTGATAAAATGTGTGTAAATATGAAAGCTGCTTTTATAGCAAAACACAAGACAATTTTTATGCAACGAAGCGAAAGGAAAATTTCCAAACCGCCGATGAAAAAATGCAGATTTTAGCGAAAATATTAGATGCAAAGAAAAAAACGCAAACACCGTTGAAATAAATGAAATGCACTTTTGTTATGCGTGACAGTTGGAATAAAATAGTAGAAATCATTTTTAGAGGAGAGGTGTTGTATGGAACTGGAATATGAGTTGGTAGAAAATGCCCTTGATTCACTTCGGGAAGCAATGAATTATTACAACGAGGGCGATGAAGAAGATAATGCTAATCAATATAAATTTAGTATTCTTCTGTCTGCTCATTGTGTTGAATTATTACTTAAAGAAATACTTAGAAGAAATCATCCGGCATTGTTATTTGAAAATATTGATTATGTAAAAGATTTACAAGATGATGACAATCAAACAGTAGGATACAAAAACGCAATTCAAAGAGTAAAAAAATTATGTGGTGTTGATTTAAAACAATATGAAACATATATTGATGAGCTTGGTCGTGTTAGAAATCAAATTCAACATTATAAATGTTTCATAAATGGAGAATATCATAAGCAGCTCATGGCAAAAACTTTTTCTGCGATTGAATTTATTTTCAGAGATATTTTGGGACTAAAATTCGAGGATTATGAAAATATTATTGAACCAGCCGATATAGATTTTTTACACGAGGATATTGCAGCTAATAAAGCAAGAAAAAAAGATATTGTTAAGGATTTTGAAAAAAGTGAAAATAGGTTCAGGATAGAATATGTAGATGGTAAATACTTGGAGGTATGTTGCCCACACTGCGGAACAGAAAGCCTTGCTTTAGAAAGCAATGGAAAAATAAAGTGTAAGTTTTGTGGAGAAGAGTTTGACAATTATTCTGAACTTCATAAGGCAGATAGAAACTGCATAACAGAATATGGTATTCTTAGAGAATTTGGAAAAAGAAAACATTTACTTCATTCAAGAATTTTTGAATGCCCTCAATGTGAAAATGATTCGATGATAATATTACCAAATAGAAAATGGTTATGCCTTGTGTGTGGCTATGAAGTAGAAACGTCATGTTATTGTGATGAATGTGGAGATGAAATGCCTTATATAGACGGGATATGTACAACTGCAATTTCTGATACAGATACTGAAGATTTTAAATCGCTATGTCCACAGTGTGCAAAAAAATACGCCGAAGATGAAACATATATAGGATATGAACTTAGTTAAATAAAGCGTGTACCAGTTAGGAAAAGAGACGGATAAAAAAGTTTAAGGGGGATAATGATTATGACAGGAAAAGATGATAATTTTAAAGTCCTTAAGAAAAAAGAAATATACGAGTTCTTGGAAGGAAATGGACCGTCTTTGGTAACGCATAACGGTACAGAGTATGGATTACCATACTATACAGCGACACAACTGAGTTCATTATGTACAGAGTTTGGCTTAACAGAAGTTGTTGGTGGAAGCAGGTGGTGTTATGTAGAAAAATTGCTTGATTATGCCATTGAACAACAGCGCTGTGACGAACTGTTTGGATTTCTATTTAGCGAAAAGCAGTTTACTAATTTACAGGACATTGCTGATATGAATGAAGTTGATGATGTTTACCGTCAAATTGTGAAAAAGGCGATAGAACACATCAATCATAGCATTCGATTGTCCCGTAAGGAACTTGTTCTTATAAATGGTCATTTTATTATTGTTGAAGTTGGCAAAACTCCTGTTATAGAAACCCCAAAGCTAAATGTACGTTCAATTCCTTATGTTCAGGGACTTAGAGAACGGTGCAACGATGATTTTAACTCGGGAAATTATGACAGTGTCATAACAAAATCAAGAACCACAATGGAAGAGGTACTTGTTCAACTACTGGAAGAAAACCACGTTGAGCAAATCTCAAAGGGCGACTTGCTTAAATTATACAATCAGGTAAAATCATTGTTTAATATGCAGCAGAGAAATGAAAACGACAAACGAGTTAATAATATGCTAAGTGGATTAGAAAAAATAGTTCAATCTATTGCAGAAATGCGAAATGCCAACAGTGATGCTCACGGAGTTGGAAGTCGAAGAATAGCTATTAAAGAACGTGAAGCCAGATTGGTTATGAACTCTGCAATCACATTTTGTGAATATATGATATCAGTTCATGATGAATAATAACTTTTAAGAGTTATTATAGCATGATGACTTAGTGAAATTAGCATTGCAAGAACACTCATTAAGGCGGATGAACTTGCTAACAGTTTGCAGGTTTGTTTGGATAGCGGAGCGAAAAAAGTACTTCTTCCTATTACATCTGCTGCGGATCTTTCAACGGTTCCGGCGGAATTGATTGGTTGTTTTAATATGATTTTTTATTCAAGTGCTGAGGATGCGGTTTACAAAGCTCTAGGCGTTGAGTGATTATCAGTGTTAATAATACAAAAGCGTTGAAGATTTGTTTTCTTCAACGCTTTTTCTCATGTGTATGTAGGTTTTTCGTTAATTTTATGTTTTGAATATGCTTGAACGACCACTATGCAAAATTTTTGAGTCTCGAAAGTGGCTTAAATAGGGCGTTTTGAAAATTTACTTATTGTTCAAACTGCCTATCAAATGCAGGCGGTGCAATGCGCCAAATTTTACTTATTTTATAGTTTTAAATATTGACTTTTTATTTGTCATTTGATAGAATAACTGCGGTTAGCTTATGCTAACCAAAAATTTTAATATCAAGTTAGGAACGACTAACAAAATATGGAGGACAAATATGTTAAAAAAATTATCGATTTCATTGACAGCAATAGTTTTTGCACTTGCACTTACCTGCACTTCGTTTAGTGCGTTTGCAATGGGTCCGAGCAAGGACGGTGTTTACGAAGTGCCGATTGAAATGTGGCACGCAGAAAAAGAAAGAACATCTATGGGTGACAGCTATATTGTTCACACCGCACTTCTTACAGTTGACGGTGATGAAAAAACGCTTACAATAGCTCCTGCCGAAACAACAAGCGATATGCAATTTTGGTATTACAAGGACGGCTCTGTTGAGGGCGATACAGTAGAAGTTGAACAAAAGAATAATGTTGAAATTGACGGCACTGAATATGAAACGGCTTTTGAATTTCCGATTAAGAGCGACAATGAATTTGTCGGCGTAAAATTTGCCGCTT
>ERZ1035032.1810-NODE-1810-length-12553-cov-19.038406_pt1 | contig 12553 bp, 10 predicted proteins | sample MGYA00520693_ERZ1035032 | MGnify/ENA primary metagenome ERZ1035032 (study PRJEB33766, sample SAMN09781740) | gut metagenome | biome: gut microbiome | host: Homo sapiens | place: Madagascar | study: EMG produced TPA metagenomics assembly of the PRJNA485056 data...
GCTCCTTCGGCCAGCTCGGACAACTCTCCAAATAAATTACTTGCCTATTATAACTTATTAAAATATAAATTGCAAGTAAAAAATTAATATGTTATAATAAAAATATAAATTTGGGAGGTCTTTAATATGAAAAACAAAAAATCTACTGTGCTTTATGCTGTTTTTGCCGTAATTTTACTCATAGTAGGTGCGATTACAACAGGGGTTGCAATCAAAGCAGGCAATGATTATAAAGGAACTGTTGCAGCTTATAAACTTTATCAAAAATCAGGTTTCGACTTAGGTTCTGCAAATTTATCCGCTCAAACAGATTCAGCTAAAGAACGCGCAGACGAATACAAAAACAACTTTAAAAAATTCTTTGCTATTTCTATTTTGCTTTATGTTGCACTTTTAGTAATGCTTGTTTTAATTTATCTAAACACAGTTAAAGCAAAAGAATTGGAAGAAGAAAATAAAAAACAAGAGTAATGTAAAAGTCCTATCAAAAAAGATAGGACTTTTTTGATAGTGGATAGGCTTGCATATCTTTTTTATATTTTAAAGCATTTTTGGAGTGATTTATAATCTCCGAGAACAAGCAGACTGATGTTGTTTGAAAGAACGGTGTCAGGCGTTATCGCCATATTCATTTTGCCGTATTCTTTAAGAGCTAAAATGTTGATGTTATACTTTTTACGAATGTCAATTTTTCCGATTGATTTGCCAATCCAATTATCCGGCACTTGTACCTCAAAAATGGCGTATGAATCGTCAACTTCAATATAATCAAGTATGTGGTCGGAAGTGTACCTGATTGCAGTCCATTTTGCCATTTGTTTTTCGGGATAAACAACTCTGTCAGCTCCGTTGCGTAATAAGAATTTTTCCTGTACATCACGCTTTGCCGCAGATACAACAAATCCTGCACCCAATTCCTTTAGCAGGGAAGTGGTTTCAAGTGAGTTTTGGAAATTGCCCGACATTGTTACAATGCAAACATCAAAATTTCTTATTCCGAGTGAATTCAAAAAATCAGGGTCTGTGCTGTCGCCGATTTGTGCACTTGTGACATATGAAAGAACATCATTAACTTTTTCTTCGTCGTTATCAATCGCCATAACTTCGTGGCCTAATTGGTTAAGTTCCATTGCAATGTGCTTGCCAAAGTGTCCAAGACCGATAAGTAAAATATTTTTCATTTTGTGCTCCTTTAACCTACTGTAATTTTTTCAAGCGGCAGTTTTGCATTGATTTGCTTTTTGCCCGATAATGTTGCGTAAATGAGTGTTAAGCTTCCGACTCTTCCAAGGTACATCAGTACTATAAGAATAAGCTGTGATGCCAAGCTCAATTTTGGCGTAATACCTAAAGTCAATCCTACCGTGCCGATGGCAGATGCTGTTTCAAACAGGCTTGCAACCAACGGTAACTTTTCAATAGTGCAAATTGAAACACCGCCGATGAAGAAAAGTGTGATGTACATCATAACAATTGTTGCCGCATTTTTTATAACGCTGTCGTCAATTCTCCTGCCAAATGCACAAACATTTTCTTTTCGCTTAAAACATGCAAAGGCATTGAGAATCAGCACAGCCATTGTTGTTGTTTTAAGACCGCCTGCTGTTGAACCCGGTGAACCGCCGACAAGCATAAGGAAAATCATAATTGCCTGTGACGGTCGAGTTAACTTTGTCAAATCGGTTGTATTAAAACCTGCCGTTCTTGTTGTGACCGATTGGAACAGGGAAGCAAGCAATCTGTTGCCGATGCTGTAATCCGAATAGTCAAAAATGAAGAAATATATAGCCGGCAGTAAAATCAAAATAAGCGATGTTAGAAGAATAATCTTGCTTTGCATACTGTATTTTTTAATTTTGAATTTGTTATTGCATATGTCATCCCAAGTCAAAAATCCAATACCGCCGATTACAATAAGAAGCATAACGGTTATGTTGATAACAGGATTTGATGTGTATGGGGTCAACGAGCAGAATTGATTGCCCTCTGTGCCTAAAATGTCAAAACCTGCGTTGCAAAATGCGGAAACAGAATGGAATACGGACATCCAAATTCCCTTTGCACCAAAGTTTTTGCAGAAAACAGGCATCATAGAAACAGCTCCGACCGCTTCTATAATAAATGTGCCTGTGATGATGAACTTTGTCAGTTTGACTATTCCGCCAACTTTTGGAGCGGAAATAGCGTCCTGCATTGTGCTTCGTTGCATAAGAGATATTCTTCTGCCTGCAAGCATAGAAAATGATGCGGCAATTGTGACAACTCCAAGACCGCCGATTTGAATAAGCGTTATAATTACAGCTTGACCGAAAGCAGACCAATAACTGCCCGTGTCTTTAACTACAAGTCCGGTTACACAAACGGCGGAAGTTGATGTGAATAATGCTTCATTGAACGGAGTAATAACTCTTTCTGCCGATGAAATAGGCAACATCAAAAGCAGAGCACCAAGCAATATCACTCCTGCGAATCCCAATAATATAATTTGAAATGAGGATAGTCTTTTCTTTATGTTTGATTTCTTCGGCATAAATTAAACTCCTTTGCCGATTTTATTTAATTATAGTTTGATTGTTTCAAAAACAATGTGAGAACTCGGTTGGTCTTCGTAAAGAATACCGATTGTGTTGTTGTCAATTTTTGTCATACAACTGTAAGCAAAGAAGCCTTCGTTAATCTTGATGTCCTCTTTAGACCACTTGATGCCTTTACATTTGCCCTTTTTGTCGTATTCAAAAGTACCTGTTGAGATAACACCGTCATTTCTGCCTTTCTTTGATGGGTGAGAAACATATACTTTTTCGCCGTCAATAAAGCAGTTCTTTTGGCATTTCGGTGCTTTGAATTTGGCGTTTTTAGTTTTTAGCCAAGTAATGCCGTTGTCGTAAGAAATTGCGGCAGGTGTCGTCTTGTAACCTCTTGCTCTTGAAAAAGAGTAAAGATTTCCGTCAGGACCTTCTGCAAGCGTCCATTCGTCAATGTTAGGTGTGTAAGGAACGGCTTCGTTTCTTCTCCAAGTATTGCCGTTGTCATCGGAATAAATACAAACCGAACCTTTGAGTGTGTAAAGAGGGAATACCAATCTGCCGCTCTTTGTTGTAATTGCGTTACCCGGAGCGACTCCGAGAAAATATCCGTCTTTTTCCTGATTAAGAATGCTTCCGGTGATATCAATAGGCTTTGACCATGTTGCACCCTTGTCGGATGAACGGAGCATAAACACATAGCTTCTCTTAACAGCTTTGAGTGAAGCACCAAATGTAGTTCCTTCGCCTCCGTCGACTTTTTTGTTTACACCGTTGAGGAAGATATTACCTACATATTTGTCGTTTTCATAAAGTTCGCCGTCTGTAAAGTTAACCCTGTACGGAGTGGCGGATTTTGTTTTGTCAATAACCTTGCCGCTTTCAAGAACATAGTAGAAGTTGCCGTCTTTGTCATAAATGAGCGGAACTGTTTTGCCGTCAAAATTTGCATAAGCAACTTTGTTCTTGTCCATCATTTTTTTGTTGAAAAGACCTTTTGATTCCGGATAATATGTAACAAGAAGCACGATGTCACCGTTTTGTGCAACAGCCATACAAGGATCGATGTAAAATGCGGTTGCAGTGTTTTCCTTGTCAGAATTGATAACTCTTGCAGGCGGTGTGGCAATAGTTTTGATGTCGCTCCAGTTCTTTCCGCCGTCTGTGCTTGTTCTGACAGCGATTTCAATAAAGCCCCAATCCGTAGGCACATGAGCCTTGTCGATAGCAGCAACAAGTGTGCCGTCAACATTTACTAAACTCGGAATACGGAATGCAACACCACTGTTTGATTCGTTTGCTTCTTTCGTAAGTTCTGCGGACAAAAATTCTGTGTTAGTTCCGCAAAACAATGTTTGTTTGTTAGCCATCATAATCACCCTAATATATAAATTTATAACCTATATTATACCAAACTTGTATCTGCACTTCAATACCAAAATATTAAATATAGATGAACACAACATTTAAATGACTGATAATAATGACTATTGAATAATTGAAACATTTGTTGTATAATATATTGATTATAGATTTTTAGCAAAAAATAGTGAGTTGATGATATGGATAAATTTAAATTAGTCAGCAAATTTAAGCCGACAGGTGACCAACCTCAAGCGATTGAAAAACTTGCAGAGGGCGTTTTGCGAGGCGATAAGGAGCAAACTCTTATGGGTGTTACGGGTTCGGGTAAAACTTTTACAATGGCAAATATCATTGAAAAAGTCAACAGACCTACACTTGTTTTGGCTCATAACAAAACACTTGCGGCACAGCTTTGCTCTGAGTTTAAGGAGTTTTTCCCTGAAAACGCAGTTGAGTATTTCGTGTCTTATTATGACTACTATCAACCGGAGGCTTATGTGCCGACGACCGATACTTATATCGAAAAAGACAGTGCTATAAATGACGAAATCGATAAACTTCGTCACAGTGCAACTGCTGCTTTGTCTGAGCGTAGAGATGTTATTATCGTTGCGTCCGTATCGTGTATTTATTCTATCGGTGACCCGCTTGATTACAAAAAAATGGTAATCTCGTTGCGTCCGGGTATGCAAAAAGAGCGTGATGAACTTATTCATAAACTTGTTGAAATTCAATACGAACGCAATGATATTAATTTTGTTCGTAATAAGTTCCGTGTTCGTGGTGATACAGTTGAGATTTATCCTGCGGGAAGCTCGGGAAATGCTGTAAGAGTTGAATTTTTCGGTGACGAAATTGACCGAATTTGCGAGATTAATCCTCTTACGGGCAAGGTTGAGGGAATACTGATTTCATGCGTTATTTATCCTGCTTCTCACTATGTTGTCAGTCACGAAAAACTCAAAAAGGCACTCAACGAGATTTACAATGAAATGGTGGAACGAGTTGCGTATTTTGAAGCTAACGGCAAACTTCTTGAAGCACAGCGTATTAAAGAACGCACTATGAACGATATAGAAATGCTTGAAGAAACAGGATTTTGCAAGGGCATTGAAAACTATTCACGAATTATGAGCGACAGAAAACCTGGTGAAGCACCGTTTACACTTATTGATTATTTTCCTGATGATTTTCTTATGTTTGTTGATGAAAGCCATGTTATGCTTCCGCAGGTGCGTGGAATGTACGGCGGTGACCGTTCAAGAAAGGGAAGCCTTATTGATTACGGTTTCAGACTTCCGTCTGCTTTTGATAACCGTCCGCTGACTTTTGATGAGTTTTACGGCAAAATTAATCAGGTTATATTTACTTCGGCAACTCCGGGCGAGTTTGAAAAAGAAAATTCTACGCAGATTGTTGAGCAGGTAATAAGACCTACGGGATTGCTCGACCCAATCATCACAGTTAAACCGACAGATGACCAAATGGACGATTTGCTATCTGAAATTAATATAAGAATTGAACGCAAAGAAAGAGTTCTTGTAACCACTCTTACAAAGAAAATGGCAGAGGATTTAACGGCTTATCTTGAGGGCTTTGACATCAAGGTTAGATATATGCACCACGATGTTGATACTATTGAGAGAATGGAAATTATCCGAGATTTACGACTTGGAAAGTTTGATGTTTTGGTTGGTATCAATCTGCTTCGTGAGGGACTTGATATTCCCGAAGTGTCACTTGTTGCAATTCTTGATGCCGATAAAGAGGGCTTTTTGCGTTCCGAAACTTCGCTTGTCCAGACAATCGGCAGAGCTGCAAGAAACGAAAACGGCGAAGTTATTATGTATGCCGACAGCGTTACTCCGTCTATGGAACGAGCAATTACCGAAACCGTGCGACGCAGAAAAATACAGGAAGAATACAATAAAGAGCATAATATCACTCCGAAAACAATTAAAAAAGATGTTCGTGATGTTATTGAAATCACTACTAAAGAAGCGTTTGACGAGCATAATAAACGAATGACGGCAAAGGAACGCAGGGTAATGATTGAAAAACTCACACGAGAAATGAAAGAAGCGGCTAAAATGCTTGAATTTGAGCATGCTGCATTTCTTCGTGATAAGATTAAAGAACTTAGTGACGAGGACTGAATATGATTAAAAATATTGTTGTTAAAGGTGCAAGAGAGCACAATTTGAAGAATATTGATATAGAAATACCGAGAGATAAACTTGTTGTGTTTACGGGTCTTTCGGGTTCGGGTAAATCATCTTTGGCATTTGATACTATTTATGCCGAGGGTCAAAGACGATATGTGGAGTCGCTTTCGTCATATGCAAGAATGTTCCTCGGTCAAATGGACAAGCCGGATGTTGACTATATTGAGGGACTTTCTCCCGCTATATCCATTGACCAAAAAACGACTTCTAAAAATCCCCGTTCAACAGTAGGTACAGTAACCGAAATATACGATTATCTCCGACTTTTGTGGGCAAGAATCGGTATACCTCATTGTCCTGTGTGCGGTAGAGAAATTACTCAGCAAACCGTTGACCAAATTGTTGATAAACTTATGGAATTTCCGGAGCGTACAAAAATTCAGGTTTTAGCACCTATTGCAAGAGGTAAAAAAGGCGAATTCGTAAAGGAAATCAATGATATTCGCAAGCAGGGATTTGTTCGTTGCAGAATCGACGGTGAAATTGTCGATTTGCAGGACGAAATAAAACTCTCAAAAACAAAAAAACACAATATAGAAGTTATTGTTGACCGACTTGTAATCAAAGACGGTATTCAATTTCGACTTACAGACAGTGTGGAAACCGCTACAAAAATAGGTAACGGACTTCTTATTGTTGATGTAAACGGTGAAAGTGAAGAGCTGTTTTCGCTTAACTATGCTTGTCCGGAACACGGTGTTTCTATTGAGGAAATGAGCCCGAGAATGTTTTCGTTTAATAATCCGTTTGGAGCTTGTAAAAAGTGTGACGGACTCGGAACCTTTAAGGAAATCGACCCGGATTTGATTATTCCCGACAAAAAAATGTCGATTAATCAAGGTGCAATCAAGGCAAGCGGTTGGAATGTTGCAGAGGGTAGCTCTATCGCAAGGATGTATATGGATGCCCTTGCAAAAGAATATAATTTTTCACTTGATATGCCGGTTGAGATGATTAATGATGAGGGCTTGAATGCTATTCTTTATGGTACAGACGGCAAAAAACTGAAAATGAAGCGTGTTACTTCATACGGAAGCGGAACATATTTGAGTGAATTTGAGGGTATTATAAATAATCTTAAACGCAGATATGCCGAAACCACCTCCGATTATGCAAGAACCGCTATCGAAGAAGTTATGCAAGAATGTACTTGTGGCGAGTGCAAAGGTTCAAGATTAAAGCCGGAGGCTATGGCTGTTACAGTCGGAGGCAAAAATATATATGAATTTTGTTCAATGTCCGTATCGGAAGAACTTGATTTTGTCAATAATCTTGAATTGACCGAAAAAGAGCAAATGATTGGTAATCTTGTTCTTAAAGAAATTAAGGAACGACTTACATTTCTTAATTCCGTAGGTCTTGACTATCTCTCGCTTGCAAGAGAATCCGGCACTTTGTCTGGCGGTGAGGCTCAAAGAATCAGACTTGCAACTCAAATCGGTTCTTCTCTTATGGGCGTGCTTTATATTCTTGATGAGCCTTCAATCGGACTTCACCAAAGAGATAATGAAAAACTTCTTGATACGCTTCGTCATCTTCGTGATTTGGGTAATACGCTCATTGTTGTTGAACATGATGAGGATACAATGCGTGCGGCGGATTTTCTGGTTGATATCGGTCCGGGTGCAGGTATACACGGTGGTGAACTCATTGCAGCAGGCACACCTGAAGAGGTTATGGCTTGTGAAAACAGTATTACCGGTCAGTATTTGAGCGGCAAAAGATGTATTCCCGTGCCGACAAAACGAAGAGAAGGTAACGGTAAAAAACTCACTGTATTCGGTGCAAAGGAGAATAACCTTAAAAATATTGATGTTGAAATTCCGCTTGGTAAATTTGTGGCAGTAACAGGTGTTTCTGGTTCGGGTAAATCCTCGTTTGTTAATGAGATTGTGTATAAGCATCTTTGTAATGTTCTCAATCACGCAAAGAAGCATACGGGCAAGTTTTCATCCATGAAAGGCATTGATGCACTTGATAAGGTTATTGATATTGACCAATCGCCGATAGGCAGAACGCCTCGTTCTAATCCTGCAACATATACAGGCGTGTTTAATGATATCAGAGATTTGTATGCTTCCACAAATGACGCAAAGGCTAAGGGCTACGGACCAAACAGATTTTCGTTTAATGTTAAAGGCGGCAGATGCGAGGCTTGTCAGGGTGACGGTATCGTTAAAATCGAAATGCACTTCCTTGCGGATGTTTATGTTCCGTGTGAGGTTTGCGGCGGTAAAAGATATAACAGAGAAACTCTTGATGTAAAATTCAAAGGCAAGAGTATTTACGATGTGCTTGAAATGACGGTTGACGAAGCACTTGAATTTTTCTCTACTCATACCAAGATCGCAAGAAAACTCCAAACTTTGTCGGATGTCGGTCTTGGATATGTTAAATTAGGACAGCCTGCAACAACACTTTCGGGCGGCGAAGCTCAAAGGGTTAAACTTGCAACAGAACTTGCAAAGCGTTCAACAGGCAGAACCATTTATATACTCGACGAGCCTACAACAGGACTTCATACCGCCGATGTTTCCAAACTGCTCGATGTGCTTAACAAACTTGTTGACACAGGTAATACGGTACTTGTTATTGAACATAATCTTGATGTTATAAAATGTTCGGATTATATTATTGACCTCGGTCCCGAAGGCGGTAAGGGTGGCGGCAAAATCGTTGCAACGGGAACACCCGAAGAAGTTGCCAAGGTTAAAAAGTCATATACCGGTCAGTATCTTAAAAAGCTTCTTTGATTTTATTACAATCGTGTAACTATTGTTGATAACAAAATGTTATTTTGATATTATAGTAAGGATAAAAATATGTCATTTTATGTCATAACGATTTAAGGAGTTATTTTAATGGAAAGAAAAGTTGTTATTTTTGATCATCCGCTTATTCAACATAAGCTCAGCATTCTCCGTAACAAAGAAACAAGCACAAAAGATTTCAGAGAACTTGTCAATGAAATTTCTATGCTTATGATGTTTGAAGCTACAAGAGATTTGCCTATGGAAACCGTTAAGGTTGAAACACCGTGCGGTATTGCCGAATGTAAGCAGCTTGCAGGCCGTAAACTTGCATTTGTTCCGATTTTGCGTGCCGGTCTCGGTATGGTAGACGGTTGTCTTAAGATGGTGCCGAGTGCAAGAGTAGGTCACATCGGTCTTTATCGTGACGAAACCACTCATACTCCTGTTGAATACTATTGTAAATTGCCTAAAGATATTGACAAAAGAGATGTTTTTGTTGTTGACCCAATGCTTGCTACGGGCGGCTCGGCTGTTGACGCCATTTCTCAAATTAAACTCAGAAATCCTCGTAAAATATGCTTTATGTGTATGATTGCCGCTCCGGAAGGACTTGAAGTACTCAAAAAAGCACATCCGGATGTTGACATCTATTGTGCCGCTCTCGATGAAAAGCTAAACGAAGATTGTTATATTATTCCGGGTCTCGGTGATGCCGGTGACAGAATTTTCGGTACTAAGTAAATTTTAGTATATAATTTAACAAACGGAGGATAAAACAATGGCTAAAACAAAAATTAAAATCGGCAAAGACGGCATTTATGATGCACGCCAGCTTGGTGCACCGAAGATGATTCTTCTCGGATTTCAGCATATGTTTGCTATGTTCGGAGCAACCGTAACAGTTCCGCTTTTAACAGGACTTTCAATTTCAACAACACTTTTGTTTGCAGGTCTCGGAACCCTTTTGTTCCACTGCCTTACAAAGTTTAAAGTTCCTGCATTTCTCGGTTCTTCATTCGCATTTATCGGCGGTTACCTTGCAGTAGCACCGCTCAACGAGGACGGCAGCGGTAACAAAGAAATGCTTCCGTATGCATGCCTCGGCGTTGCGTGTGCCGGTCTTCTTTACCTTGTTGTAGCAGCTCTTATTAAGGCTGTCGGCGTAAATAGGGTTATGAAGCTTTTCCCGCCTGTTGTTACAGGACCTATTATTATGGCAATCGGTCTCGGTCTTGCACCGTCTGCCGTTACAAATTGCAGCAGTAACTGGTGGCTTGCAATCATCGCTCTTGCACTTGTAATCATTTTCAACATTTTCGGTAAAGGTATGATTAAGATTATCCCAATCCTTTTGGGTATTGTCGGTGCCTATATCGTTGCTGTCCTTGTAGGTAATGTCGGTGGTGTAGAAAACTTTGCTATTGACTTTTCAGCAGTAAAGGCTGCTCCTTGGATCGGCAACCCTGTTGAATGGTCATCAACCGTATTTGGCGGTGTTTCGGATAAGTCAAAGGCTATTTCTGCTATTATTGCTATCGTTCCTATTGCTATTGCAACAATGATGGAGCATATCGGCGATATTTCGGCAATTTCCGCTACATGTAACAAGAACTTCATTAACGACCCGGGTCTTAACAGAACCCTTCTCGGTGACGGTCTTGCAACATCACTTGCATCACTTTTCGGTGCTCCTGCAAATACTACATACGGTGAAAATACCGGTGTTCTTGCTCTTTCAAAGGTTTATGACCCAAGAGTAATCAGAATTGCGGCTTATTTTGCAGTTTTCTTCAGCCTTTCACCAAAATTCGCAGCTCTTATCGAATCTATTCCTATGGCTGTTGTCGGTGGTATCTCATTTGTTCTTTATGGTATGATTTCCGCTATCGGTGTTCGTAATGTTGTAGAAGCAAAGGTTGATTTCTCAAAGGCTCGTAATACAATTATTGCGGCAGTTATCCTTGTAGTTGCACTCGGTCTTTCAAACGGTATTTCATTCAATGTCGGTTCAGCTACAATTACACTTTCATCACTTGCTTGTGCTTCAATCGCAGGTATTGTTTTGAATATTATTTTCCCTGAAAAGGATTTTGACCCTAACAAGGCATTCCAATCGGATACAGTATCGGCTCAAATTAATACAGAATCCGATTACGGCAAAAAGAAATAAGAGTTTGTTGATGAAAATAATTAAGCACGAAGCGTAAAAACTTCGTGCTTTTCTTATGCTTTGTTATCTGTATAATCTAATTGCAACAACTATTTTGTGCTTTTTTGTTTCGTTAAGTGTTTGAGAATATATAAATTTGCCGTAACCACGAACCGACACCACATTGTTTTCTTTTAATTGGACGGAGTCTTTATATACGGTTTTTGAATTTATAAAGATTTTTTCCTGATTAACAAGTTGCGACGCCGCATTCCTTGACATTTTGAATACCGCCGACACGACTGTGTCAATTCGTAATGACGAAACTATGTATTCTGTTTCATCGGGCAGTTTGTTAAACATCTCGGGTATGTCATCGATTTTGTTGCATTTTACGGTTGTATGCTTAATTCCCGATAAATTATCAATTATATATTTGCTTATTTTTTCAAGACAAAATACATATCCTATATTGTCAAGTATCTTTATATCGCCGAGCATTTCACGCTCTATACCCAAATTCATAAGTGCACCTAAAAAATCTCTGTGCGTTAATTTGTCTGAAAATTTTTGTTGGAGCGGTTCAACTTTTATACAAACGATAGGGTAGGAATATATTTCGTCACCAAAAGCCGCTATGCATCTGTCTGCATTTTCATATCCGCCGAAAAGAGTGTATGCACTGTCGGTCTTTATTGAATTTAATATGTTTATTTCCTGCAAGTTCAAAAAGTTTGAATATGTTGTATATCCTCTTTCAAACGCTCTGTGGGAAAGCTCTGTAAGTCTTTTTTTGAGCAAAACTTCATTTTCCATCTGTTATCTCCGTTACGGTAAGTGTGTTGTCGGTTACCGTAAATTTTATTTCTTTGCCGGCAAATGCAAAACCGTATTGTCTGCCGTCCTCGTGATATGCCGGTCGTGGGTCACCCTCCAATATTTCTTTTAAGGCGTTTTGCTTCTCTTTTTTTATATTGTTAAGTATATCATCATCTATAATAACTTTTAATTTATGATTTTTGTTTTCGTCGGCAAATCCGCACACGGCGTCTGTGTGGCAGTCACTGAAAGTGATATACGGTTTAATGTCATATATCGGCGTGCCCGATACCAAATCGGCACCGCTTACAATTAAAGTTACATTATCATTTTTGTCTTTTATTACTTTTTCAAGTTTTACGCTTGAAAGACCGATAGGGTTTGGCCGAAAAGGGGAACGGGTTGCAAAAACACCTACTTTTTCGTTTCCGCCGAGTCGCGGAGGTCTTACGGTTAACGAGGTTGATTGATGCGAATTAAGATTGAACCCCCAAATGAGCCATAAATGACTGAATTCCTCAATTCTTTTAAAAGCTGCATGGTTTGAGTATTCTTTTTCAAATATAATTTGTGATTTTATTTCGTTCACAAGTCCGCTTTGCCTTGGCACCGCAAACTTGCTGTCGTAATCATTTATTATTTTTGCAATAGGTTTTATTTCCATTTTTATCCCTTGTATTGTAAAGATTTAACAGTATTATAACACATATTTTTGCT
>ERZ1035032.1815-NODE-1815-length-12552-cov-3.159798_pt1 | contig 12552 bp, 8 predicted proteins | sample MGYA00520693_ERZ1035032 | MGnify/ENA primary metagenome ERZ1035032 (study PRJEB33766, sample SAMN09781740) | gut metagenome | biome: gut microbiome | host: Homo sapiens | place: Madagascar | study: EMG produced TPA metagenomics assembly of the PRJNA485056 data...
GAGTACAACGTGAAGATAAAGACAAAATATGTATGCAATGCCTGCGGCTACGAATCTGCCAAATGGATGGGCAAATTCCCCAGCTGCAACGCCTGGAATACTTTGGAAGAAGAGATTACACAAACAGCAAAATCCTCCGTTTCGCGCACACCATCTATCGTTGGCCGCGCAAAACCCACTAAGCTGAGCGAAGTGGATGTAACCGATTATCAGCGGTTCCCCTGCGGCATCGGTGAGTTAGACCGTGTTTTGGGCGGCGGTATCGTCCGCGGCTCCCTTGTTTTGGTCGGCGGTGATCCCGGTATCGGTAAATCCACGCTTTTGCTGCAGCTGGCCACTAATCTGGACAAAACCGCGCGGCTGTTTTATGTATCCGGTGAGGAATCGGAGAAGCAACTGAAAATGCGCGCCGATCGCCTTTCCGAGACTGCCCCTTCGTTTTTGGTTTTGGCCGAAACGGACATTACCGTCATCCGCGCCGCTTTGGACGAAGTACAGCCGGATGTATTAATCATCGACTCCGTGCAGACCATGTTCCACCCGGACATTGCCTCCGCACCCGGCAGCGTCAGCCAGGTACGCGAGACAACAATGGCCTTTATGCGCTATGCAAAGGAAACCGGCACGGCGGTATTCATCGTTGGCCACGTCACAAAGGACGGTGCCATTGCAGGCCCCAAGGTTTTAGAGCACATGGTTGATTGTGTCCTGTATTTTGAAGGTGAGCGCAACCATACCTATCGTGTGCTGCGCGCTGTTAAAAACCGTTTCGGTTCCACAAACGAAATCGGCGTTTTTGAAATGACGGAAACAGGTCTGCACGAGGTAGAAAACCCCTCCATGATGCTTTTGGAGGGTCGCCCCAGTCAGGCGCCCGGTTCTGCCGTTGTCTGTACCCTTGAAGGAACAAGACCCATGCTGGCCGAAATTCAGGCTCTGGTTTCCCCTTCTGCCTTTGGCATGCCGCGCCGCATGGCCACGGGAATGGATTATAACCGTGTCAATTTAATGATTGCCGTTTTGGAAAAACGCGTGGGGCTGAGCCTGCAAAATCAAGATGCCTATGTAAACATTGTCGGCGGTATTCGGTTGGACGAGCCTGCTGTTGACCTTGCTTTAGCCCTGGCCATTGCATCGGCCTTTCGGAATCAACCCATCGATTCTGCCTTAGCCGCCATCGGCGAAGTTGGTTTAACCGGCGAGCTTCGCGCCGTCAGCCAAATGGAGCGTCGTCTTTCTGAGGTGTTAAAGCTGGGCTTTAAGGCCTGTCTGATTCCGCAGGCAAATCTTAAAAATTTGCGCATCCCCGAAGGCTTGCGCATTTTGCCGGCCAAAAATTTAACCGAAGCACTGGGGTATATTTTATAATCTTGCAGACTAAAGAAATTTACATAGACAGGAGTATTACTATGACGAGAAAAGAAGCCCGCGAGGCCGGGTTTATCGTAATTTTTGAGTACGAATTTCAAAAGCTGGACGCAGATCAGCTGATGGAGCTTTACTACAACTACCGCAGCGAGGTGGACGGACAAAAGGATTACCTTGAAAATCTTGTGCATGCTACGCTGGAACACGCCGCCGAAATTGATGATTTAATTGCCCAAAACGCACGCGGATGGAGCCTTGCGCGCTTATCTAAGGTCACCTTGGCCACGCTGCGAATCGGCATTTGCGAAATGCTTTATAATGACGAAATCCCGGATAGCATTGCCATTAACGAGGCTGTTCAGCTTGCAAAGGATTACGAGGGCGAAAAGGCTTCTGCCTTTGTTAACGGCGTTTTATCTGCCATATACAAAGCCCAAAAAGCTGAATGATAACAAAATTTGCATCTGTCTTTTGACCGTAAAGGAGCCGACATGGAACAGGAAATTTTAACCGTCAGCGTATCGGAAGTTAACCATTATATCCGCCGTGTGCTCGACCATAACGGCTATTTAAAAGATATTTGTATCAAAGGCGAAATTTCAAACTGCAAGCGTCACCCTTCGGGACATATCTATTTGACCTTAAAGGATGAAGCTTCCGTTTTACGTGCCGTTATGTTCCGCTCCGCTGCAACATCGCTCCGCTTTGTGCCGGAGGATGGTATGAAAATCATGGCGCGCGGACGTATCTCGGTTTACGAACCGGGCGGTTCGTATCAGCTTTATATAAATTCCATGGAGCCGGACGGTGAGGGCGCTTTATACTTAGCCTATGAAAAATTAAAAAAACGTTTGGCAGAGGAAGGGCTGTTTGACCCTGCTCTTAAAAAACCGCTGCCCCTTTATCCGCAAACGGTATGCGTCATTACGGCTTCTTCCGGCGCTGCCGTACGCGATATTTTGCACATTTTAGGCCGTCGCTACCCTGCGGCTGCCGTTAAGCTTGTTCCTGTCGCCGTACAGGGGCAAGAGGCTGCGCCGCAAATTGTTGCCGCCATTTCTTTATTAAACCGTCACCGCGTTGGTGACGTGATCATCCTCGGCCGCGGCGGCGGCTCGATTGAGGATTTATGGGCCTTTAACGAAGAAAGCGTTGCCCGTGCTATTTTTAACTCCGACATACCGATTATTTCTGCCGTCGGTCACGAAACCGATTTTACCATTGCCGACTTTGTCGCTGATTTGCGTGCGCCGACCCCCTCGGCCGCCGCAGAGCTTGCCGTACCTTCTGCCGCAGAACTGCAAGAACGTCTTTTTGCTTTGCGCACTTCGCTGACATCAAACATCCGTTATGCCCTGCAATTGCGCAAAAACGCCTTAAATGCCTTGCAGTCACGCCACACGTTAACCGATTTTGAAGGCCGTTTGGCTGACTTGCGTATGATGGTTGACCTTCTGCAAAAAGACAATCAGCATGCTTTTACAGCCTTATATGAAACCGCCTGCAACCGCTTGGCAATGCAGGCCGGCAAGCTGAATGCGCTCAGTCCGCTTTCGGCCTTGTCGCGCGGATACAGCTATGCCGCCACGCAAGAGGGCGCCCCCATCTCATCTGTCAATGCATTGCAGCCTGGCACTTTCTTTACACTACGCTTGCAGGACGGAACGGCAACATGCATTTCGGAAAAGATTAACAAATTCTGAAATCTTTTCTTTCTGCCCAAATACGGTTGAAAATCCGCATTGGATGTGATACAATAAAAGAAAGATACCGACATAAGAAACGAGGCAAACACACTATGCAGCGAATTTTAGGCAAAATGCGCCGTGCCGTTGAAGATTACAACATGATTCAATCCGGCGACCGAATTGCCGTCGGCCTTTCCGGCGGTAAAGATTCTTTGGCGGTTTTGGTGGCCGCCGCAGCGCTGCGCCGTTTTTATCCGGCACCCTTTCATTTGGAGGCCATCACACTGGATATGGGAATGGGCAACATGGATTTTTCGCCGCTCACAACGCTTTGCAAATCGCTTGACGTTCCCTACACCATTGAAAAGACGCAAATTAAAGAAATTGTTTTTGATTACAGAAAAGAAAAAAATCCATGCGCATTATGCGCAAACCTGCGGCGCGGTGCCTTAAATACCGTAGCTAAAAAACGCGGCCTTTCCAAAATTATGCTGGGGCATCATTATGACGATGTCATCGAAACCTTTATGCTGAGCTTGCTGTTTGAAGGGCGCGTTAATTGCTTTGCACCCGTCACGCATCTTGACCGCATGGATGTTACCCTGCTGAGACCTTTTATTTACATTCCGGAAAACGACATCCGCAAATTTGTCCTGAAGGCGCAGCTGCCGGTTGTACATAACACCTGCCCTGCCGACGGCAACACCAAGCGCGAATATGTAAAAACACTGCTGGGACAATTGGAGCATGAAAATCACGGCACAAAGCAGCGCCTGTTTACGGCAATGCGAAACGCCGTTCCCGACTGGACTATACAATCTGCAACTAAGGAGGATTCAATATGAAAATCAGAAAAGCTGTCATCCCTGCCGCCGGACTCGGCACACGGTTTTTACCGGCAACCAAGGCTATCCCCAAAGAGATGGTGCCCATTGTTGACAAACCGACCCTGCAGTATATTGTCGAAGAAGCTGCTGCCTCGGGCATTGAAGATATTTTGATTGTAACAGGCCGTACCAAGCGCGCCATTGAGGATCATTTCGATAAATCCTACGAGCTGGAAACAGAGCTTGAAAAAAAGGGTAAGCTTGATTATTTAGAGGTTTTGCAAAAAATCTCTAACCTGGCCAACATTCATTATGTCCGCCAAAAGGAAGCAAAGGGTTTGGGGCATGCCATTTACTGCGCCAAGTTTTTTGCCGAAAACGAGCCGTTTGCCGTTTTGCTGGGCGATGATGTTGTCGCTTCGGAAACACCCTGTCTGAAGCAAATGATTGAGCAATACGAAACCTACCAGGCCAGCATTTTGGGTGTGCAAACCATTCCCGAATCTGAAACCTCCAAATACGGCATTATTAAAGGACAAAAAATCGGCGATCGGATGTATCACGTTGACGATATGGTCGAAAAACCTGCACCCGGTACAGCGCCTTCTAACGTTGCCGTGCTCGGCCGATACATTATATCGCCGGATATATTCCGTTGTCTGGAGCAAACACAGCCCGGTGCCGGCGGCGAAATTCAGCTGACCGATGCCCTGCGCATGCTGGCCGAAAAAGAAGATTTATACGCATACGATTTCATTGGGCGGCGCTACGATGTCGGATCCAAGCAAGGATATTTGGAGGCCACCGTGGATTTTGCCCTTGACAGACCGGATTTACATGACGAATTTCTGCAATACCTGAAAAAAGTTGTACAAACACAATCAGAGATGTAAAGTTTAAAGAATGTAAAAAAACACGGGCTGTAAAAAGCTATTTTTTACAGCCCCTTTTCAATGCAAAGGAGACCGTAATGAAAAAGAAGTATCTAACTTGGCTTTGCGCCTGTATGCTTTTGCTGGTTTCGGCTTTGCCGACCTACGCCGCCGATTTATCCGTCACAACCGAAGAAACGATTGTGCAGGGGGTTACATATCGACACATTCAAAAGCTTTTGGAAAACGGATGGCAGGATATTTACGTCGTGCAGGCCGACCTGAACCACCCCCATTTAAAATTTGACGTTTTCAGTCATGCAAAAGGAAAAAGTTATTTGCAAAACACATATGATTCCGCCGTGCAGGAAAACCGCTTAGCCGCCGTGAATGCCGACTTTTTCTCGCCCAAATCCGGCCAGCCGAGACGCGGCAGCGCCATCGGTCTGGAAATTGCGGACGGTGTACTGCGCACCTCTCCGGCTGCCTATGAAAAAATGAATGTTCTGTATCAGCCCAAGGACGAAAATACACTGTATTTTAACCCATTCACATATTCCTTCACTGTTACCGCACCGGACGGTACATCTGCTCCCATCGCCGTCATTAACAAGTACGACAGTATGACAGGCCTTGTTATGTATACCCGTCCCTGGGGCGAAACAACCCCCGGTTCGGAGGGGAATGTGTTGGAGCTTGTTGTCGAAAACGGTGTTGTAACGCAAAAAAACCGTGATGTCGGCCCTGTGGCTATCCCCGAAGAGGGCTATGTTTTGGCCTGCGATTTGAGCATGAATACTTTTTTGGATGACCATTTATCCGTAGGAAGTCAGGTCACGATTGACATTTCCACCGCACCGAATTTTCAGAATATCGAAACTGCTGTTGGCGGCGGCGGTATGGTGCTGATTGAGGGCGCAATTCCCAAATCATACTCCCACAACGTGTACGGCACACATCCGCGTTCGGCTGTCGGCGTTGACCAAACCGGTAAAATCATTACTTTGGTTGCCGTGGACGGCCGCCGCTCCGGCGCAGCCGGAATGACGATGACACAGCTTGGGTATTTAATGGCAGAGTTGGGCTGCTATAACGCTATGAACTTAGACGGCGGCGGCTCTACCCTAATGAGTGTACAACAGCAGGACGGTTCGCAAAAGGTTGTGAACACTCCGTCTGATGGCAGCAAGCGCGCCGTAACAAATTCCGTTGGCATCCGCACAAAGGATTTAGGTGACCCTGTTCTGTCTGCCATTCAGTTAAAAGGTGACGATTCTGCCGTTTTTTCCGACACCTCCGTTTGGCTGCATCTGAATATGATAGATCAATACGGACGCAGCATGGGCGAGGTATCCCCCGAAGATATTACCTGGGAGGTGGCAGAAGGCAGCGGCCGCATTGAAAACAACACCTTCTACCCCACCGCACCGGGTCGTGCCGTCATCCGTGCCGCAGCTGCGGAATTTACGGACGAAATCACACTGTCGGTGCTGGATACGCCGTATCGACTTGACTTTCATTTAACCGATGTACCGCTGAACCCGGGTGAAAACTGCACATTGCTTTTAAAGGGCACAGATGCACAGGGCGAGTCTGCAACCATTTACCCCAAGGATGTGCAAATTGCCGTTGAAGATACGGCTGTAGCAACTATGGAATCGAACAGCGTACATGCCCTGGCTGCCGGTTCAACCGTCATTGCTGCGTCTGTTGGCGACGTGACAGCACACACGGTTGTAACGGTCGGCGGCGCAGAAGCCGTCAAACTGCCCAAAAACACAGTCAAACAGGATGTGCAGCAAACTGCCAGGGATTTGGAAAACGAAAACAGTTTTCGATTCACTGTATTCGGCAATACACGCACACCGGCCAAGCTGTTTGACCTTTACATCATGAACGGCGTAACAAGCGCGGTCGGGCGCGAAAGCGGCATTAACCTTTTCGTAGGCAACAGTGTAAACGATGGCCTGCTTGCAGCTTTGGGCGATTGCAAGGTCACGGCTGATAACTACTTCCGCTTCACATATAACGGCAGCACCTTTATCACAATGAAAAATGCCTCCGGTGCAACACTTTACGGCTCTGACAAAACGCAGCTGACGAAGCTGAAAAATGAGGTAGAAGCCCTTTCGGGCGGCAATTTGTTTGTGTTTTTAAACGATCATAACATTTCGTCAAACCCAACCGAAGTGACGCTGTTTAAGCAGCTGATGGAGCAAGCCGCACACAAAGGCTGCACAGTGTACGTGTTCGGCGGCGGCTTTGTGAACGAAACCACGGTTGAACACGGCGTACGTTATATTACTACCGCCGGTGTTTTCCCTAGTATCGGCTTAAAACCGCCTGCTTCCAACATTTCGTATGTGAAATACTACTTGGTAACGGTAAACGGAAACCAGGTAACCTATGAAACCAAGGGAATTGTCTGATTCCCGATAACCCCCAAAAAAGGCTGCCGCAGTGAGTGCACTCACTTGCGGCAGCCTTTTTGCATTCTTTTTCTGTTAGGGTACGACCCCATTTTTGTTATTGCCCCATCATAGGCTTTAAATAATTGTTGACCAAGCTATAACCATAGGTATGCTCCGGCGCCCACTTGTTGCCCAGTTCCTCCACGGTTTTAACCGTTCCGGCCCAAGGCGTTGTCCGTGCCGAATAGTATCTGCCGTGCGGCTCGCCGACAGGCTCTAAGCCAATATAAGCCGCCATATGGTTAAAGTGAGCACGAACACCGTCATCCGGTGTGGCAAAGGTTTCATGATCCTCTGTTGCATCACCCGTTGCTGTGGCGGTTTTGATACCGGCCCAGTTATTCTGCTCCGGCAGTACACGACCGCCGTATTTGCCATAACCCGTTTCTTTTGCGGCCTGCGCATACAGCACCTCAGGACGGATGCCGGTAATCTCGCCGTATTTCCAGTAAATATCCGCAATGTCAATAAAGCGCTGATGTGCTCCCTTTTCTCTTGCCCATTCCTTGGCGCGTTCCAAGCTCACTTGGCTTTCTCCCACAATCGGTGTACTGGTCACAAAAGAAAGCTCACCGCGTCCCTGCCGGATTAAAACCATACGATGGATAAAGACCGCTGCTTCGGCACGTGTTACCGTTGCCTCTGGACGAATCTGGCCATCCGCACCGCGCAGTATGCCGCGCTCTACCGCTATGGCCACCTGCGTTTTAATCGGCTCGCTGACCGATGCCGCGTCTGTATACAAGTCCTCTAAAACAGATTTGTTAAAAAGATTGGACGCTGCCGAAAGCCCCATACCATTTACAATGGTTGCCGCAACCTCCTGCCGTGTATACGGCCGCTGCGGATTAAAGGTATTAACCGGCGCGTTTTCCTCTAGTGGAAAATAATCGCGAATGGCTTCAATATACGGGAACGACCAGCGTTCTGCCGCCACATCGGTATAGCTCTGCGGCGCATCCGGCTGCGTTTCAACCGAAAGCGCAAGCGAAAGCATTTTGGCAAACTGCTCTTTTGTCACCTGTTCATCCGGCGCAAAGGTCGCTGCGTCCATGCCCTCTATCACGCCGTCCGATACAAGCGCATCAATGGCATCCTTCGCCCAAGCGTGATTTTCGGTTATATCCGTAAACGAGACGGCTTGTGCCTGCTGTGGAAATCCGCCTGTATTCGTCATTAAAAACACGGCAATGACCGCCGCCAAAAATGTAATTTTTTTAAACATAGTATATGCCTCCTTACCCATCCTCCCCGTATTACCATATGAAAGGCCGGACAGGTTTATGCCTATTTCAGCTGCAAAGTACCCAGGCTTGCCGCTTTTAAATAAGCGTTAATAAAGGGATCCAAATCACCGTCCATAACAGCGCCGATGTTACCCGTCTCCCAGTTTGTTCTGTGATCCTTCACCATGCTGTACGGATGGAATACGTAGGAACGGATTTGGCTGCCCCACGCAATTTCCTTCATATCGCCCTTTAAATCGTCAATTTTTTCCTTGTGCTCACGTTCGGCCATCTCTACAAGCTTTGCCTTCAGCATTTTCATGGCCGTTTCCTTGTTCTGATGCTGTGAGCGTTCATTTTGGCAGGCAACAACCACACCGGTCGGGATATGCGTAATGCGAATGGCCGAATCGGTTTTGTTAACGTGCTGACCGCCCGCGCCGCCCGAACGGAAGGTATCAATCCGCAAGTCATCGGGGTTAATCTGCACATCTATATCATCACTGATTTCCGGCATAACATCCACCGATGCAAACGATGTATGCCGTCTGCCGGACGCATCAAACGGCGAAATACGCACCAAACGGTGTACGCCCTTTTCGCTCTTGGCATAACCATAGGCATTTTCGCCGGTGATTTGAATGGTCACGCTTTTCACGCCGGCTTCATCACCGGCCAAATAATCAAGCGTTTCCACGGCAAAGCCGCGCCGTTCCGCCCAATGCTGATACATTCTCAAAAGCATTTCCGCCCAATCCTGCGCCTCGGTACCGCCTGCACCGGGATGCAGCGATAAAATGGCATTGTTGGCGTCATATTTGCCCGATAAAAGCGTTTCCAGCCGCAAGGTTTCAATGTTTTCCGAAAGGGCTTTTACCTCTTGTGTCAACTCATCCAGCACACTGTCGTCATTTTCCTCAATGGCCAGTTCGCAAAGCGCGGTAGTATCCTCCCATGCACTGTATAAGGCACGGTAGCGCTCTACCTTTGCCTTAAGCTGCTTTAATTTTTGCAAAACCTTTTGCGAGGCCTCCATATCGTTCCAAAAATTTTCTTCGGCCGACTGCGCCTCCAGCTGCTCTATTTCCTTTTCATTTTGAGCGACTTCAAAGTGAATCCCTCAGTTCTAAAATCACTTTCTCCATAGCATGGAGATCAAGACGATATTGATCGTACTCTACCAGCAATATTTTCAGTCCCTTCATCAAAAAAATTCTGTGTGTCTTATTCGCCTGCACCGCAGCACTTTTTATATTTTTTGCCGGAACCGCAGGGGCACGGATCGTTACGGCCGACCTTTTCGCCCGATTTTTGTACCGGCTTCTTCTCTTCATCTCCTGCCAGACCGGCACGAACCGGTTCTGCCACCATTTCACGTTCCTGCGGCACTTCAATCCGTGCATGGAAGAGATATTTAATGGTATCCTCACGGATGGCTGCAATCATTTCTTCAAACATATTGTAGCCCTCAAACTTATACTCAATAACCGGGTCGCGCTGCGCGTATGCACGCAGATTAATGCCGTTTCGCAGCTGATCCATATCATCAATATGATCCATCCACTTGCTGTCAACCGTTTTCAGCAGGATCACACGTTCCAGCTCACGCATATTGTCCGGCGTAAACTCGGCTTCCTTCTGCTCATACAGCGCAAGACCTGCATCATAAAGCTTGTCAATCAGTTCTTCTTTTGTTAAATAATTTAAATCATCGTCCGTAAAGGTAACCGTGCCTTCCGGCAGATATACGGTCTCCAAATACTCCAAAAGACCCTTTAAATTCCACTCGTCCGCCGCTTCGGTACTGCCTGTGTAACGGTCAACAATCTCTGTAATGAAGTCTTTCAGCATTTTTAAAATATAATCCTTCATGCTGTCGCCGTTTAATACCTGCTGACGCTGTGCATAAATAATTTCACGCTGCTGATTCATCACATCATCATATTGCAGCACGTGTTTACGAATTTGGAAGTTACGGCCTTCCACGCGTTTTTGTGCATTTTCAATGGCGCCGGACAGCATTTTGTGTTCAATCGGCTGATCCTCTTCAAGGCCCAGCGCATTCACAATACCCGTCATACGTTCCGAACCGAACAGACGCATCAAATCATCCTCCAGTGAGATGAAGAAGCGCGATGTACCCGGATCGCCCTGACGGCCTGCACGACCGCGCAGCTGATTATCAATACGTCTGGATTCGTGCCGCTCCGTACCGATGATGTACAAACCGCCGGCCTCGCGTACCTTTTCGGCTTCGGGTGCAATTTCCTTTTTATATTTGTCCATCAATTCCGAAAAGAGCGCTCTTGCCTCTTTAATTTCTGCATCGTCCGTATCCGAAAAGCCCATAGCTTCGGAAATCAGTTCATCGGACATATCGCGGCGCTTCATTTCGTGCTTGGCCATAAATTCCGCATTACCGCCCAGCATAATATCGGTACCACGACCTGCCATATTGGTGGCAATGGTCACAGCACCCAGCTTGCCGGCCTGCGCAATAATTTCTGCTTCTTTTTCGTGGTGCTTGGCATTTAACACCTCATGCCGAATCCCGCGGCGCTTAAGCATGCCGGAAATCAGCTCCGATTTTTCGATTGTTACCGTACCAACCAGAACGGGCTGACCCTTTTCGTGACAAGCAACAACCTGCTCTACAACGGCATTTAACTTACCTTTTTCGGTTTTATATACCGAATCCGGCAAATCCTGACGTACCATGGGACGGTTGGTCGGAATCACAATAACGTCCAGCTTGTAAATATCCTGAAATTCTTCCTCCTCCGTCTGTGCCGTACCGGTCATACCCGAAAGCTTGTGATACAACCGGAAATAATTCTGGAACGTAATGGTTGCCAGCGTCTTGCTTTCACGCTCTACCTTAACGCCTTCTTTTGCCTCAATGGCCTGATGCAAACCGTCGGAATACCGGCGGCCGAGCATTAAACGACCGGTAAATTCATCTACAATGATGATTTCGCCGTCTTTGTTCACATAATCTTTATCCAGGTGCATAATGCCGTGCGCACGGATAGCCTGGTTAATATGATGCTGCAATGTCATATTCTCCGGATCGGAGAAGTTTTTTAAGTTAAAGGCCTTTTCCGCTTTGGCAACACCGTTTTTGGTCAGCGTTGCGGTATGTGCCTTTTCGTCAACAATGTAATCTGCCTCAATATCATCGTCCAGCGTTTTATCATCCGATTCCGTCACACGATGACAGGTCAGACTGCGCGCAAAACGATCCGCAATGTGGTACAGCTCCGTGGACTTATCTCCCATACCGGAAATAATAAGCGGTGTTCTGGCTTCATCAATCAAAATGGAGTCAACCTCGTCCACTATGGCATAATGCTGGCCGCGCTGCACCATTTGTTCTTTATAAATGACCATGTTATCACGCAGATAATCAAAGCCGAACTCGTTATTGGTACCATAGGTAATATCGGCTTCGTAGTTGGCTTTACGCGCTTCGGGCGGAATGTCGTGTATAATAAGGCCAACCGTCAGTCCCAAAAACTTAAAGACCTTACCCATCCACTCACTGTCACGCCTAGCCAAATAATCATTCACGGTTACAATGTGAACGCCCTTCCCCTCCAGCGCGTTTAAATATGCCGGCAGGGTAGAAACCAAGGTTTTACCTTCACCTGTTTTCATTTCGGCAATACGACCCTGGTGCAGCACAATGCCGCCCAATACCTGCACATAAAAGTGCTTCATGCCAAGAACGCGCCAAGCCGCCTCACGGACGGTGGCAAACGCCTCCGGTAACAGATTATCCAGCGTTTCGCCGTTTGCCAGGCGGTTTTTAAATTCGGGTGTTTTGGCTTTTAATGCTTCATCCGAAAGCGCCGCATATTCATTCTCCAGCGCCATAACGCTGTCTGCAATCGGGCGGATGCGTTTTAACTCTCTGTCGCTGTAATTGCCAATCAGTTTTTCCAAAATTTTTTTCATTTAGAAAGCCTAGCCTTTCTGACCCGCAATGTTTAAATTGTGTCTGTATATATGCTTTTATATTGTATTTTTATGCTCAATCTGCCGCGGGTCGGGCATATTGCCACATTTGCCTATAAAACATCTATTGTATAGTATATCAC
>ERZ1035032.1829-NODE-1829-length-12501-cov-4.642134_pt1 | contig 12501 bp, 8 predicted proteins | sample MGYA00520693_ERZ1035032 | MGnify/ENA primary metagenome ERZ1035032 (study PRJEB33766, sample SAMN09781740) | gut metagenome | biome: gut microbiome | host: Homo sapiens | place: Madagascar | study: EMG produced TPA metagenomics assembly of the PRJNA485056 data...
TTATGTCAGAAATCGAATCAAAAGTAAAGGCTATCATCGTTGACAAACTCGGTGTTGATGAGGCAGACGTTAAGCCAGAAGCAAGCTTCACAAACGACCTCGGTGCAGACTCTCTCGACACAGTTGAGCTCATCATGGAGTTCGAGAAGGAGTTTGGCGTAAACATCCCTGACGATCAGGCAGAGAAAATCTCTACAGTTGGCGACGCTATCGCTTACATCGAGAACGCAAAATAAATAAACCGATGGTTTATAGTTTATGGTATGCACAACCATAACAAACATTCTTTGTTATAATTCCATTGCGCGCCATAAACCATAAACCATTTTTTTTGACATTTTTCAGTTACATGGAATTAAAAAGAGTAGTAGTAACAGGTCTTGGCGCAGTAACTCCGATTGGCAATAATCCAGAAGAAACATGGAACAATATGCTCAACGGCGTAAGTGGCGCAGCACCTATTACATTGTTTGACGCTTCTTCGTTCAAGACACAATTCGCTTGCGAAGTGAAAAACCTTAAGGTCAACGACTACATTGACCGCAAGGAAGCACGCAAGATGGACCGCTACGCACAGCTCGCTATCATCGCAGCTATGCAGGCAATGCAGGACAGCGGTTTAAATCTCGACGAAGAAGATAAGAACCGCATCGGCGTAATCTACGGCGTAGGCATCGGTGGTATCAAGACCTTCGAGGAAGAGGTGGGCTACTGGGCAACACACCAGGAGCTCGGTCCGAAATTCAATCCCTTCTTCATTCCGAAGATGATTGCCGACATCGCAGCCGGACACATCTCTATTATGTACGGTCTTCACGGCCCCAACTTTGCCACCACATCGGCTTGCGCTTCTTCTACAAACGCACTCGCCGACGCATTCAACCTCATCCGCTTGGGTAAGGCAAACGTAATCGTAAGCGGTGGTGCAGAGGCTGCCATCACACCTAGCGGCGTAGGCGGCTTCAACGCAATGCACGCCCTCTCTACACGCAACGACGACCCAGAGCACGCTTCACGTCCGTTCAGCGCATCACGCGACGGCTTCATCATGGGCGAAGGTGCTGGCTGCCTCATCCTCGAGGAGCTGGAGCACGCTAAGGCACGCGGAGCGAAGATATACGCCGAGATGGTTGGCGAAGGCATGTCTGCCGACGCACACCACATCACAGCATCACACCCGGAAGGACTCGGTGCTTGCCTCGTTATGCAGAACGCACTTGAGGACGCAGGCATGAAGCCAGAGGATATCGACTACATCAACGTACACGGTACATCAACACCTGTAGGCGACATCTCTGAGGCAAAGGCAATCAAGCAGGTGTTCGGCGAAGCAGCTTACAAGCTCAACATCAGTTCAACAAAATCAATGACTGGTCACCTCCTCGGTGCTGCCGGAGCTGTCGAGGCACTCGCATCAGTGCTCGCAGTGAAGAACGACATCATCCCGCCAACTATCAACCACGTTGAAGGCGACGAGGACCCAGAAATCGACTATACACTCAACTACACGTTCAACAAGGCTGAGAAGCGCGAGGTACGTGCAGCACTGAGCAACACGTTCGGTTTCGGTGGACACAACGCATGTGTAATATTCAAGAAATATGCTGAGTAATCTCATCGACAGAATGAAGCTCCCTTTCCGCAAGGACAAGGAGCTTTATTTGTCTTTACGCAAAATCATAGGCTTCTACCCACACGACATTAGCTATTACAAACTCGCGCTGATGCACAAGAGCATGTACAAGCGCAATGCGAAGGGCAAGCCCGTGAACAACGAGCGACTGGAGTTTCTCGGCGATGCCGTGCTCGACGCTACCGTTGGCGACATTGTCTACCGCCACTTCCCTGGCAAACGCGAGGGCTTCCTCACCAACACTCGCTCAAAACTCGTACAGCGCGACACGCTCAACCGACTGGCACAGGAGATGGGCATCAACCAACTCATCCTCTCAAGCGGACGCTCACAATCTCACAACTCATACATGGGCGGCAACGCTTTCGAGGCTCTCGTAGGAGCCATATACCTCGACCGCGGCTATGATGCCTGCATGAAGTTCATGCGCAAACGAATACTGACACAAATGATAAACATCGACAAGGTTGCTTATAAGGAAGTGAACTTCAAGAGCAAGCTCATCGAATGGAGTCAGAAGAACCGTGTGCGCATCGACTTCAAGTCGATTCTGGAGGAGAAAGATAAGACAGGTTCACCCGTGTTCATCTATCGTGTGATGCTCGAAGGCGTGGAAGGCTGCGACGGCAAGGGATATAGTAAGAAGGAAAGCCAGCAGCTCGCCTCTAAGCTCACACTGGAGAAGCTCCGCCGCGAACCGCAGTTCATCGACCAAGTGTTCGCTGCTAAGACCAATCGCACAAAGATGGAGGAGGAACCTGTGGAGAACGTACCGTCGACAGAACAACCAGACGATTTTATCATAGTAAGCTCAGGAATGGAGGTAGAGGCAGAAGGCTCTGGTGCTTCAAATGGTTCTAATTCAGATAGTGATTATAGAGGTTCTAGAAATTCTAGTGATTCTAGAAATTCTAGTGATTCTAGAAACTCTAGTGATTCTAGAAACTCTAGAGATTCTATAGATTCTAATGACTCTAATAATCCCAAGGCTAAGCGCAACCGCCGCTCACCGATGTACCGCAAAGATGAGGCAGCCGAAGCAGCTACAGCCACGAAAACAGAGGCAACAAAATCCGTAGAGCCCGTTTCTTCAAAACTGACTTCAGCCGACCTCAACCTCTCTGACGAAGACTTCGACCTCAGCCATATCTCGGCTAAGGAACAGACTCGAGAGGAAATAATCGCAGCCGCCGAAGCCGCAGCCTTCGGAGATACATAACAATAAAGTTTGGTGCAGTTATCTCAACTGCACCAAACTATTTACCCCTATACACCTAACAACTACTATGAACCGATTTAAGACCCAACTTCTTGCCCTCGCCACCTTATTCTTCCCATTCACTGCGAGCGCACAATACACCATTTATCCCATTCCGCACACACAGACTGCGGGCAAGGGCAGCAAGGTAGCGTTCACAAAGAACGTAAATATAGTATGCGACGATGCAATTGACACATACACACGTCAGCGTGCTCAGACCATTCTCGCAGAGCATGGCTTCACAGCTACCATCTCAACCACCGAATCGAACACTCTCTCGAACATATACCTCGGCGTAGCTTCAGGCAACGGCTTGACAAAAGCGGCTGCTACAAAGCTCCAACTCAACCTCAGCGTACTCACCAAGAGCGGCAAGTTCGACCGCCACGTGCTCTCGCTCACCAATGCACACGACGGAGTAGCTCAGCTCATCATCATCGGCGAGAATACCGATGCCACATTCATGGGTCTCGCCTCGCTCGAACAGATGCTTGATGCCGAAACAAACCAGATGCCCACCGTCACTATCAGCGACTACGCCGACCTTAAGGAGCGTGGCATCATCGAAGGTTTTTATGGAAAGCCCTACTCCAGCGAGGTGCGCAAGGACTTACTGCGCTTTATGATGCGCAACAAGATGAACTGCTACGTATACGGACCAAAGAGCGACGTATACCACTCGGGCAAATGGACAGAGGCATATCCTACAGAGCTAACAGAAGCACAACGCAAGTCGGGCTTCGTGACACAGCAGGATTTGCGCGAATTCACCGACGTGGCACACCAAACCAAGGTGAGCGTGGTGTGGGCGATACACCCAGGCGACGACTTGCTCAACGACAACGATGTAGTAGAGAAGATAATGGGTAAGTTCGCGAAGATGCACACCTTAGGTTTCCGCCAGTTTGCAGTCTTTGCCGACGACGTGAACAGACCCGAGAATCAGAACGACATGAACCTCACCGCCTCACGCATCGCTGACATACAACGCAGCATAGAGAGCCGATGGAACACCAATAGCACCAGCCCTACCGACATCGTAAAACCACTGCGCTTCACGCCACAAATCTACTGTCGCAACTACGCTGCATCACAATGGCAGTTCAATCAGTTCTTCAAAGCACTCTCCAGCATCCCGAAGGATGTCACCATCTATTACACTGGTGGCGGCGTATGGTCGGTGCCCAACAACTACGATCTGAATACTGTACAGTATCAGTTCGGACGTAACGTCATTTGGTGGTGGAACTACCCGTGCAACGACAACGGCAGCGGACCAAGCGAGATATACCCGCTCGATATGCGCTCCAACTTCTTCGACATGCCGAACGTAGACAACAACGCACGCCTGGAAACCGAGCTAACAGCAAGCAATCAGGGCATCCTCTGCAACCCTATGGAGCAGGGATCGGCAGCACGCACCGCTGTGTTCTCGGCAGGCGACTACAGTTGGAACAACCGCGGTTTCGACAACAACGCTTCATGGGAAGCATCGTTCAGAGCCATCTTTCCAGGTCGCACCGAACTACAGAATGCCTATCGCTTCCTCGCTCCATATCTGAGCAAGAACGACCCAACGGCACTCAACACAGCGATAGAAGCATATAAGCGCGACCCGAAGAACGACCAACTGACTGCGCTGATGACACAGATTGTGGACAACTGCGACGTTCTCACCACTATGGAGCACTCGAAAGTGACGAGCGACAGTCTGCTCTACGTCGACATACGCCCATGGGTACTGCGTCTGCGCGCCATGGCAGCTGCCACAAAGGGCTTCATAGCATCGCAGAAAGCCGACAACATCATAGAGGCATGGGCCGATTACCTGCCCAGCGTGAAACTTGCGAACACGCTCACCTCGTCGCCCGACTACATGACAAACCACATGTCGGGTTTTGGTAGCGACGGAATCAGCACCGACCAGCGACTCACTCACGCCTCATGGCGCTATCTCACACCCTTTGTTACCACCTACCTCAGCAAGCACATATCCAATCAACTATTCCCTACCACAACCAATAAGAACACCGTCCTGACCAACGCCGAGAGCACACAACTCAACCTGAGCCAGAGCGACGAGTGTATATCACTAAAGGGATCAGCTACGCTCCCCGAAGGCGGCTACGCCGGTATAGCACTTGCCCAGCCCGTGCAGCTCAAACAGATAACCATTGCCTCTAAACTCTTCGCCGATACCGACTATAAGTTCATGTATAGCACCGACGGCAAGACGTGGAATGAGATGGAGACAAATAACGTTACAACCGACGAGTACGTACACTACATAGTGGTGCTCAACGTGAGCAACAAACAGAAAAACCTGACGCTCGACGCTGCATCCGTACAACTCTTCGTCTACAACAACACGCCAGAGGAAGTGAGAAGCATAACTCCACCAGCCTACAACTATTGGAACAACCACACGGCACAACTGATGACCGACGGCGATTACACCACCTATACCTGCCTGAACCGCGACATGGTGGTAGGTGACACCTATACACTCGAACTCTACGAACCAACAACTATAGAGAACGTACGCATCTGCATGGGCACCACCAACGGCGATTATCCCAAGACAGCACTCCTCAGTGTGTCGACAGACAACCACAACTGGACCGACCTCACCGTCAAGGGAACTCAAACACGTGAGTACGACATGTCGCTACAGCAGAACTTCTATGTGGCTACAGAGCCAGAGGCAGGCACCGACGTGATGGCACTCGACTTTGTGCCCACCGACCACAACTTCAACCCGATAAAAATAGAAGCAAAATACGTACGCCTGAAGATTACAGCCATCTGGGGACAACCCAAGTGGATGCGCCTGCACGAGATAGAAATCAACGGACTACCTGCACCGGTACTCACACCGATGAGCGACGCTGAGGGCAATAATGTAGAGGCAGCAACCGATGCCGACGCCACCACCTTCACCAGCACCAACCTCCCTACAACCGCCGACGGCAGCAAGTTCGTATATCGCTTCCTCAACGTGGCAAAAGCCAAGAGCCTCACACTCTTCTGCGACGACACAACGATGCAAAACGCAACCTACTCGCTCACACAGAACGGCAACACATGGAAGCCCATTACTCCTGAAAGCAAAAACGGTGTAGTGACATTCAGCTTCGATGCCAACACAAAGCCGGTAGCTCTACAGATAGCATGGACGGGCAACACAACACCAGCCATCTACGAAGCTATAGAAGATGCCGACGAGAGTACGGGCAAACCCGTTATAACCGACGTTCACACCATAGCTGACAATAGCAATAAGGCAGTAGTGCTCACCCTGGAGAACGGTGCTCTCATCGCACGCTCCGACATAGGTATCAACACCATACATATCAGTACCATCAACGGACGCAACATATTTAGTCAGCAGCTCAGTGGAAAACGCGAAGCATACATACCTGTATTTACTACCAACACGCAAGCGGTAGTGGTAAATATAAAACTAACAAACGGCAAGAGCACCACATATAAACTCATAAACAAGTAGAAAAACAAAAAGGTGTGTGTGTTTCAAAATGCCACTTTTATACAAAATTAACCCTTGTAATGCACATGCAAAAGGGTTTTTATTTAATTTTGCAACAAAATACTTACGACTATGAAGAAATTATTACTTGCAACACTGCTTTTGCTTGGTATCGTTACCACAGCAAGCGCACAGCTGCCGAAAGTGATGCTTAAGAGCATCGACGGCAAGTCAGTGTCTACCGACACACTCTCAAACAACGGCAAGCCGTTCATCATCGACTTCTTTGCTACATGGTGCAAGCCTTGCAACCGCGAGCTCACAGCCATCAGCGAGGTGTACGAGGAGTGGCAGGAGGAGACTGGCGTGAAGGTAATAGCCGTATCTATCGACCAGGCTCAGGATATTAACAAGGTGAAGCCACTCGTTGACAACCACGGCTGGCAGTACGAGGTGCTCCTCGACCCGAATAGCGACTTCAAGCGCGCACTCGGCATTCAGACCATCCCTTACGTAATCGTATGCGACGGCAACGGCAAGATTGTGTCTAAGCACAACGGCTATACCGAGGGCGCTGAGGAAGAGCTCATCGAGGAAGTACGCAAGCTTGTGAACAAGTAAACGAGTTGACATGTTGATATGTTGACATGTTGACGAGTTCGCAGTTATCACTCTCACCGACAACCCTAACAACATTAATATGAACAAAAAGCTTACGCTCGCTCTCGCTGCCCTCACTCTGTCGGCAGCCACAGCGAGCGCACAAACAATAAAGGTCGCTAAGGACTACGACGTACAGATTACGGGTAGCTTGCAGACCGACTTCCTCGTTCCGCAGGAAGACAACAAGATTGGTACGGGAACCTATGACGATAAAGTACTCAACAACACCTACGCCGAGGTTCACGCCCTCTCCAAGTATGTAGACGCCGGTGTGCGTCTCGAATATCTCGACCATCCGCTCCCAGGCTTTGACAAGGACTTCAAAGGCTGGGGTGTGCCGTTTTATTACATCAAGGGCAAACTGAAGAACGCCGAACTCACACTCGGCAACTTCTACGAGCAGTTCGGCTCGGGCTTCATCCTCCGCACATACGAGGAGCGTTCGCTCGGCATCGACAACTCGCTGCTCGGTGGCCGCGTAATGGTGCGCCCGTTCAAGGGCGTGCAGGCAAAGGTGATCGTAGGCACACAGCGTCGCTACTGGGACACACAGTCGCTCATCGGTGGTGCCGACCTCGAACTCAGCGTGTCTGAGTGGTCGCAGAAGATGCAGCAGTCGGGCACAAACCTCACGCTCGGCGCATCATGGGTTGTAAACCACCAGCACCAGAAGGAGGATGTTTTTGCCGATGCCACACACAAGTTGCGCTTCGTTGAGAACACCAACGCCTTCGACGTACGTGCCAACTTCCAGAAGGGCGGCTTCAGCGTGCTCGGCGAGTATGCACAAAAGACCGAAGACCCTACGTTCGACGGCAAATTCCCGTACATCTACCGCAAGGGCTACGTGACAATGCTCTCTACATCCTACTCGCAGAGCGGTATGAGTATCCTCTTGCAGGCAAAACGTTCGGACAACATGAACTTCCGCTCATGCCGCACCGAAACATCTGCCACAGCATCTACAATCAACCACTTGCCTGCGTTCGCCATGCAGCAGACATATGCCTTAGCTTCGCTCTATAGTTACGGCACACAGCCTAACGGTGAGTGGGCATATCAGGCAGAGTTCGGCTACAAGTTCAAGCGCAAGACATTCCTTGGTGGCAAGTATGGTACAAGCGTGAAGCTCAACTTCTCGCACATCCGCTCTATCGACAAGAAGATACACGACGGCGGCAAACCAGGAACAGACGGCTACGGTTCACCATTCTGGAAGCAGGGCGACGAGCTTTATTATCAGGACATCAACGTACAGTTAGAGAAGAAGATCACGAAAGACTTCAAGCTCAACCTTATGTACATGAACCAGTTCTACAACAAGACCGTTGCAGAGGGTCATGGAGGCACAATACACTCCGACATCTACATTGCAGAAGCTAAATACCGCATCAATAAGAAGCTTACTCTGCGTGGCGAGGCACAATACTTGCACACAGATAAAGATCAAGGCGATTGGTATTTCGGACTCTTAGAGCTCTCGTTCTTGCCCCACTTCATGTTCACTATCAGCGACCAGTATAACGGCAACGAACACTACTACACATCTTTAGGTGCTGAAGATAAGTCAAAAGGTACACACAAGGAGCACTACATCAACGGTTCTGTCACCTTCACTCATGGTGCACACCGTCTGCAGGTGGGCTACGGCAAGACACGCGCAGGCTACAACTGCTCGGGTGGCGTATGTCGCTATGTACCAGCAAGCAAGGGTGTAACAGTATCTTACAACTATAACTTCTAAAGCCACTATTATGAAACTGAAGAATATATTGTTAGGCGCAGCAAGCGCCATCGCCATTTTCGCAACAGTGGCATGTCAGGAAGTCGATCCCAACGACCGACTCATCTATGTGAAGCCGGCTGAAGCAGGACGCGCAGTACTCATCGAAGACTTCACCGGACAAAATTGCAAAAACTGTCCGAATGGTACAACCATCATCAACGATATAATTAAAACTCACGGAGAGGATAAAGTTATCGCAGTAGGTATACATAGTGGTCCACTCAGTGAGGACGGCGAAGATGGACTCGCTACCGAAACGGGCAATGATTACTACCGTAATTGGGACAAGGACAGCAAGCATGGACAACCATGGGCTATCTTCAGTCGTGCAACAAAGCAACCAGTCGGAAATGTCAACACGTGGGCACTATATGTAAACAAGCTTATTACGAAGAAAGCCCCTATCACACTCAGCATCAACAACACTTACGACGCTACATCACGCCAACTCACCACAGCTATTGACGCTATCAGCATCGAAGGCACAACAACTGGCAAGTTGCAGGTATGGCTCATTGAGGACGGCATCGTTGCTTTCCAAATAATGGACGACGGCACAACCAATGACAACTATGTGCACAACCACGTGTTCCGCGCAGCTGTCAACGGCACATGGGGCGAAGACGTAACCGTGGACGAGGGCGCGATTGCTCAGAAGCAGTACACATACACACTGCCCGAGAAGTGGAATGCCGAAAAGGTTTCGGTAGTAGCCTTTGTGTACAACGAAACAGGAGTTCAGCAGGTAACAAAGAAGGCTGTCTTGGCAGAGAACACTGCCGAGTAGTAACGTTCAATACACCCCAACTCAATACACCCTAACAATAAATAACAATAAAAAACTGAATAATATGAAGAAAATCTTTACACTTTTTGTTGCTCTTTTCTGCACTGTAGCAATGTTCGCACAGGATACAAAGGGCATGTTCGAGTTCGCAGACAAGGATGGTAACGTCGTACCAAACGGCTCCACATTAACAAAGACAGAAGTAGAGAAGTCTGGCAAAAGACTTCAGATTAATACAGGCCTCTTTGTAAAGCCAGTAAAGACAGAACTTAACGGTGAGAAACTGGGTGCTAAGCTGCGTGTAGAAGTAGAGAATCTTGACCATGGTACAATCCAGTACTGCCTGCTTAGCAGCTGCAGTACTGCTTCAGAGAAGGGCACATTCAACAGTACCAGCGATTTTGTTGATAAGCTTTACGATTTGGCTACAGAATGGTTTATGGGCACAGACAAGGAAGGCAAAGCATTGAAAGGCGAAGCAACTGTTAAACTCACATTGGTAGCTTGCAAAAAGGTATCATTAGGTCTTGATGAATTCGATATCGAACAGTTCGAGTGGAAAGAAGTTGGCGATTGCTCAAGCATAACCGTGAAGTTCGTTTACGACGGCACAACAGCTATCAACGGTGTTGCAGACAACGCAAACGCTACAGTCGTAGCACGCTATGCTGCAGATGGCACACGTCTCTCTGCTCCACAGAAGGGCTTGAACATCGTGAAGCTCTCTAACGGCAAGACCGTGAAATACATCAAATAAAAAAAATAAGTTTTACATTTTCAGAAAGGGAAATCATTATGAAGAAAATCTTGCTTTCTGCTTTTGCGATGCTGTTAGCAGTGACTGCTAACGCGCAAAACATCACCGTAGAAAAGTTACAGAGCCCGCTCGGTGTTCAGACAGAGGCTTTCGGTGCACACAAGGCTCCTGCAAAGGTTAAAGTTGCCAAAAACGAGCGTGTCGTGGGTTTCTATGATGATATTGAGACTTGTGACAATTACTTAGGTCTTACCACTGTACCTGGTAACAATAAAATAGGAGTTTTATTCACAGCCAAGGAACTCACTCCCTACTACGGCAAGAAGATAGTTGGTGTACGCTTCAACTTGGCTCAAGGTGAAACATCAACAGGTATAGTTATAGAGAATGTGAAGTTTAAGAACAACGAAATCTCTGAACTTAAAACTCTTGCAACCTCTAACAAGAGCGTAACGTCTGCAGTTGGTCCCAAGAACACTGGCGAATGGCATGAGGTAATGTTCGACAATAAGATAGAGCTCAGCTCATCTATTGAAGGACTGTTAGTAGGATACAACTATACACAGAAGAGCAACAACTATCCTTTCGGTGCGAAATCCAACGCCACGAGCCCATTATTCATATTTGCTAACGTTCCTGCCTCTGGTGGTGGACACGGCGAAGATTGGTATCAGCTTAATGCTGGCGACAAAGCTCTCGCCATCCAGCTCATCTTGGAAGGTGCTACCGCCAACTCTGTACTGCCTCTCGATTTTGATAAGACATATGTTCCACTTGGCACGACCAAAGATGTAACTGTAAAATTAAACAACAAAGGCTCAAAGCTCACAAGCATCGACTACATCCTTACAATCGATGGCAAAACAGGCGCAGAGCAGCACCTCGACCTCGGTAAGGACTATGGTGCAAATGTAATACACGAAGTAAAGATTCCGTTCGCAGCAGCATCGACAAATGGTGAGTATCCCGCTACATTAACTATTACTAAGGTGAACGGCGAGAATAACGCTTGCGAAGAAAATTCTGCAACTGGCACACTTATCACTCGCACAAAGGAGTTTAAGAAGTATGCTGTAGTAGAAGAAAATACAGGCACAAATTGTCCGTGGTGCGTACGTGGTCATGCAGGCTTGGAGATGATGCAAAAACAGTATGGTGATCAGTTCATCGCTATTGCATGGCACTACTTCGATATCGCAGACCCAATGTACAACACCAATTACAAAGTGCCAAAACTTAGCTATGGTTCAGCCCCACAGGCTGTGGTAAACCGCAGCACAAGTGCTATAGACCCATATCTCAATGCACCTACTTATGTGGCAAAGATACTTGAAGACCATCCTGTTGCAGAAGTGAAGGTGAACGGTGTATTCGCAGAGGAAGACACTAAGGTTAACGCAACGGCTTCAGTAGAGTCGTTGGTGTCTGGCGACTACGACATCATATTCGCACTGACCGCTAACGGACTTACTGGCAATGACGACACTTGGTTGCAACAAAATGCTTATGCAAAAGAGTACTCAGGTGCACAAGGAACCTATAAATCAAAAGAAGCAGCGCCTGATGAGCTCCAGCCATATTGGGATAAAGGTACTTCATACAAAACAGCATACAACGATGTACTCATCGCAAGTTCTTTTGTTAGCAAAACAAACAAGGCAACTCTACCTACGCTCGTTGAGAACGGCACTGTAAGCTCAGAGTACACACTCAAGATGCCTACAAAAACAGGTCTGAAGAAGGCTCTCAAGCTCGATCAGATTTACGTTGTAGCAATGCTTCTCGACAAGACATCTGGCAAGATCATCAACGCTGGCAAGGCTCGCGTCACCGGTTCTACCGGTATCGAGGACGTAACAAATGGCACTGAGGCTACTGTTGTGGCTCGCTACACTGTGAACGGTGTTCAGGTTTCGGCTCCTGTGAAGGGCGTGAACATTCTGAAGATGTCTGACGGCACAACACGCAAGGTGCTCGTTAAGTAATCGACAAAATAGTTACAAAGCAACAGAATAGCTTATATAAATGAATATTAAGGCGTTGCCCTCAGTGGGCAGCGCCTTTTTTGTTGCTTTTGTTTTGTGGAGTCGGCGGACTGACTTGCGGAATGAAACAAGCAGGTTTTAA
>ERZ1035032.1831-NODE-1831-length-12499-cov-4.779331_pt1 | contig 12499 bp, 9 predicted proteins | sample MGYA00520693_ERZ1035032 | MGnify/ENA primary metagenome ERZ1035032 (study PRJEB33766, sample SAMN09781740) | gut metagenome | biome: gut microbiome | host: Homo sapiens | place: Madagascar | study: EMG produced TPA metagenomics assembly of the PRJNA485056 data...
TTATTTATCTGTTTATGATAGATAATGTCTGCAAGTAACCCTGCACTCTTAATTATTTTTTTGTAAAGAAGACTCTCCCAAAATCACTTCTTTAATTTGTCTAAGATAGAGTCTGCTTGCTCTTGATATTTGCCTTGAATAGTAACAAAATGCTTTAATAAAGAAACTGCTTCTTTATTTTTCCCCATCCTAATAAGAGAAGTTATTTTCTTCCATTGCAATTCATATATATCCAACTTCAAATTTCGCTCTTCTTCAGTATCAGTCGTTTCGTGACTCATATAGTTACCCGAGATATCCATAGAAATGGAAGGAATATCAGAACGCTTATCCAATTCATCAACTGCCTCAACTACTTCTTTGTCATTTTTGGCATAACGAACCTTTTCTTTCACCCTATTTACTTCATTTCGGGGTATTTCCAGATGTTCCGATTTGCTTTTAGTTTGCACCGCAACCATCCTATGACTATCTGTTGAAGTTGCCGTGGGCTTAAAGAGAAAAAATCCGATAACAAATAAGGCCGCTATAGAAACGATAAACGAACTTTTTATTATTCGATTTTTTCTTCTTTTTTTCCACCTATTAATGATTCGCAATTTCTCAACACGACCAACCAAGCTCTTCCGTATCAGAAATGAGACTTCAACCTCTTTGCGCAAGTCTTCATCATTTAAGATTTCCTGTTCAAAGAGCAGAGTCTCTTCAGATGACATCTCTTTACGGAGATATCTATCAATCTTATCATTAATTCTTTCGTCCATACTCATCTAATATTTTAGTTTATATTTCGAAAATGTATCTCGCACCTTTGCTTTCAAACTCTCCATACACTTATACTTACCTGTTTTCAAACCGTTCTTGCTGATATTCTTCTCACCTCTTGCAATGATAATCTCATCCAAAGTCATTCCTTGATAGTAAAACATCGTCAAGATTTCCTTGCATCGTGGAGGAAGTTCCAAAATACAGCTATTCACAATCTGTTCACGCAAAGTTTCTGCCGATTCATCTCCCCAAACAACAGACTTCACTTCCTCCATATGCGCAAAAGACTCAAAATCATCCTCCAAAGTCAATCGATCATTCCTTAACCATGAACGGTAGTCATTTTTGGCTATATCAATAAGAAATGTATTCAGACTACATGTCAGCTTTCGAATATTTCCATTTCTATCATAGCGAAACAGCTCTTCATTTTCGCTCACAAAAATCTTTCCTGTTTCAATTTCCGTCCAAAGTTTCACAAACGACTGCTGGAATATATCTTCCATCAAATCCATTCGCGAAAATACTGAACGGTAAGAATTTTTAAAATATCGCCTTGCAAGATGATAAAATTCTTCCGTTACCTTGTCATGCTTATCTTGAATCAGACGCACATATTCAGCATCCGTCTTACTCTTTCGCTTGCTAAATTCTATCAACATACGTTTTATATGCCTTTTTAGTTATTAAGGAGTTTAATTTTCTAAAAGTAACCCCAATTATCAACAATAACTTAAACAAAATTAGCCACGAGCATAAATAAATACACTCGTGGCTGTTGATTCCCACACAATTATTTCTATAACATTTTTACTTTATATGAGCAATGCGCTTCATTTCTTGATTATTCATCGCTCTACTCATGCTATTCATTTTAGCATTCGCAGTTCCACCAAGTGGTAGATATGTAATCTTTTTATCGTTAGGTTTATAGATTATACCCAATGTTGATTCCGCAACGGTTTTTCCATTTATCCAAGCATACTGACTTCCATCTGCTGGTGTACCTTTATCAAAAACAACATACTTTTCATTAAAAGTCTTCACAACAACATCTTTAGAAACAGCATCATTAATAGTAGTCAAAACCATTGAACACTTCATGGTAGTTGAGTCAAGTATAAATGCTGCTAAATTTATATAATCTGTATAAACTCCATAATACATAGTTCCATCCTCGTCTAATATAGGAGTTCCGAACTTATTGACTATTTGATCATGGGTCAATCCTAAGCCTTGATAATACAGACCGAATTTGCTCACTTCATGTTGCTTCATCTTTTGATTATTATATACTACAGCCAGACTCTGAGCATCCAAAGTTATTCTTAAGGATTTGTCCTGATTATAAAATACTCTACGTGTTGATGAGTTTTCATCAGAAGCTTCCTGATACTTGTTACACAAATCATCATAAACTGTCTTTATAACAGCAGAAGACTTCAAATATACCCAAAATTCAGAAACCTGATTGTCAGGGTTAAATACAAAGCCTATCATCTTGACATAATCATTATCAACTATATTATAATAGTCTGATCCATTATCGGAATAAGATACATCAGTCGTCAGGAATGAATACCCATAAGAAGTCATTGCATTCTTCACTTCTGTTTTATTTTTACCAAACAATTTAGTGAAATTTTTCCATAGATGCGCTTTTTGGAAGAAATGCTTTGTTTCTATGAAAATTACTTCCTTCTTCTCTTTATTATAAACCACAATAGCTTTTGAAGCATCCTTATCCTTTAAAGTGGAATAATATATATAAGGCTCACTTTCCGTCATGCTATAATAATGAGCATTCATGTATGCCAAGACTTCCGCCTCTGGTACAGATTCTTTCAACACAAGCTGAATTTCTTCAACAAGTCCATCCTCCGGACACAAATACACCTTTGTTATATCAACAACATCATGATTTGTATGCATAAATCCAAAGGAATATCCATCATCTCCAGTAGATGGCTTTCCTAAACTGGAAAGAGTGGAAATCATTGTGGAATAATCTTGACTTATGACACCAACATAATCAAACCACAAGTCTTGACAATCATCTCCTACAATTACTTTTACCCAAACATTGCCCTGATTAGTCTGTACTTTGATATAAGCAGTACCTTTTTCTCCTTCTGCTTTTATCACTCCATCACTATTTACAGATGCCAAACGAGGGTTTGCGCTTACATAAGAAGAAACAACATAGTCAGGGTATTCTACTGCAAACTTGATGTTTGCAGTATTACCAACCTCCAACTTATAGGTCTCTACAATCTTCTCATAAGTAAATTCACCTTTTTCATTAGAAGAAATAGTTAGACTAAAATCAGTAAGATTCTTAACCTTCCAGTCATCAAACTGATTTTGTCCCATAAAGACATAACGCCAACTTAATTTTGAATTGGCTTTATCATACTCCCATCGACCTTCTATCTCTTCACTTCTTTGCACATTATTATATTTGGTATAAAAAGTACCATCTGCGGAATAACGGCATTCTTCATTTGCAGCTTCGTTATACCAGTTACCTACTACGGAATTTGTTGCCTCTGGCGAAATTTCCGTTTGATGATCACACTTGTCCTCGCTACACGCCGTGAATCCGAGGGCTATCGCTATTGCGATTAAATACAATACTTTTTTCATTACTATGTTATTTAAAATTTTTTAATTTGTTACTGTCGATGCTGAAGCACCCCTACTAACAGTTACATTATCACTCCTAACAGAACCTTTTCCATCATTGTCACCAGCATGTTTTTCATCCGATTTATTTTCACCTTTTGTATTCGAATTTCCCTTTATGTCGGCTTCTCTTTCAACTAGCATATTTATATAGCTCGGCTTCCTTTTCTTCAAATAAATATACTTTATGTCATATTTAGAAGTATCTTCCTTGCAAGTAACTCTAAACATCGCTTTTTCAATACCCTTACCTGCAACATTCTTATTAGCCTTTAAAGAAATTTGCGAAGTTTTTGTATCAACTTTAATTATTTTAGGATCATACTTCAATATATAATGACGATAAATTCCTTCAACTCTAAATCCTATCGTTTTACCATACTCCAATGTATCTTTTTCAAGCTGTAATTTGATAGAATATTCTGGTTGAGGAGGAGTATTCTCCTTAAAGATTTTGGAGCCAGCAAAAAGCAACATCACCAAAAGAAAAGCCAGAAGCAGACAAACGAAAATGTTCAACGGAGTAAACCTTCGTTTTGACTGCTGCCCCTTTTCCGGACTTCTTGTCTCTTGAGATTCATCTATATCACAGACTTGAAACAATGTGATTGTGATATTATCACTACCACCATGATTTAATGCGGTTTCTGTTAGCTGTTCTTTACACAACTGCAGATTATCTTTAGAATCTTCTATAATTCCACCGATTTCTTCATCTTTACAAACGCCACACAATCCGTCTGAGCACAACAAGATGACTTCTCCCTTGACTAAATCATACTCTGCGACATCAGCTTTAGCCTTTTGAGCGTTATCACCTAAGCTACGAGTAATGATATTGCTATTAGGATGATTCATTGCCTCAGTGTCAGTTAACTTACCTGCATCAACCAACTGTTGTACATAGGAATGATCTTTTGACATTCTTCCTATACCTTTTTCCGGCACAAAAGAATATGCTCTACTATCACCAAGCCATGCAACATAAAGTTTTCGGGAAATCGCCCATGCTATAACAATGGTCGATCCCATTCCTTCCGCCTCAGGATTTTTCAAACTATATTCCTTCACTCTAACATCAGCTTCAAAAATTATTTTTTTAAGATAATCTTTAATTGAAGATGCTTTATTTTCAACACCAGTTGGTATATTCTCAGAAGCAAGCATTTCCTGTACAGTTTCTATGGCTATCGCACTAGCCACTTCTCCTGCATTTTGCCCACCCATACCGTCAGCAACAACCATTACGCATCCCAACTTGCCTAGTTGGATAGCCTGCTGATTATCAGCAGGAACTATCCAATTATTACTTGTCAAGTCAGGACAAACCGTAAAGTTATCCTCATTATTCTCACGCAAACCAATATTGGTTCCCGCAAACAGCTTAAATGAAACCATAATTCAAGTTATTTTTCAGAAGCCGTTTTAGACGACTTCTTTCCTTTTGTTTTATTCTGTTTCTTATTTGACTTATCTGAACCTTTTGCGGTACTAGGGGTCAAACCTGGCTCTTTAGTCACCTCTGCAGGTCCTGCCATTTTATCCGTCAGCAATTGGAGTGCCCATTTTGCCTTACCTACTTTTACCGCAACACCAGCTAGCCAAAACTGAACTCGTCCACGCCCTTCATATTTTGGAACGACAAACAAACCGCCAATAACTTTTTCAACCTCTTTAGGAGAAACTTCCTGCAAAGTACTATCAGCCTTCACATCTACAACAAAAGTATTCTGTCGAAGGTTTACAACCATAGCACTATCCTGAACATCCGGCGAAGCGTATGCCCACAACATATATCCCGTTTTCTTACCTAAAGTTACATCCTCACTAAGTCCAAAGTCACTCATTTTGTCTTGATGCTTCCAAAGACTCTTACCAGCGTTTACGGGTTGAAGAAATTCAGTTCCTATCTCTAACTCCACAGGCTTATAGACACTATCTTTCAACGCACGTTGATAACACCAGAAATAATCCGGTTTATATTTCTTATCAACATTTACTCTTTCATAGTCTGCGTCATTTCGCCATGGCTCTATGGCATGACCAGAAACATATAGGCCACCAGCTACCTTTATAGCTAAAGTGTATGTTTCGCCATAAAAAGACTTACCATTCTTGCCATAAGTTTCACCATTACGCTCTAATCGATATTGCTGACGGATAATGGAAAGCTCTGAAATTAAAGCGTCCATTGTTAAATTAATCCTTTCACCTTTTAAGGAACTACCATTTAACAAATCAGCAATACTGATTTGAGCTAATGCATTCATACTCAACAATGCATATAAGCATATCAACAATAATCTTCTCATAATTTTATCTTAAATTACACATAGGCACAAGATGATTATAAACATCAGAATGCATATCACCTCGGCTAACAATACCTACCGCATAAATATTACCATTCATAATAGCAAAAACAGGGCCACCCGAATTACCATGTTCAACACCTTGATTAACCATTATACATCTTCCATCATTAAGTCCTGTTCTAGCAACACTTAAACGATTATATATAGGATCAACTATTTTTTTACCATCAGCAATACCTAAACTCCGAGGAAATCCCAACAAATGAACCGTTTGTCCTCCTTTAAGATTAGAAGATAGGGAAGAGCCATTGATTATAGAGCCCTTTGATGAGGTTCTTGCATAAGCCCAATCATTTCCCAACGAAGCAGGTGTCCCAAAGGCAATTCCTCCTTCCAATTCAACCTGTTCACCTTTTATTTCAACATTCATACTATATGGAGAATCATAAGAACGATTGATAACAAAACTTGCATCAGTAAAGTTCAGTTGATTTCCATCCTGATTAATTGCAATGATTTTTGAAAAAATCTTCACTTCTTCGAAAGTTTTTGAAAGGCCATAAGCTCTTTGCAATTCCTTCAAATCAAACATCCAAGGCTCTACACAATGACGAGCTGTAACAAATCGTCCATCATTTAACAAGAATCCTGTACCCTGGCTTTTTGAAATAAGTTGCGTCTCTTGACCTGCGCTCAAATAAACCTGCGTAACAACAGCATAAACAGAAGGCTTAACTCTGTCTATAGAATTAACAACCTCATTATCTGGTCGAACTATAATCGTCTTACTTTTTCCACCAGTCTTCGCAGAAATTCTTTTTGCCATATCAGTACTATCCTTTACCCATTTATCATGAGCATCTGCCACCAATTTTTTCTGCGCTTCTACATCTTTTAAAAGACCAGCTATAGCTTTACCTTGCTTTCCAATTAACTCTCCTTGGTCATAAATAACGAAACCAGCAATAACAGCAAATATTGCGAAGAAGACTGTCAATCCTAAAATCGCCGTCTTATAAGGACGCAACGCCTGCTTGCGGAACAATTCCAATCGTTCCGTCATTTTGATACTAGACACAAGACTTTGTTTTCCAGCAGGAACAATAAAGCCCATTCTTGGACCATCAGTAGAGAGTTGAATCTCATCTCCATTTTCCAAGTACCATTCAGAAGAAATTGTTCTACCATTGAGGAAGGTAGAGTTCGTTTGTGACAACTGAACTAACTTCCATTTATCTCCTTCCTTGATAATAGCAGCATGACGACGACTAACGGTTGGGAAAGTCTCATCATCAAAACGAACCTGACAATTACCATCACGTCCCAACTCTACCTGGTCAATGATAATTTTCTGAGATTCACCAGCCTTATGATACTTTGAAGCATCTTTATGCTCCAAAATAAAATAACGACGGCCATTACCATTAAACAAAGCGCCAACACCTGCTCCAACAGAGCCACGCAATGTTCTCTTATATTTCACTGTCTTTCTTTCCATTTTTAATTATTATTTATTCTACTTTTATTTTATATTCACCAGCAGTTATAATGTCACCAGTAAAGACTTTGAGTCCTTCTCGCGGTACAGGAGAAGTAGTAAGATACGTACCATTAGTAGAAAATACCCAACGGCGTTCATCCTTTACCCATTGTCCATCTCTGATGAGCCAATGCGAGCCGTCTGCAGCTTTTTCTAATGTGAAGTGGTATCTTGACACATAAGTACTATAACTTTCCGGAAGCACTATATCATTGTCAATTTCACGTCCCACATGCAACATACGACAACGCCCTTTTAAAAGAGAATTGAGGTAATATTGCTGTCCAAGGTTTTCTCCCTGAGAAATCACAAGTTTAGTAAGGTTTGCCTTTCTCGAAAGATGTTCTTTGGCATGACTTTCGCCAAAGGAATTCACCAGGGTTTTCATATCCTGCAAAACCTCTACAGCACTTTGATAACGCTCCTTAGGATTGGGTGCCAGACATTTTTCAATGATACAGAACCATTTTCTAGCCTCAGGTATATTCTGAAGAGCTTCACGATTCCATTTTCCACGTTTGGCACATTCCATATAATGAGGGAAATCCTCTACATTTTCAATGTTACCAAAAGGAAAAGAGCCATCAGTTAACACCTCGTACATCATGACACCAAATGACCAAAGATCCACAGAAGGAAGATACGTTATACCTCCACCTACCTTATAATAGATTTCCGGTGACATATAGAGAGGAGTACCAAACGTTTGCTTGGGTTTATTTTTCCACCATCCCACTTCAGACATACGTCTGGCCTTCTCCATTTCTCCCACTACACCAAAATCAGTAAGAGCAGCCTTGCCATTCTGCCGTAGCAACACATTTTCAGGCTTTAAATCCCTATGTACCTTTCCATTACTGTGTAAGGCATGGAGCCCTTCAAGAATATCATGAGCACAATAAGGCAAACGTGATAGATCTTTACTTATAAACTTCGACAAATCTCCTTGCGGACAATATTCCATAAGGATATATGGGTTTCCTTGAACTACACCAAAATCAAGACTATGCACAAGATATTCACTTGAAATGCGCATCACTTTATACTCTTGTTCAAAACGCTTAATAAGGCCTTCGTGCAAATCTCCCATAATCTCCCATAGGCGAAGTAGCTTCAAAGCAAAGGTGCCACCTTCTGAATCTGTAACCTTATAGACATCTCCATATGAGCCGCTGCCAATTTTGTTGATGACACGATACTTGCCATCAAACAGATCTCCTATATTTATAACTAAATGGTATGCGACCATAATCTTCTATTCTATTAAAGGTCAAAGCGATAAAGCTGGTTACCTAAAAGAATTAAGTTTCCACTCTTTAATTCGATACTCTGAGAAGCTTGAACAAATGTTGTCTGATATTCACTTGAATCAACAATTCCCCACTTACCATCCTTGAAACAAATTTTGGCTTGTTCCAAAGATGTTATTGTAGAGTTTTTAGGATCAGTATTATTTCTATTCAAACTGATTTCATTTCCTTCAAAACTCAAAGTTTCTCCCTCTGGAAGGCCCGTCTCTTCTGAAATAGGAGTCAAAGTAAACTTACCTTCTTTCTCTCCCTTTCTTTGAGGACGTACGGTCTTACGGAAATCTGATACTTTCGCAGAACCATCTGCCTTAGGTCCTTCCTTCACATCAACAGAATATCCACAATTGGCACATGCCCCATCTTCCATGTCAAAACCGCATTCTGGGCATTTATTAACAGCAGAAGCCTCACGGGCTGTTTTCGATGCATTCAAATCAGACTCACGCAAGGTCTTTTTTGGATTAAAGTTCTCATTTACCTGGCGATTAGTAGGACGCTCATGATTATTAGACGCCGACTGATTTGCATTCGATTGCTGTTCCGGCTCATTTATCATTAAAGGCTTATTGCATTTCTCGCAAGTTTCCTTTCCCTGGGGATTGTCCCAGCCACAAAATTGACATCTCATAATTATTTCTTCAATTTTAAATATCTTAAAGTATAACCTAACTTAAACTCCAATGTATGAATACGATGCTTATAGCCTTTCATCGTAACATCGCTATTATTCAATACGGTCCAACGCTCGTTCTCCCAATAGTTCTTGTTCGCCATATTAGTAAGCATATAAGTATATGACAATCCAAATGACAAACCTGCCCACTCGTAAGCAGTACCGAGGCGTAATCCACAATTGAACTTCTTCAAAGGAGAAGACTGGAATTTGTCGTGATGAGGAACAGCTGCATCATTACCTGTTGTGTACATCTCTTCCCAATATACACATGGCTGATAAAGATTGAACTCTGTATTTACTGCTGTATGGCGCAAATAATTCGAATTATCTACACGTTGATGAGTTGCAGAATTAAACAGATGCATAGTCTCACTATCTGTATTTCCTGAGAATTTCATCTTAGCAGAAAGACCAAAATTCAACACTGGACCTACATTGATTTGCACATGACTCATATCATTTACCTTAAAACGATAAGATCCTAAAATAGGAACCTCAATCATGGTATGGGTATAATCCTCTGTATATGAATTCTGCACATCACCCTTCATATATTGGTATTTTGTATGAGGAAGGATATACGTTGTATTCTGTCCAAAAGTATTCTTATACTTCACCTGAGTAAAGTTTACACCAGCCATCAAGAAGATATTCTTGTACAAGCGCATATCAGCAAATACTCCAAAACTATAACCGATTGCTGACTTATAAGAAGCATTTTCAGCACTGGTTCCCAAGCCGTAATCCAAAACAGAGCCAACATAATCACCACCTGCAGAAGTTGCGACTGATGGCAAATAATAACTTGCACTGAAACCTATAGATAAGTTACGTCCACCTACCAATTTTGAATTCGGGAAAATCAAATCCTGTACTTGGCGTGGCAACTGGGTAACCATCACACCGGCAACCTGTCTATCTGTTTTTATTTGCACACTACCATTTCTTGGTTCTCCATTTGGCAAGTTCTTTGCACATTCTATACGAATACTATCCTTACCAACTCGCTGTACATTCATCCATGTAGGATAATCTCCAACGAACCAATTTGCAGCATCTGTATATACCTTCATATAATGTACATCGCCCTCAGAATCCATAATCAAATTATTTTGAGAAAGAGTTAGATGCTCTTCTCCAGCACCCTGATATACCTTAACAACAACTGTGTTAGAAGGCGTTACAATCACAATATCATCTGTACGCTCCAAAACACGATCATTAGGAGATACAACAATACGAAGAGTATTATCTGATTGCTTTTCTATCTTACACCAAGATGGAGCGGAAGATACTTTCCAGTTGGCATTAGACTCAACAGAAATCTTATCCTCTGTACCCTTTGCTGGGAAAGAAAGACTCTTTGCACCAACTTCCAAATATTCTGGACGCGCTTCCTGTACCACTCTAATAGTTTTGTACAAAGAACCCATTTTAACAGTTAAATTCGCAACCTTTTCTCGTGTACTATTATTTACTTCACGACATTGAACAATAACATTCTTTGAATCGTAAGCATTTGTATTACACCACTTTGTTGTTCCATCTATTTTCCATTTACCATTGGCTTTTACTAAAACTCTCTGGTCACCTCCCTGATAAGGTATTTTTATCTCTTGCTGCGAAAGTTCCAAAACAGGGCAATGATGACGACAGTACTTAATCCACTTGTTACAGTCTGTTCTCAGGTTACCATCACATGCCATAGCTCTCTGATAATAACCAATAGCATCAACATAATTCTTGTTATTTTTCAACGCTGTTGCACGCTGATAAAGTTCAGCACAATTTTGCGCTTGTGCTTGCAGTGAAAAGGCAAACATACCCATTACTGCTAAAAAAGATGTTCTAAATAACTTCATATGAATATTATTATTAATTAATACTTTTCTTTACTTATTTGGAGCTGAAACAAACTTTTGAAGCACCTTGCACCTTTTTCCAAAAGTATTCGCGGCAGATTCTGCTCCAATATTTGCATATTCAACTCCTCTATCATATAAATACTTGTAAGTTTCATTGATAGTCTCTTGCGAGTTTCCCCATATAGCAATCGCCTCTTGACGAATCGAATCTGTCACATTCAACTTAATAGCACTACTATATTTTTGGGCAGCCAAACAGAGTTTCTGTTCATTTCTCTTATCTATGTTCTTACTTTTTTCCTTTTTAATTATGCTCTCAGCTTCTTTCACTTCAGCCAACAAAATGCTATCATTTGGATTTGTTCTTACAGTAAGCTTCTGCGAAGAAACAGGCACTTTCTCACTTTCTATTTTCGGTACTAAATACCAACCTCCAAACCCTAAGACAACTACTACCAAGGCACCTATCAACATGTTTTTTGGAAAGTTTCTAGTCTCATGTCTAATGCCATTTTGATGTTCTGCCACAATTTTTACAATTTCTTCTGCATTTGGTCTATCCCAAGGCTCTATAGCCAGACAGCGCAGAATCAATTCTTTCATTTCTTTCGAAATATTGTCCTTCATTTTAGGAGCTTTTCCCTTTTCTGAATTTTGTGTAAGTCCACCATATTCACCAAATGGCACATCCCCCATCAATAATTCATATAAAGTAGCTCCAAATGCCCAAATATCTCGAGAAATCACATTGATAGGATTTGCTTTCAAACATTCGTACGACATATAGGCAATCGTTCCATCCTTAGCACTTTCATCAGAACTATGGCTCCTACGCATTGTTTTACGCAATCCTGTACTGATGCCAAAGTCAGTTATCATCATCTGACCATCTGCATTGATCAACACATTGCCAGGTTTTATATCCTGATGTATAATGTTGTGTTTATGAATGTAAGCCAGTCCTGCAGCAACCTGTCCTGCAAAGTCCCAAAGTTCATCCTCACCTATCTTACCAACATACTGAGCTGCAGAACCCTTTTCACAATATGGCAATACAATATACGGACAACCTTGAAAGATATCAAAACTAAAAGGCTTCAATATATTCGTATGATTCAAATTGCATACCAATGAGAATTCCTTACGAAACATCGTTATGCCTTCAGCATCCATCTCCTGTACAGAAGAATATACTTTCAGGGCAACTTTCACCTGGGAACGCAAGTCTGTAGCTAACCAAACTTCCGAGAAGCCACCACCACCTATCTTCTCTATCAGCTGATAGTGATTATCCAAAGGTGTTTCTGTTGCTTTCAATTGAAACAAATTTATCATTTTAT
>ERZ1035032.1833-NODE-1833-length-12485-cov-10.473371_pt1 | contig 12485 bp, 9 predicted proteins | sample MGYA00520693_ERZ1035032 | MGnify/ENA primary metagenome ERZ1035032 (study PRJEB33766, sample SAMN09781740) | gut metagenome | biome: gut microbiome | host: Homo sapiens | place: Madagascar | study: EMG produced TPA metagenomics assembly of the PRJNA485056 data...
CCTGCGAACGTGCCCAATAGATATCGGCGGCATCGTCGAAGACAAGCGTGATGACCGAGAGGCCGCTTCTTGAAATGCTACGGCGTTCCTGGATGCGGGGTATATTTGCAAGCGCCATCTCTACAGGGGTGGTTACGTATTGCTCCACCTCCTGAGCTCCCAGCGAAGGAGCCTGAGTGATAACCTGCACCTGATTATCTGTAATGTCCGGGGTGGAATCGAATGGCAGATGCACCAGCGACCAGACACCCCATATCGCCAGGGCTATAGAGAGTACTCCAATCACCAGTTTGTGGCGAATGGAATAAGTAATAAGTTTCTGAAACATAAGCTTTAATCTAAAAATGATTCGTTGAAAACTATTAAAGCTTAATGCGCATGCTCACCATGTTCGCCTGTAAGCGAAGCCAGATAATAAGCGTTCTCGGTTACAATCTTCTTGCCGGCAGCTCCATCCTTGCCCTTCAGCAGATGTTCGCAAAGCTTCACCTCTGTATATTTACCATCCGAAGCGCCTGTGGTCACCTCATGACGGGAGAAGCTGTAGTTACCCTTGCTAGGAGCTCCATTGAGAGCGAAGACATACTGCTTTCCATCTGCGCTCACAATTGCATGGGATGGCAAGGCGAGACACTGCTGGCTACCTGTAGCTATCTTTCCGCTTACATACATACCTGCGAAAAGCTTTCCGCCATGAGTATTGCCTGAAGAAGAATGCAGATAACTCTTCACGCTAGCTGCATCCAATTTTACATGAACAGCAACGGATTTCGAGTTATCGTTAAAGTATTGATTCATGCCATAAACGGTTCCTGAAAGTTTTACGCCAGGCTGATTAGTCAGGTTTATGGTCACCCGATTGCCCACCTTGACCTTCGCCAAATCCTTCTCGAAGACATTGAGGTCACATTCCACCGCCTGGGTGTTTCTAATCTTCATCAGAGGAGTCTGCATATCAGCATAACTTCCCAGACTGGCAGTCATCTCGCTCACGATGCCGGAGATAGGCGCATGCAAAGGGAACGCTGTGGTAAACTTGCCTTTGGATACAGCGGAAGTAGAAATACCCATCTGGCTGAGTTGCCTGCCAATACCCAAAAGATTGGCATGAGCCACTTGGTAATCTTTCTGGGTCTGCTGCAAGGTACGCTTCACACCTGCTCCCTGCTTACTGAGCAGAAGTTGGCGCTCCAAATCAGCCTTGGCAAGTTCGCACTCCTTGGTAGCAGAGTAATACTCGCGCTGAAGACTTACCACATCTGTATTTTCAACGGTAGCAACAACCTGTCCTTTATGAACAAGCTGTCCTTCTTTCACAAAAATAGATTTCACGATACCGCCCATCAAAGAGGCAACATCCCCCATCGCCTGTGCACGCAGTACGAGCGATCCCTTCGCTTCTATGGTAGCATCCATCTCACGCTCCACAGCCTCACCCATCTTCAAATCTACGGTGCTTACCTGCTTGGCAGTCAACGGAATATGATCAAAATCTACTTCTTCTTCATGCTCATGTTCCTCGTGTGCATGAGCCTCTGAACCGGTCTGCTTCCCAAAGAAAGCGAATCCAGCCCAGGCAATCGCCGTAACGGCGACAATCAAAATTACTCTTTTCATGCTTGTATTTTCCTTCTATTTTATAATTTTACACTACAATTTCACGCAACGGATCTTATCAAAAATCCGTTGGCAAAAGTACACGAAAAATCTTGCAACTCAGTTGCATTCGAATCTTCAAATCGATTTTTGCAACCAAGTGGCAAACTTGTAAAATCATAAAATAGAAGGAGGTCCCCGTCTGCTATAGCCTGCCGCCAGTTCCTCTGCAAGAGGAGAAGCTGCCACATGCTGCCATCTCACTGAAATGAGTGAGAGACGAGGGAGGGTTAAAAGGGAAGAACAGGACAGGACCACAAGCTGATGGTTCTCATCAACCTGCAACTTGCGGATACCCTTCACCATCTTGGAATTGACGACAAACTGATGCATTTGACGAACGCTACAGTTCTCACGGTCGCTATCATTTTCCTGATCATGATGGTCGGTATGTTCATCATTGATGTTGCCATCCTGCTCACATTGCTCCTGAATCATACAGATACGCCCCATGTGGTGATGATGGGTCATCACCGTGGATAGCAATATGCTCAATGTAGCTATCCAGAGGCTGAATATGTATAATCTTCTTTTTCTCATTCGCAATTTGGCTACAAAATTACAGTTTTTTTGCAATATTACCAAGATGACGTGATGATTTTATAGCATTTTTTCTAAAAAAAACTAAAAGACTAGTAACCGTACTTGGTTCATAGCCGTATTTAAAACAAAATTTAGTATCTTTGCAATCAAAATTAGTACATAAATAAAAATGAAAAAGTTTATTGCAGTTTTACAGTTACTCTTAGTAGTAATGTTGGCTCATGCGCAGATGATGAACCCTGTGAAGTTCTCAACCTCGCTCAAGACCAATGGAACCGCTGTAGCGGAAATCGTGTTTAATGGAAAAATCCAACCGGGATGGCATGTCTATTCTACAGGTTTGGGCGCAGACGGACCTATTTCAGCCACTTTTAACGTAAACAAGCTTGACGGTGTAGAACTCGTAGGCAAGTTGCAGGCTCGTGGCCATGAAATTTCAAAGTTCGACCCTCTCTTTGAGATGAAGTTACGCTTCTTCGAGGGTAGTGCTACTTTCGTACAGAAAGTGAAGTTCACCAAACCTAACTATCGTATCGATGCTTATTTAGAGTATGGCGCTTGCAGCGACCAGAATTGTCTTCCACCTAGCGAGGCAAGCTTCAAGCATAGTGGCAAATCTCCTGCTGTAGATGGCAAGGATGCTGTCAGCCCTGAAGATGCGAAAGCTAACGAAATGACAGAAGATCCAGCAGCTATCGCTAAGGCGAAAGCAGACTCTTTGGCTCAGCTTGCCGTAGCAGAGAAAGTAGATAGCACAGCTAATATCGATTCATCATTCTCTGTAGATGGTGATGATGCTAAGGCTTGGTGGAAACCGGTTGTAAAGGAGCTTCAGGCGTTTGGTGGCAACAATGACATTGCCAACCATTCACTCTTCTATATCTTCATTATCGGTTTTGTGGGCGGTTTGCTCGCTCTTGTAATGCCATGTATCTGGCCTATCATTCCGATGACAGTAAGCTTCTTCCTGAAGCGTGCCAAGAATGACAAGAAGAAGGGTATCCGCGATGCGATCACTTATGGTTTGAGTATTGTCATCATATACTTGGCACTCGGTCTCACCGTTACTGCCATTGCAGGCCCTAGCACTCTCAATGCGCTTAGTACAAGTGCGGTGTTCAACATCATCCTCTTCTTGCTTCTGGCAGTCTTCGCATTCTCATTCTTCGGATGGTTCGAAATCAAGTTGCCAGACAGTTGGGGTAATGCTGTAGATAATAAAGCTTCCAGCACAACCGGACTCATCAGTATCTTCCTGATGGCGTTCACACTCGTGCTCGTAAGTTTCTCTTGTACCGCTCCTATCATCGGCTTACTTCTGGTACAGACTGTTACATCAGGTGACTGGTTGGCACCAACCATTGGTATGTTTGGTTTTGCCCTTGCTCTCGCCTTGCCATTCACCCTTTTTGCACTCTTCCCATCTTGGCTGAAGTCAGCTCCTAAGTCTGGTTCTTGGATGGAGACCATCAAGATTGTGCTTGGTTTCATTGAGCTTGCTTTCTCTTTGAAGTTCTTGTCTGTAGCAGATTTGGCTTATGGCTGGCACATTATGGATCGCGAGGTATTCCTCTCACTCTGGATTGTCATCTTCGGCCTGCTCGGTCTCTACCTGATTGGCAAGTTGAAGTTCCAGGTAGATGCCATCGGCGGTGACCTCAACAAGCCAATGCCAGTAGCTTGCATTATGCTTGGTCTTTGTTCCTTGGCTTTCTCTGTTTATATGATTCCTGGTCTTTGGGGTGCTCCTTGTAAAGCAGTAAGTGCTTTTGCCCCACCAGTAAATACCCAGGATTTCAACCTGAACACCAAAGTGGTAGAACCTGCCTATAAGGACTATGAGGAAGGTATGGCTGCAGCAAAGGCAGCAGGCAAGCCTGTACTGATTGACTTTACCGGCTACGGTTGTGTCAACTGCCGAAAGATGGAGGCTTCAGTCTGGACAGACCCTAGTGTTACTGACATTTTGACAAAGGACTACGTACTCATCTCACTCTATGTAGATGACAAGACTCCATTGCCACAGCCTATGGAGGTGACTTTCAATGGCGAAAAGCGTACATTGAGAACCATCGGTGACAAGTGGAGCTACTTGCAGGCAAGCAAGTTTGGTGCTAATGCCCAGCCATTCTACATTCCTGTGGATAATGAGGGAAATCCTCTGAACGCTGCATTCAGCTTCAAGGAGGATGTCAGTGCTTATCTTGACTTCTTGCATAAGGGTCTTGATAACTATCGTAAGTAATAATTAACTTTTCATAAGGCGGGAGTGGCATGTTATTTGCTATTCCCGCTTTTGTAATTAAAGTATAACACTATAAAAAGAGGAATTTATGAACAATAAAGAAGTTCCAGTCCTGCTTTTGACAGGCTATCTGGGCAGTGGTAAGACTACCCTGCTCAACAAGATTTTGGCTAACAAGAAGGGTATCAAATTTGCCGTTATCGTCAACGATATCGGTGAGGTGAATATTGATGCAGCTCTCATAGAGAAAGGTGGTGTGGTAGGTCAGAAGGATGATTCCCTGGTTTCACTCCAGAATGGATGTATTTGCTGTACCTTGAAGATGGACCTTGTAGAACAGCTCAAGGAAATCGTAGATATGAAGCGTTTCGACTATATTGTAATAGAGGCAAGCGGTATCTGCGAGCCTGCACCTATAGCACAGACCATCTGCTCTATCCCATCCCTGGGTCCTCAGTATATCAAGAATGGTATCTTGCGCCTAGACAGCATTGTTACTGTAGTTGATGCACTTCGTATGAAGGACGAGTTTGCCAATGGTTCTGATTTGATGAAGCCAAACCTCGATGAGGAGGATCTCGCTTCTCTCGTCATCCAGCAGATGGAATTCTGTAACATCATCCTTCTCAATAAGGCAGCAGATGTAGAGCCTAAGGAGTTGGAGCACCTGAAGCAGATTATCCGCGCAATCCAGCCTAAGGCAGAGATTTTCGAATGTAACTATGGTGATGTAGATCTCGATCTGATTGTCAATACTCACAAGTTTGACTGGCAGACTGTTGCAACATCAGCAGGCTGGATTCAGGAAATCGAATCTGAACGAAGCGGAGAAGAGGACCATGAAGAAGAAGAGCATGAGCATCATCACCACCATGATGAAGACGATGACGAGCATCACCATCATGATGAAGAAGAGGACGAACATGAGCATCACCATCACGATCACGAGGATCATGAACATGGTCACCACCACCACCATCATCACGAGCATGACCATGACCACGAAGGTGGCGAGGTTGAGGAATATGGTATCGGAACCTTCGTATATTATCGCCGCAAGGCATTCGACCTGGGTCTCTTCGATGAGTTTGTTGCAAGAAAATGGCCTCGTGACATCGTTCGTGCCAAGGGTATTTGCTATTTTGCAGATGAACCAGACATGTGCTATGTTTTCGAGCAGGCAGGTCAGCAGAAGACTGTCAAGCAGGCAGGTCAGTGGCTCGCAACAATGCCAGCCGACCAGCTCGCAGAACTGCGCAAGAACAATCCGCAGCTCGAGAAGGAATGGGATGAGGAACTTGGTGACCGTATGATCAAGATTGTATTCATCGGTCAGCACATCAAGGACCAGAAGGATGCTATTATCGCCGAACTTGATAAGACTTTAGCACTCTAAAGGAAGTCGCCCTGTCAGGCAAAAGCATGAAGAGATTTATGTTTTTGTCCTCACAGGGCGTTATATTTTACTTGTAAAACTTAAGAGATAATAGCGGATTTTAACTACCGAAAAGGCGAAAAAAACAGAAATTAAAGGAAAAATGCGGGTAAAAATGCAGTTTTTTCTTCGTTTGTACTTTTAATTCGTTTTTTTTTGTTAAATTTGCACCCGATTAATAAATAATTAAGTGAATTTACAAAGAAATGAAGACCGATTTTCGACCTGCATATATTAAGGACTTTGAGGCGTGTTGGAACATCATTGACCAGGCTCGTCGCTCTATGATTGCATCAGGACGTCATCAGTGGACTAATGACTATCCTGCTGAGCACGATATAAAAGACGACATCAACAATGGTAACGCATACGTACTTACCGTAGATGGCGAGGTGGCTGTCTATGGTGCAGTAGCACTCAATGGTGAACCACAGTACGATTTTATCGATGGCGACTGGCTCACCACAGGCGATTATTATGTAATACACCGCTTTGCTACGTTGCCTAAATATCAGCGTGAGGGTTTCGCACGTATATTTATTAATAAGGTGAATAGTCTCTGTGAGGTAGAAAAGGTTCCTAGCATCAAGGTAGATACCAATTTCGATAATCTTCCGATGATTAACTTGCTCTCTTCCATGGGCTTCTGCATCTGCGGAAGAATCAACTATGGAAACAGAGGTATGCGCTTTGCTTTCGAAAAGCAAACGATACAGCCACAAATACAATAACGATTTATAGACATTATGGAGGATAAATTAAATAGAATGAGAAGCTTGGTCAATCAACTGAACCAAGCTTCTGATGTTTATTATAACGGCAAAGGTGAAATCCTTACCGATTACGAATGGGATGCCCTGTTTGACCAACTCAAGAAGCTGGAAGAGGAAACCGGCGAAATTCTCCCCGATTCCCCTACTAACAAAGTTTCTGAAGATACGATCGTCGGTCAGAAGGAAGAACACGAGTTTGCAGCTCTCTCTCTGGCAAAGACCAAGAAGGTCAGCGACCTCGTTAAGTGGGCAGAAGACCGCCCTATCTGGATTTCCTGGAAGCTGGATGGTCTCACCTTGGTAGTGACATACGACAATGGCAAACTAACCAAGGTGGTGACTCGCGGTAATGGTCATATAGGCACCAACATTACGCATCTGGCACCAGCTATCAGTGGTATTCCGCAGTCCATCACTGAAAAGGGACATCTCGTGATTCGTGGCGAGGCTGTCATCTCTTATGCCGACTTCGAACAATTTATCATCGAAAGCGAAGGTGATTACGCCAATCCCCGCAATCTTGCATCCGGATCTCTTTCTTTGAAAGATGTAGAAGAAGTAAAGCAGCGCCATATCCAATGGATTCCTTTCACTCTGGTTTATTGCGAACAGGAAATCACATCATGGGGCAAAAGAATGCAGTGGCTGGAAGAACTGGGTTTTCATCCGGTAGAACGCCAGAAGATAGAGCAGCCAACTTCTGATAACATCCAAAAGGAAATTGATGCTTTTACAGCTAAGGTGACCAACAAAAAGAATCCTTTCCCTGTTGATGGTCTCGTCATCTGCTACGATGACACCTCCTATGCAGCAACGGGCTCCGTAACAGGTCATCATGCAACACGAGCCGGTTACGCCTTCAAATGGCAAGATGAGCACGCCGATACCGAACTCGACCACATCGAATGGTCGTGTGCTGCCAATACCATCACTCCTGTGGCTGTCTTCAAGCCTGTAGAACTGGAAGGCACAACTGTTCAGCGAGCATCTCTCTGCAATGTAAGTGAATGCGAGCGTTTGGGTATCGGAGGCAAGGGAACCCGACTGCAGGTCATCAAGGCCAACAAGATAATCCCTAAGGTGATCAATGTGACAGAATCACTGGGTGTTTTTGAAATTCCTAAAGTGTGTCCTGTCTGCCATGCTGAAGCTATCGTTAGAGAAAGCGAAAGCGGTACGAAAACACTGCATTGTACCAATCCTCAATGCGCGGCGAAGCAGTTGAAGAAGTTCACGAGATTCGTAAGCAAGGAAGGTTTGAACATAGAAGGTATTTCAGAACAGACCATCTGGAAGCTGGTAAACGAAGGCCTGATCAGTGAGTATGCAGACTTTTATCATCTTTCCGATCATGCCTATGTCATCTCTTCCTGGGAAGGATTCGGAAAGAAGAGTGTAGGCAATATGCTGGAAAGCATCCGCAAAAGCCGAAATACAGATGGTCGTCATCTGCTCTATGCTCTGAACATCCCACTGTGTGGAGGTGATGTTGCCAAAAAGCTGATTGAACGCTATCCTGTCCAGAAACTGATAGAAACCGCACGACTCTGCATGTTTGATGATGAGTTTGCCAGCATCGACGGCATTGGTCCTGAAAAAAGTGCCAAATTCATCGCCTGGTTCAAAGATGACAACAACTTCGCTCACGTACAGCATCTGATGAAGGAGCTGACCATTACAGAACAGGCACCTGTAGAGAAAGGCACGCAGTGTGATGGACTAACCTTCGTTGTAACGGGTGATGTTCATCATTATAAAAACCGCAACGAGTTGAAGGCCTACATCGAAAGCCAAGGTGGCAAGGTGACGGGAAGCGTAAGCAAGAGCACCAACTATCTGATCAATAACGATGCTGCCTCCCAAAGTTCCAAGAACAAGAAAGCGCATGAACTCAACATCCCTATCATCACGGAAGATGAGTTCGTTGAGAAATTCGGATAAAAAGAAATCCCTTAGACTTCAGCAAGCCTAAGGGATTTTTATTTGGTTATTCTTGAATTAGTGCGTTCCGCAATATTGTCCCATAAAAAGGATACCGCCACTCTGACTGTCCTGAATCATATACACGAATGGACGGTCGGCGATGAACTCCACATTTCTTGTCTCCTCAGGCGCCATGGCTGTCAGCATTACGGCAGCTGTTACAGCAGCAGCCTTTGTTCCCTGCTCATTCACCTCTATCTTTGCCTTCTGAAGCATCTTGCTTACAAAGAAATTGCCGTCAGCAAAATGACTGAAGTTCGCTTTGCCTGCCACAAACATAGAAGGAGCACCCAAATCACTGATGATCGCATTCAGAGGCAGTTCCTGCTCGATGGTAAATTTAGGCAACTTGAGATTCACCATACAGTTTTCCATATTCTGCGAAATCTGATTCAGCTTCTCTTCATCCAGACCTTTCATCATTTCCTGGATATTCTTACCCTCGTTTGGCAGAAGCACCAGCATACGATAGCTGCCATTGCCATAAGGAAGATCTACAGCCTTGAAATCCTTGTTCTCTGCATAGAAGAGCTTCTTGACCTGATGCATCATCTCTACTTTCTGAATATCACGTGTATAGCCACGGAAATTCTCCAGCTTGGTGTCCTTGGCATTGAACTTGTTCTGCCATGTTCCCTTGAAATAGATGGCATTCATCAAATACGATACTGCATCGGCTGAAACCTGATCAATAAAACGTGGAATCATGCCGTTGGTTTTTTCCTTGCACCAGCCATTGATGCGGTCTGTTGACTTGGAAGAGGTGAAATCCAGACTTTCAATACCAGCCTGATAGCCATCACTTACCTGCTGGGAGAAATTCTTGTTCAGCTTGAAGTTCTTGTTTACTGCGATATAATTGGCAATATTAACAGTTGTCTGCTTGTCTTGATGATTGGCATGAAGAAGCATAGCCTTATAAAGCTCATTCAGATCGTTGACAGAAACTCCTTCGCAACCGATAGCTTTCAATATCTCCTGTTGAGTAATTCCATCTGCACCATTTGCCAGCATTCCCATAAGATAAGATACGCTCATAGGTGAAATCACCTTAGACTCCATATCTGAAATCTTGTTGAAGAGACGAAGCGCAAATGCATTGTTCTTCTTCACAATATCCTGCTGGGTGTCAGAAAGAACGAGATAGCTATTATCCAAATCCTCTTCATTCTTACCCATTTCGCTGTTCTTGCTTACATTGGAATCACCGTTTATTTTCTTGCTGCTAGCACAAGAAGTCATAGCCATTGCTGCCATCATCATCAGGGCTGCCATAGTTATCTTACTGTCATTTCTCTTTTTCATAATCTTTTAATTTTGTTGATAATCTGTCTATGAAATGCAGGTTGCTGCGATTCCTTGCATCGGAAGGCTAAAATTTAAGACTCGTTAACTGCCTCCTTACCTGGCAACACACGCAAATGATATCTGTTACCATCGAAGTCAACACGCATCAGACTCTGAGGTTTGGTTATCTTGGCTAACTCAAGAGCCACATGCCCCATCGTTCTCCGAAGATTCAATTCGATACAAGATACAAGCTCTAACTGGCCATCCTTTGCAGCAATCATCATATCTACTCCAAACGGACCATTATAGTTTTCCTTTAACGCAGGTTCAACTACATCTATAATTTTCTGTCTTGCAGAGAGAAGCGTATCTTCGCTGACGTATTTCTTCATCATATCAATCTTCTCTTCTTCAGAGCAGAGCAAGTTACCGGTATAGGCATTCTTGACGGTATCGAAGAGCGAGAGTCCCAGATAGTGTACCTTGCCGTCACGCATCTCGAATTCCATACCGAAATCTTTCACCTTATTATAATAGGGTTCTACGGTAACACCACCCTGTCTGAAGATGATGTTGCTTACCCAGCGTTGGAAAGCCGGATATTCACCATTTGTCCGGAACTCATCGGCAGAAACATATTTCACGCCTCTTCCACTGCTGCTCCAAGGAGCCTTGACTACAGCCTTGCCCCACTTCATTACGTATTCCTTAACCAGAGCAAAGTTGTCTGCATATACTACGTCCTGCTGCAGATGTTCAGCGGCCCATTGGCGGCTGCTTATCGCGCGTACCTTATCTAATACCTCATCAGTAGGCAGCATGATTTCCGGCAAGCCGATACGTTCCAGCTCGCCTTTCAGACTCAAGTCCCATCCCCAAGGATGCACGCAGTCTATAAACTCCGTCTTAAGCAGATGCTCAAGCTGCAGTTTGGTTATAAACTCAACTTTTTCCATCAGGTGCTCCCCCAAATGGCGCACCTTGTCGCGTGCATTGTCGATGTCGTCAACAAGCACCAAGTCACCCTGATCTGCCCACAAGGCAGGTATGAATGCAAGGTCGCTTCGCAACTGTCTTCCAGCATGAGGCGCGGTAAACTGTCGCAAATGAGCGGCCAATGCCAAATCGTGTTCTGGATTGAAGATATGTAGTTTCATACTGCAAAGATACAAATTATTGAGATAAAAACGGCAAAATAGGGTAAGTTTTACTTAGAAAAGTGCTAAATAATGAAAAAAATGTTAGTTTTTGCTATCTAGAGTTTGCAAATTTAAAATATATTATTACCTTTGCATCGTAAAAAACAAATATGAATCAATATTAAACGCATGGAAGAAGCATTCTTCAGAACACATACATACCTAGTTGAGCATACAGATGCTCCAGTCAGACGAACCTTGATGGATGAGATTGACTGGAACGATCGTATGATTGGCATCAAAGGCACTAGAGGCGTAGGCAAATCTACCTTTCTCCTCCAGTATGCCAAGGAGCACTTTGGACCATACGATCGCAAGTGCTTGTATGTGAACATGAACAACTTCTATTTCCAGAGCAGAGGTATTGCTGATTTTGCAGGTGACTTTGTGAATCAAGGTGGACGCACACTTCTGATAGACCAGGTTTTCAAGCAGCAGGACTGGAGCAAGGAACTCCGCAAATGTTACGACTTGTATCCTGAATTGAAGATTGTGTTTACAGGTTCCAGCGTCATGCGCTTGAAGGAAGAGAATCCAGAACTCAATGGCATCGTGAAGAGTTACAATCTCCGTGGCTTCTCATTCAGAGAATATATCAATCTGAAGACGGGCAACGATTTCCAGCCATACGAGCTCGAAGATATTCTCCGCAATCATGAGCACATCATCAAGCAGATCCTTCCCAAGGTGAGTCCGATGAAATACTTCAATGATTATCTGCATCATGGCTTCTACCCATTCTTCTTGGAACAGCGTAACTTCACAGAGAATCTACTAAAGACAATGAACATGATGACCGAGGTTGACATCCTCCTCATCAAGCAGATAGAACTGAAGTATCTGCCAAAAATAAAACGCCTGTTCTACGAGTTGGCTGTCGAAGGCGCCAAGGCTCCCAACGTGAGCCAGCTGGCCGAAAGCATCAATACAAGTAGGGCAACCGTGATGAACTACATTAAGTATCTGGCTGATTCCAGACTCATCAACATGATCTATCCGGAGGGGCAGGATTTCCCGAAGAAACCATCCAAGGTGATGATGCATAATACTAACTTGATGTACGCGATCTATCCTATACAGATTGACAAGCAGGAAGTGATGGAAACATTCTTCGTCAATTCACTTTGGAAAGACCACAAAGTTCACCAGGGCGGCAAAGACCACTATTATACAGTGGATGGCAACAGGAAATTCAGAATCTGTGATGCACAAACTCCCAACAAGATGCGTAGTAATCCAGATACCATCTATGCCCGTTACAATACGGAGGTGGGCAAGGACAACAAGATTCCGTTGTGGCTCTTGGGATTCCTGTATTAATGAAATTTCGAAAAGAAGAATTAAATACAAAACATTTTTAA
>ERZ1035032.1834-NODE-1834-length-12483-cov-22.369327_pt1 | contig 12483 bp, 10 predicted proteins | sample MGYA00520693_ERZ1035032 | MGnify/ENA primary metagenome ERZ1035032 (study PRJEB33766, sample SAMN09781740) | gut metagenome | biome: gut microbiome | host: Homo sapiens | place: Madagascar | study: EMG produced TPA metagenomics assembly of the PRJNA485056 data...
ATCACAGACCCACAACACACCATTTGGACGGGCGACTCATTTCCCCAACAAACCAAAATTTGGTGTGAAGTCCATGAAACGAAAAAAAGAGAAAGCGGCAAGCCTTTCACAACTTACCGCTTTCTCTTATTTTACAACCTGCTGCACGCTGGCTTTTTCCACCAGCCTTCCCTCAACAATGGTAATTCCCTGTTTATAACGTTCCCCGCTGACTTTCTTTAACAGCACATGTATTGCTTTATTTGCCATTTCACGGATATCCACCTCATAGGTTGTGATCTCGACATCACACAGTCCCGGAAAAAGATAGTTATCAAATCCAACCACCGAAAAATCTTCCGGAACGCGATACCCCTGCTCTTCTAACTGGTTAATGACCATGCTCGCCGTAAGATCGGAGTTGCATACAAATGCCGTCGGCATATCTTTCATCTGATCCGGATGAATATCAACCTCTACCACACCACATTCCATATCACGATCCGATATGATCCACTCCTGTGGCACTTCAATACCATGTTCTAACATGGATTTCCGGTAACCGAAATAACGGTCTGTGATACTTGCTGTAAACAACAGAGTTCCGACATACGCAATTTTTTCATGACCATGCTCGATCAGATAATTCGTCAGCATGTAAGTACCATAGTAACTGTTAGAGATCACCGCATCACTCATCTGGTGTTCATCATAAAAATCAAGATACACGATCGGAATCTGTGTATTCTGTCTTAATGCACCTAAATATTCTGTCCTCAGCCGTCCGATCAGAATCAGACCATCCACCTTCCGCTCCAGCACGATCTTCGGCAGATTAGCCTCTGCTTCATCTTCTAACGATACCACTTCAAGCATCGTAAAGCACTCTTTCTGCACCGCTCTCGTTGCAACACTCTGATACATTTTCCAGTAAAAGGATGCATACTCTCCTAAGTATTTTTCCGATACCAGCACTCCGATATTATAACTTTTTACTGACTTTTCTTTTTTTACGGCAGATGGCTGCTTGTATCCAAGTTCATCTGCCAATTGTTTGATTTTTTCCCGCATAGCCTCGCTGACACCTTTTTGTCCGGAAAGTGCTTTTGAGACCGTGACCGTACTGACACCAAGCTGCTCTGCAATGTCTGCCAGCTTTACTGCTTTTGCCATAACCGTCCCCTTCTTACTACTTTTTACTTTTTTGATTTAATCTTATTTCTTTTCCACAAAATGTAACAGTTTTGACTGGAAATCACCCCATGGATTCTGGATCAGAATACCTGCATACATTAATGTATCTCCCGCATATACAGTATCTTCGCCTTCCAGACAGTAATTCTTCTGCGGATCGAGTCCTTTTAATGTGATTCTTCTGCTCTTATAATTCGGACGGTTGATCACCTGCACAAATGTAACCAGTACTTCTGATTTATCTTTTGAAACCACCTCGTAACAGTCAAAATAATGATTTTCCTGATAGGAGGCGATCCTGTAATAATCGCCGCTTCTTACCAGATCATTGTATTTATGATACATGGCAACCTGTTTCGGGATCATCTGTCTGTCTTCTTCCGGAATCTTTGTGACATCCAGCTCATAACCGAAAGTTCCTGCAAGCGCTACATGGCCTCTTGTCTCAAACGGTGTAACACGTCCCACCGTATGATTCGGACAGTCTGAAACGTGCGCTCCCATCGTCGATAACGGATAGATCATCGCCGTACTTTCCTGAATCTTTAAGCGTTCTACTGCATCCGTATCATCCGAGCACCAGATCTGTGGACTGTAATAAAGCATACCCGGATCAAAACGTGCACCACCGCCGGAACAGTTTTCCAGTAAAAGATGTGGGAACTCTGTTACCAGACGCTCCTGCATCTCATACACTGCCAGCACATAACGGTGATAAAGTTCACCCTGACGGTCTGCAGGAAGTCCATAGCTTCCGATGTCAGAAAGCTGACGGTTCATATCCCATTTGACATACTCAATATTTGCACTGCGTAAGATCGACGCCACGCTCTCATATGCATAATCGCGCACTTCTTTTCTGGTAAGATCAAGTACATACTGATTTCTGCAGAGAGAGCCCTCTCTTCCCGGGATCTGGATTGCCCAGTCCGGATGTGCCTCGTAAAGTTTTGAATCCGGTGAGATCATTTCCGGCTCAAACCAGATACCGAATTTTAATCCAAGTTTATTTACCTCATCTACCAGATGTTTTAAACCACCGTTTAATTTCTCTTCGTTGACATACCAGTCACCCAGACTTGATGAATCATCATTGCGGTGTCCAAACCAGCCATCATCCATAACCAGCATTTCAATGCCAAGTTCCGATGCTTTTTTTGCAATGGAAAGTAATTTTTCCGTATTGAAATCAAAATAGGTCGCTTCCCAGTTATTGATCAGAATCGGACGTTTCTTATCCTTATATTCACTGCGGATCAGATGATTACGGTAAAGTTCATGGAACTGGTGTGTCATGCCGTCATATCCGGTATCGCTGTATACAAGCACGACCTCCGGTGTCTGGAAACTCTCACCTTTTTCTAACTTCCAACAGAAGTTCTCCGGATGGATTCCCATACCAACACGGACGGTATCAAACTGTCCTAGCTCGACCTGTCCGATAAAGTTACCGGAATACACAAAATGCATACCATAAACTTCACCCTGTGACTGGTCTGCATTGCCTGCCGCAAGTGCCATAAACGGATGTTCCTGATGGGAAGACTCACCTCTTACTGATTCCACTCCCATAAAGCCTTTTTTCACCTTGCGGTGTTCTAACATACGCTCCCTTGCCCAGGAACCATGCATGGTAAGCAGTGTAAAATCACGGTTATCCATATCCATGGAGAAAGACAGTGCCTTCGTCAGATATAACATTTCGCCGTCATTTTCGATCCGCACGCTTCTTGTGATGACATCCACATCAGAAAATGCCGTGTAAAGCAAAGTTACCTTTAAGCCAAGTACCGGATCCTCGCATAGAAGTTCTAATGTCTCACAGGAATCTTCATCGCCGAACGTTGCAGGAAGTCCGGCAAGTCCCGGTTTTCCTGCATAAATTTTATGTGACACATAAAACAGTGATACTGCTGTATGACCTCCCTCTGTTCTCACAGAAATACTGCTTCTTCTGTAATCTCCGAGTCCGTTTCCTGCATATTCCATCGGAAACGTATCATAGAATGATACTCTCTCTCTGTTATTTTCAGAAGGCACAAACGGTCCCTCTCCCGTGCGGAGCAGATATGCAATGTTTGCATCTCTTAATTTCTTACCATAATATACATGACCGACAAAATTTTCTTTGTCCACGATCCCGATCACATAACTGGAGCCTGGCGTATCCAGTTTGAAAATACGTTCTTTCTCAAAGTATGTAATTGCCACGCCTCTGTTCCTCCTGTTATTTCAGCAAATCTTCTTTTAGTCCGGCAAGTTTCTTTTCTGCATCCTCTAAAGAGCTGCCCTTGACACCAAAGTAATATTTGATCTTCGGCTCTGTTCCGGATGGACGCATACAGCACCATGCATTATCGGAAAGTTCATAATAAAGTACGTTTGACTCCGGCAGCCCGGTCTTTGTCACTTCTCCGGTTACTGTATCTTTTCTTGTATCCTCTTTATAGTCACGGACTGCAAGCACATCAAAACCACCAAGTTTTTTCGGAGGATTCTTTCTGGAATTGCTCATCAGTTCCTGAATCTGCGCTGCTCCATCGATTCCTTTTAATGTCTTTGTCTCAAGTCCTTCTCTGTAGTAACCGTATTTTTCATACATTGCAAGCATTTCATCCCACAGTGTCATGTTGTTCTTTTTGCACCAGGATGCTACTTCACATAACATCATGACTGCAACGCAGGCATCTTTATCCCTTGCATAAGTACCGGCAAGACATCCGTAGCTTTCCTCTAAGCCAAACACATAATTATAGGTATTCTGCTGCTCGAAGAATTTGATCTGCTCTCCGATATATTTGAATCCTGTTAAAACTTCGATCAGTTTTACACCGTAAGATTTTGCGATTGCTTTTGCCATATCGGTGGTAACGATCGTCTCAACCAGTGCAGGATTTTTTGGCATAGTTCCCATTGCTGTTTTTTCTCTTAAAATATATTCTGCGATCAGCATACCTGACATATTTCCTGTAAATGTCACATATTCGCCGCTCTTTGTATCTTTGCAGTAAACACCGAGACGGTCTGCATCCGGATCTGTTGCAAGAACGATATCAGCATCCACTTCTTTTGCAAGTTTTAATGCAAGTTCAAACGCTTTCGGTGACTCCGGGTTCGGGTATGCAACAGTCGGGAAGTTGCCATCCGGTTTTTCCTGCTCCGGCACTACATATACATGCTCAAAACCAAGTTCTTTTAATACACGGCGTACCGGAAGATTTCCTGTTCCATGAAGTGGTGTATATACGATCTTGATATCTTTTGCCATCTCTTTGATGATCTCCGGATGAATGGACTGTTTTTTCAGTTCTTCCATGTAACGGTCATCAATCTCTTTACCAATCACATTGTAAAGTCCTGCTGCAACTGCATCTTCTTTTGCCATAGTCTTTACCTGGTCAAAGGAAGTTACTTTTGCAACTTCTGCTAAAATATTTTTGTCATGAGGCGGTGTGATCTGTGCGCCGTCCTCCCAGTATACTTTGTATCCGTTGTATTCTCTCGGATTATGGCTTGCTGTGATGACGATACCGGAAATGCATCCTAACTCACGCACTGCAAAAGATAACTCCGGTGTCGGGCGAAGGCTGTCAAATACATATGCCCTGATGCCGTTTGCATTTAAGCAAAGCGCTGCTTCCTCTGTAAATTCTGTGGACATGATTCTTGAATCATGTGCGATCGCAACACCTTTCTCCTGTCCGTTCTGGGAGATGATATAATTTGCAAGTCCCTGTGTTGCCTGACGCACAGTATAAATATTCATGCGGTTGGTTCCGGCTCCGATCACACCCCTTAAACCGCCTGTTCCAAATTCTAACTGTCTGTAAAAACGATCCTCGATCTCTGCCTGATCCCCCTCGATCTTCTTTAACTCAGCTTTTGTATCTTCATCAAAATACGGATCTGTGCACCACTGTCTGTAAGTATCCATGTAATTGCTCATTCTTCTTCTCCTTTACTTCTCTATAATTCATTTTTTATTGTTTTTTAAATTATAACCTTTTTTTAAGTTGTTGTAAACTAATTTTAATCTTTTTACTGTTTTTATATTTTCATTTACCCAAAAAAGAATCATAATATTTTTTTACAACTTTTTCTGCAGGTTTCGCATAGATCTCATAGTCCATGCGCGACTTTGCACTCCGCTCCTGATAAAGTTTTGCATCCCATGACCAGAGTGCCATTCCCTGCACCCAGTCTCTCTTACTGCAGGCTTTAAACATATCTTCATACCACTCAGCCTGACCATCCGGGTCAGCATCACCTTTCACGCCCCAGTCATTCGGTACTTCCATGGAACCCTTTACCGACATACATCCTGTCTCTGCGAAGAAAAACGGTTTTTCAAATCTTTTTACCACTGCTTCAATACGGTCTAACTGATTTTCCCAGTCACCATAAGGATAATAACCGCTTGATGATATCACATCCACAGCATCCCACCATTTCACACGGTGCTCCTGATACTTATCCGTATTATAAGAAAGAAGTCCGTGATAAACCTGCCTGATATCCGAAAGCAGTCTGCGCCATTCCGTTTCACGATGCTCGCTCATCACCATCTCACATCCGGCAATAAACATTTCACAGCCATACTGCTCTGCGATCTTTGCATAATGAAGCTGAAATGCCGTATAAGATGTAAACCAGTTCCCCCATTTTGGTTCGCATGGAACATCTTCATCAAAAAAATTAATGTGTGCACGCCATGTTCCATTTTTGCAGTTTACCGTCGGTTTTAATGCCACACGAAGTCCAATCTCTTTCGCATACCCGATCATATCAATCAGCTCATCATCTTCCATCGTTGCTTTTGATGTGTAACATATCTCCTCAGACTGCGGTGTCTCCTGCAATCCTCCCGGCACAAATATCACAAAATCTGCTCCGGTTCTCTCCTTCATCATAGCAAGACTTTCCTTTGCCCCTGACTTTTTAAATGCCCCTGCACAGGCAAACGGTGCAAATGTCACTCCACAGATATATTCCATTTATTTTCTCCTTGCTTTTTCATTTCATCTAAAAATATAACATTCATTTTATACTGATCCCGTCATTAATATAGCATTCGCCCTGTATATCTGCTATAATTTTTCATGTCAAAAATTGTATAAATCTATTTTTATGACCAAAGATCAGTGTGAAAAATACATTTTTCACACTCAAAAATGGAGTTTAGTATGAAATCATTATTTGAATATACCGACAAATTAAATAAACCCTACGAATGTTTCTTTCTGGATGTGAAAAAAGAATGGCTGCCGGTACAGCCGCACTGGCATTATTTTATGGAGATTCTTTACGTAACAAGGGGCACCGCCCTGATGTATCAGAATGAACAAAGTCATATTGTTACGGAAGGCGATCTGATCGTCTTTCTCCCTTCCGTTGTTCATTCCGTCCATGCAGTGTCCGATGCCCCTCTGCAATATTATGTTTTAAAATTTGATTTAGGCCAGCTTGATTCCTCCACTTCTTTTACCGGTGGAAACTGGAATTTTTCTGCACTGTTTGGCAATGCTATAAACAATGAGCATGCCGATATTTATTTCCCGGAAGAAGTGCTTCGCTCTCTTCCCATACAGTCTTTATTTGATGACTGCGTCCGTGAAATGCAGAATATGCAGTACGGATATCAGATGATCCTGCAGTCAAAAATCAGGGAACTTTTAACCTGGCTTCTCCGAATCTGGCGCGATGACGGTTTTGACACGGACTGTTCTTTTACACCTCTGGCAAAAGAAAATACGATCTATACCATCACGGAATATATTGACCGCCATGCCTGCGAAAATATCCGCGTGGAAGATATCGCTGCACTCTGTCACATGAGTTATTCCCATTTTGCCAAAAATTTCCGCGAAATTTACGGACAGTCCTGTAAAAAATATATCGAATTTATCCGTCTCTGCAAGGTTGAGGATATGCTCCTTTTTACAAACTTCGACTTAAATTATATCAGCCAGGAAACCGGTTATGCTGACTGCAGCCATCTGATCCGTTCATTTAAGGAAAAATATGGAATTTCCCCGCACCAGTACCGCAGACAGCACTCCATATCCGGGCAGGATCACTGATTTGTCATAATTTCCCATGTACTGGCATCACCCAGCAGCGGCATAAGAAACATCATCACAGTGATCATCAATGCAGCGATCACAAGTCCGATGATCGAGGTGACAAGTGCCGCTGTTGCCGTACCATTCTGCTGTGGTTTTATTTTTTTCGAGCAGATTGCACCAAGCAGACCGACTAATCCAAATCCTGCTCCATATCCGACGAATCCGGTCACGATACCGAAAATGCCAAGGATCAGTGATACCGTTGCAATATTTTCTCCCTCACGCTCCGACGGGATAATGATCTCTCCTTCCCTCATTTCCACGATCTCATCTAACTTGCTTTTTCGCAGTAATACAATACACGGAATTAAAAACAGAGGAACGGTCACTACAAGATTTAATATGGAAAGATTGCCGATCATATCTGTCATATCACCATTTCCAAAAATACCGCTTGCCATTAATCCTCCGAAATCCACAAGTGCATGAATGATAATACAGATCCATAAATTACCGCTGCGCAGATAAATTGCCGCAAACAAAACACCAAGCAATGTTGCCTGCAGTGCCTGGATCAGTGCACTTGATAACGGCACGCCGGAAAGTACATTCGGGATATGCGCTGCACCAAAGATCATACTGGATAAAATAATGGCAGCAAGCACTCCACGTCTGGTGTTTGAAAAACAATCTGCGAAAAGATTTAACACGATCCCACGCATGATCACTTCCTCGTTCATGCCGACGAAAAACATTGTCAGTATGTAAATGATGATCCCGCCTGCAGGACGCACGCCGTCCGTACCGGAAACACTCTGTAAAAATAACTGTGCAACTGTCACATACACACAGTATCCAACCATAAATCCGCCGATATAAAATCCCCTTAAAAATCCCACACCGGTCTTTTTTAACGATTGCTGATACCCCATAAGAAACAACACGCCGATCGCATAGACAGCCACACCGAGTTCAGCAATAAACTGTAACATATAACTGTCCGTGATGGAAGTCAGATGTGTTGCTGCCACTCCGACCAGATTCATCAGCACTAAAAAAAGTGCCGTGATCACAATACCGATAATGATGACTACTGCCTTCGGCAGCCCTAAGATTTTGTTTTTCATACCAATCTCCTTTTTCTTTTTGTTTTATATTCACACTGCCTTTTGCAATGATCCTTTCATGTACTACTTTTCCCTGATATTTCCTGCTGTATCTACCGATGCATTATCAGAGATACTCTCCATATAAGAAAACAGCCCCGGTGCCGCATTCGCATCCATCTGTTTTGTCTGCCCGTCCGATGCATAGACCGGAATCAGCGCATAAGAAACTGTTCCATCTTCTGTCACTGTAACTTTCACGGCTGCGGATCTGTCAATATTCTGTCCGAAAATAAAATTACCCAGACTGTAAAAAACAGGTTTTCCGTCAATATATTCGATTCCTTCCAGACAGTGGGTATGTGCTCCGACAACCAGATCTGCCCCTGCATCCATGCACTTTTTCGCAAGTTCACGCTGCACGGCATTCGGCTGTTCGCTGTACTCTGTCCCCCAGTGTGGAAATACCGTCACAAAATCGCAGGTCTGTTTTGCCTCTTTTATCACTTCGATGAGCGCCGCCGCATCATAACAGGTAAACATTCCCGGAGTGCCATTCTCGATTTTCCAGTCGGCAGACGGAACTACACGTGATACGGCAATAAATCCATATCTTTTTCCATTCACTTCCACAACCTGCACCTCTTTTGCGCGAGCTGTGGAATCTCCTGCCCCGCCATATAAAATTCCGGCTCCATCTAATGCCTGAAACGTATCGGACAATGCCACTCTTCCATAATCCAAAGTATGGTTGTTTGCAAGTGAAACGATATCCACACCCATCTCATTTAATGCCTTTACATAAGAAGGACTGCACCGGAAAGTAAACTGCTTATCCGCCATCGGTTCCCCACGGTCACTAAATGGGAACTCATTGTTTACCATTAAAATATCCGCTTCATTTAACTGCTCTAACAGTTCCGGTGAAACAACCTTCTCGATTCCACCTGCATCATAGGCTGCTTTAAATGCATTTGCAAACAGGACATCACCGGTAAGGATGATCGTTGTATTACCTGAGTCTTTTGGATTATCTGCGTTTGCTGCTGTTTCTGTATCATCTGATGTGCGCTCCGTGCTATCCGCTGCGTCTGCAGTATCCTTTATGTTTTCCGTTTCGCCCGATGTATCGTCATTATCTGCTCCATCTGGTGCTGTTCCGTTTTCATCCGTTTTATCTGCCGTGTCAGATTGCTTCTCTTCTGTTACTGCCGTCCCCGATGTTATAACAGGCTGTGTCTGACCACCAGTTAAAATTGCTGCGGCGATCACGCCCACTACAGTCAGTATGGAAAGCACATAAAGTACGATTCTTATTGTTTTATTCATAGATCCTCCCATTTTTGCATTGTTTTCGTTTTTCTTTGGTTCAGGAAACATTACAAAAATGACGCCGATGTACAACGATTGTACGCCGACGCCATTTTTATCATAATGATTTGTTCTCTGATTGTCAACTGACGGAAAATCTCAGTCTACTCAAAATCAACTTCAATGCTTCCCATACCACAGTCAAGTTCCATGTTTTTCTTTGCACCTTCATTTTGGACTTCTTTATCACCACTGATATTTGTATAAGTCTCCCCATCCACTTCAATCGAACCAAGTCCACAGGAAAGTTTGTAATTGTACTCTTTTTCCTCACCATTTAAATCAAGTGTCATATTTCCCATTCCACAGTCTGCTTTGAGATTCCCTTCAACACTTCCATCCATGGAAAAGTTCCCGACTCCGCAGTCGATCGACGCATCACCATTCACCACACCATCTTCGATCTCAACATTACCGACACCGACCGATACATCCATTTTTCCATTTACCTGAAATCTTTTTGCTTCAAAGTTTCCGGCTCCGACTTTTAAGGTCAGATCATTACAGCTTCCGTCAAAATCTTTCCAATTCATATCTGCGGCACCAATATCAAAATTCAGTTCATCAAAAGAACTTCCTTTTGGCAGATACAGTATGATCTGTGGGGATTTCTTATAATAATATTTTTTCGCATCATATTTAATCTTTAATGTATTTCCATCCGTTTTACAGGAATAATATTTTTCTTTGCCGCGTTTTAATACAACACGCAGCTTTGCACTGTCATCCGATTCCCTGACTGTAATTTCTGCAGCATCAATATCCATATTGATATTCTGAATGGAAGAAGCATCATAACTCTGGTCTGCCTCCCCTGATGGAACCTCTGTCGAGAAATCTGCATCACCGATATCTGACACAAGATCCACAATATCTTTATCATCTGCATCCAGATCATCATCGTCATCATAATCATCGTCATCATCGTCGTCATCATAATCATCGTTATCATCATAATCATCGTCGTCATCATAATCGCTGCCGCTATAATAGAGTCCAACCGGGCCAATATGCCAGTTTCCATATCTGAGTTCCCCGTTTTTTGCCATACGCCATACAGATGCTCCCATTGCAGTGCTTACACCACAGAAGATCAGTCCCACTCCTAACAATACCGCTGCAACGATCAATGTAATCTTTGTAAATTTTTTCATGCTGCCACCCCACTTTTTTTCTTTTCAAACGGTTTCTTACACAAACAGATGATTCCTTTGACTGCCCATGGAAGAAATACTCCAAATACCCATACAACTAAAAGTACTGCTAAAATACCAAGTCCTAAAACCAGAAATCCTGCTCCGGTCAGTCCAAGTCCAACAGCCACTCCTCCTGTAAATAAAGTACTGAATCCAAAACCGATCAGAAGAAAACCTGCAAATACAAGTGAGGCCATAACCGCCACCACTGCAACTGCAATGCCAAATAATGTTGCTACTACTGCAAGAAGAAGTGAGGCTATGACTAAAAGCAATGTCAGCCAGAGTGGTGATGTGATAACTACCAATACGATCGCTGCTGCGCTCCATCCACTTTTCTTCTTTTCTGAAGTCTCCTCATTTTTTACAAACATGTCATCATTCTGATTCCAGTCCGGATTATGGTCTGGCGTGACATCACAGGTTTCACTCTCTTTTTCGATTCCCAGATTCTTTTTAATGCTCTGTGCCACCTTTTCCGGTGATTCAAGCTCCGCTATGACAGATTCTTCGTTTTCTTTCCCGGCATCTTCAAAATAGCTGCGGTAAAATGCCAGTGCATCTGCCTTTTCTTCTTCTGATATTCCATCCAGAAGCTGTTCTAACTGTTTTAAAAATTCTTCTCTTTTCATACCCTCTAAAGCTCCTCTCCTGAAAACAGTGCTGATATTTTCATGGAATAATCTTCCCATTCTCTCCGGTATTCGACCAGCTTATCCAGTCCAGGCTCCGTGATCTTATAATAACGCCTGTTCCTGCCGCCACACTCTCTGTCATACACTTCAAGACATCCATCCTTCTGCAGTCTTCTTAGCACCGGATATAAGGTGGATTCTGATACATCAATGGCCTTGCGCACATCCTGCGTGATCTTGTAGCCATAGGTGCCTTCTTCTTCTTTCGACACAACAGCTAACACGATTGCGTCTAAGAGAGCAGCTCCTGTATTAAATACCATGCGCTCATCTCCTTTTCTTTATAATATTCTATTTCTTTTAATATTATTTATCTATCAATACTATATTTCATATAATATTATTTGTCAACATTTATTTTACCAAAAATAATATATTAACACACCCAAATGCTGGTTTGTGGGTGACATGAGTTTCCCTGTGTAGGGTGGTTCCAGGGGATTACGATTGGCAAATTGCATCAAGCCGGGACTGTTTTGTTCCATTGTACGAAAATAAGGCAAGTCTAAGTCAGCCTGATTTAATGTTTCTCGGAGTGACGTGTGCGTCTTAAACGCCCCGTCCGGGGGCATTAAGACTTGTGCTGCCGTCCGTGGCAGCACAACACTGTGTTACGAACAGGCAGACTAAGATTGCCTAATTTTCTCCCAAAGTCACAAAACGAATCCCGGCTTGATGCAATTTGCCAGCCGCAAGGTTGTGAACCACCCTTCGCTGGGGAACTCATTTTACACCCTTGGAAGTGCGTAAATTTTTAGTGTTTTGTGTCTGAATCTGATTAAAAAATATTTCTAAATAACTATATTCAATAGATTATTATTGGTTTGATAACACTGGCAAAAACCTCGATATATACCACTATGCCCATATTTATTGC
>ERZ1035032.1836-NODE-1836-length-12477-cov-4.424328_pt1 | contig 12477 bp, 8 predicted proteins | sample MGYA00520693_ERZ1035032 | MGnify/ENA primary metagenome ERZ1035032 (study PRJEB33766, sample SAMN09781740) | gut metagenome | biome: gut microbiome | host: Homo sapiens | place: Madagascar | study: EMG produced TPA metagenomics assembly of the PRJNA485056 data...
CATGTATGGCATGAGGGGCAAGAACCAGGAATTGTGCAATGTCTGCCGACGCAAGTCGTGTCTGTTCCCTGCGCCGTGTCCGAACATGGACCGCAGTCATGAACGTGTCTTGAAGATGTATCATAAGGTGATGTCCGTCAAGGGAATACGTCATGCCTATATCGGCAGCGGCATCCGATATGACCTCTTCCTGAATGAAAACGGATTCGTGGACAAGACCTCATATCCATATCTGAAGGAACTGATTCTCGACCACACTTCGGGCCGTCTGAAAGTCGCCCCGGAGCATACCGAGGACAATGTCCTTTATTATATGGGCAAGCCGTCGTTCCGTCTGTTCTGCCGGTTGAGGAAAGAATTCGACAAGATAACACGTGATGCCGGGCTTCATACCGGTATCGTGCCGTACTTCATTTCCTCCCATCCGGGCTGCCATATGAGCGATATGGAAAAACTTGCGGCGAATCCGGCTCTGAAGGGCATCTACATGGATCAGGTGCAGGATTTCACCCCTACGCCGATGACTACTTCTTCCGTCATGTTTTACTCCGGATTGGACCCCCGGACCATGAAACCGGTGTTCACGGAGCACGATCCTGAAAAGAAAAAGATGCAAAAATCATTTTTCTTCAAAAAAAAGTGATGAAACATGTATCTAATTAGAAAAAATGTCCTATAATTGCACCGCGAATTAAAACAAGTAAACAATAATGGCGACAAATCAGAAAAAGAGGGCAGTTGTCAGTTACGAAAATATGTCTGAGGAACTGGCGGCGGCATTTGCGGAGAAGTACCCTAAGGGGTTCAGTGATTATCTTCCTGACTTGATAAAATATGACAAGCCTGATGGAACATGCTTCTATGCTGTTTCCATTGAGATTCCTGATGCCATATATCTGGTGAAGATAAAAGTCAAGACCGATGATGCAGATGACATCGAAAGATGGCTCAACGAGGGCGATGAAGGAGCTGATGACGGAGGAAACACCTCATCAGAAGATGGAGGCGAGACCCTTCCGGATGACAATATTGCCCAATATTCATCTGGAGATGACGATTCAGCGGATGCATAGTCCTTTCCGAAAAAAACCTGACAAACTATGAAAGGCTGGCCAAAATTGATTTGGACCGGCCTTTTTTCATCTATTTTTTTGTAAGTTTGCAAGATAAGTGACTACGGAAATGTTTACGGGATTGCGCCTGATTATGAGAAACAAATTGAGGAGCCTGTCTGAAAAGAACAAGCTTCTGATTTTGTCGTTGGTCGTGGGTATCAGCAGCGGATTGGCCGCCGTCCTTCTGGAAACATTGGTAAAGGCCATCCATCATGGTTTGACATCCTGGTTCGACGGCGCGTTGGACAATTATCTATATCTGGTTTATCCGGGTATCGGTATGCTCCTGTCCCTCCTCATCCTGAAATTCATCGTCAAGGACAATATCGGCCACGGCGTTACCAAGGTGCTTGTGGCGATTTCGAAGAATGAATCCCGTATCAAGCCGCACAACATGTGGTCATCCATATTGACCAGTTCATTGACCATCGGATTCGGCGGTTCCGTGGGTGCGGAGGCTCCTATCGTCTACACCGGAGCTGCCATCGGCTCGAATTTCGCGCGGTATATGGGCATGTCCTACAGGAACATAACCATCCTGCTTGGATGTGGTGCCGCCGGTGCCGTGGCAGGAATTTTCAAAGCCCCGCTTGCCGGTGTCCTGTTTACCCTGGAGATTCTCCTTTTCAATATATCCATGACATCAATGATGCCGTTGCTGTTGTCCACGGTGTCCGCGACGATGGTGTCATATATATTCCTGGGAGACAGCCTTCCGTTCGAGTGCACCCTGATGCCGTTCGATATAAAGAATGTGCCGTTCTACGTTCTCCTTGGTTTCTTCTGCGGAGCCTGTTCGCTTTATTTCCTCAGGACAACGCTGAAACTTGAGGACAGGCTGGGCAAGATGAAGAATCCATATACGAAATGGGCTTTCTGTGCTGCTGGACTGGGTCTGCTGATATTCCTTTTCCCACCGTTGTACGGCGAAGGTTACGATGCCCTGTCTCCGCTTCTGAACGGCCAGGAAATCTCCTATGACGGCGAATCAATGTTGGCCTTCATGCTGCACAAGCCGTGGATGGTCCCGGTTTTCTTCGCATTGATCCTGATACTCAAGGTCTTCTCAATGACTTTCACCAATGCCGGTGGAGGCGTGGGAGGTACTTTCGGTCCGACATTGTTCGTGGGCGCCATTGCCGGTTTCCTGTTGGCCCGCGTCACGAACCTGCTTCTGGCCGGGTCGGAATTTACGGTTCCCGAACAGAATTTCGTGCTGGTCGGCATGGCCGGGCTGATGGCGGGCGTCATGCAGGCACCGATGACCGCAATCTTCCTTATTGCCGAGATATCAGGCGGTTACGAGCTTTTCATCCCGCTGATCATCACGGCTACGATTTCATTCGGTACTATCCGTTTCTTCGAAAAATACTCGATATATACCAAGCGTATCGCCATGACCGGCGACCTGCTTACCCATGACAGTGACCAGGCTGTGCTGACCTTGCTGAAGGTGTCGGACGTCGTGGAAACCAATTTCAGTCCGGTAAGCATAGATGCCACGCTCGGGGAATTCGTGCAGGTGATTTCATCTTCAGCCAGAAATATTTTCCCTGTTGTGGATTCCAGGAATCATCTTCAGGGCTATGTGTCGCTGGAGGATGTGAGGAAGGATATGTTCCGCCAGGATTTGTATGACAAGATGCATGTCTACAACTACATGAAATCCTCTCCGGCATACGTTTATGACGGCGAGAAGATGGATAGCGTCATGAGCAAGTTCGAGAGTACGGACGCATGGAATCTTCCGGTGGTGCAGAAGGACAGGACCTATATCGGATTCGTTTCCAAGTCGAAGATTTTCTCGGCTTATCGCGATGAACTGAAAGAATTGTCACAAGACTAATAACTTGATAATGAAACAGATATACGTAAATTATATAGCCAATGCCCTTCAAGTGAAGGACTGGCAGGTAGAGAATTGCGCAGTGCTTTTCGAAGAGGGATGCACCATCCCGTTCATCAGCCGTTACCGCAAGGAGCGCACCGGCGGACTGGACGACGAGCAAGTAGCCGAAATCAAGCATTGGACCGACACCTTCACCGAGATGGAGAAGCGCAAGGAGTCGATTCTCGCGACCATTGACTCGCAGGACAAGCTGACGCCGGAGCTGCGGGCCGCAATCGAGGCTTGTGTCAATGCCAATGAACTTGAGGACCTTTACCTGCCTTACCGGCCTAAGCGCCGCACCCGTGCGACCATTGCGAAAGAGGCCGGGCTTGAGCCGCTTGCGGACAAGATGTATGAGGTCAATGTCCGTAATCTGGATGCTGAGGCGGCGAAATACGTCGGGGACAAGGTGGCTGACGTGGAGGCTGCTCTTGCCGGAGCTCGCGACATCATTGCGGAGAGGCTCAGCGAGTCAGCCAAGGTTAGGGAAACATTGAGAAGTATTTTCCGCACCAGGAGGATTGTCTCGAAGGTGACGAAGGCGGGGAAGGAAAACATTGAATCTCAGAAGTTCAAGGGATATTTTGATTACGCGGAACCGCTGTCGAGGATAGCTGCGCACCGCCTTCTGGCGATTTTGCGTGGCGCATCGGAGGGCTGGCTGAACGTGAAGATTGACGCGGATGCCGAGAAATGCGGCAACAAATTGTATTATGATTTCTGTCAGGAAAGGCGTTATCCGTCAGGACCTTTGGCGGAGCAGATCCGCATGGCGATAGATGATTCCTACAAGCGTCTTCTGGAGCCGTCCATCACCAACGAAATCATCAATGAATTCAAGCAGAAGGCTGACCAGGAGTCAGTGGCTGTTTTCGGTGAGAACCTGAAGCAGCTCTTGTTGGCGGCACCGGTTGGGCAGAAAAGGACAATGGCAATAGACCCTGGATTCAGAAACGGGTGCAAGATCGTCTGCCTCGATGAACATGGAAATCTGGTGCATCATGAAATCGTCTATCCGCACCCGCCGCAGAACGAGAAAATAAAGGCGATTACATCAGTATCGTCAATGCTGGAAAAGTATGGCATTCAGGCTATTGCAATAGGAAACGGTACGGCAAGCCGCGAGACGGAAGACTTTGTCAAGCGTGTCCCGCTTCCTGATGGATGCAAGGTGTTCGTCGTAAGCGAAGACGGGGCGTCCATATATTCCGCTTCGGATGTCGCCAGGGAAGAGTTCCCTGATGAGGATGTGACCGTGAGGGGCGCGGTTTCCATCGGACGCCGTCTCATGGACCCTCTTGCCGAGCTTGTGAAGATCGACCCTAAATCATTGGGAGTGGGGCAGTACCAATATGATGTGGATCAGGCGCTTCTGAAAGAAAAGCTGGACAATACCGTGGAAATCTGCGTCAATACGGTAGGCGTGAATCTGAATACGGCCAGCAGTTATCTTCTCAGTTATGTCTCCGGTATCGGGCCGGCATTGGCTGCCAACATTGTGAAGAAAAGAACAGAGGACGGGGGATTCCGTTCAAGGAAGGACCTTCTGGGCGTGTCTCGTCTAGGGGGCAAGGCTTTCGAGCAGTGCGCCGGTTTCCTGCGTATTCCGGGTGCTGAAAATCCGCTTGACAATTCGGCTGTCCATCCGGAATGTTATCATATCGTGGACAAGATGGCGGCAGACCTCGGCGTTTCCGCCAGCGACCTCGTCGGCAATCAGGAAATGTGCAGGAAAATCAATCCTGAGAAATATGTGGAAGGGGATTTCGGTCTTCCGACCATCAATGACATCTTGAAGGAACTGGCCAAGCCCGGACGTGATCCGAGGGCTGCTGCGCAGGAATTCTCTTTCGCGGATGATATCCATTCGATAGAGGATCTTCAGGAAGGCATGGAGATTCCTGGTATCGTGACTAATATCACGGCTTTCGGAGCCTTCGTCGATGTCGGAGTGCATGAAAACGGATTGATTCACGTGTCCCAGATGGGACGGCGTGACGGCAAGGTTACCCTCAAGCTCCATCAGCATGTGATGGTGAAGGTCATCGGCGTGGACCTGGACAGAAGCCGCATTTCGTTGAGACTTGTAAGGTAGTTTGCGCAGTTCTTCATAAAAAATAAGAAAAATACCTATTTTTCTTACGAATTATTCTTGATTTAAGTAAAAAATGTTATTTTTGTAAAAAGACTTAAATCGGGATTTGTCAGATGAGTACTGGTAATGTAAAAGGTAAGGCACACCTTGCCGGTGTGTATGCGCTTTCGCTTTTGTCGATATTGCTTTGGGGGTTGTCCTATCTGTGGAGCGATTCTTTGCTCTCCAAAGGGATTCCTGTCGAGTATATTGTCTTCGTCCGCATTTTCATTGCCGGACTGGTACTTCTTGTCGTGAATCTCCTGATAGGTAATAACTTGAAGATGAAGAAGCAGGACTTGCCAAAGTTCCTTCTTCTGGCGCTTTTCGAGCCTTTCATATATTTCGTGGCTGAAACTTATGGTATCCGTTTCACGGAATCACCGACTATAAGTGCGCTCCTCATCGCAGCAAGTCCGATTTTCTCCGTTGCGGTAGGCGTCGTAATATTCAAGGAAAAATTCACATTTTTCAATATGCTGGGCATCTTGATCTGCCTTGGCGGTATTGTCATGGTGACATTGTGCCACGAAAGGATGGGAGATGCCTTCCTGCTCGGCCTGTTGCTGCTCGTGGTGGCGGTGCTTGCCGAAGTCGGTCATGCTTCTTTTACCAAGCTTCTTTCTGATACCTACAATCCGCTTGTGATTGTCATGTACCAGTTTATGATAGGCTCCATTTTCCTGTTTCCTCTTTTCCTCGGTTCAGGTCTGAAGAGTTTCGACGTGACGCTTTATATGTCATGGGAAGTATGGAAACCGATTCTGTGCCTGTCTGTATTGTGTTCAAGCATTGCTTTCGGTCTCTGGGCATACACTATCAAGTTCCTCGGTGTCGCCAAGTCCAGCATTTTCCTGTCCACGATTCCTGTTTTCACCGCATTGGCGGGCTGGGTGCTCGGTCAGGAACTGCTTACACCGCTGCAATGGACTGGTATCTTCATCTCATGCATCGGTGTAGTGATGTCGCAGTATGTGTTCAAGAAGAAGCAGAAACTATCTGAATAACAGTCTCTTGCCCCTTGCGATATTATCTGTGGGTTTGCCGTTCTGAACTGCAGGTGTGCCGTTCAGATATACGTCCGTAACCATGCCTTTCAGCTTCGCGCCAGCATAAGGCGTCCAACCGCACTTGTAGGCCGCTCCGGCTGCGCCGCAATCGGATTCGCCCACGACAAATTCCTTGTCCGGGTCAATGATTATCAGGTCGGCGTATGCACCTTCTGCTATACGTCCTCTGTCCTGAATGCCCAGCATGTCTGCGATATTTTCTGATATGACAGATGCGATTCTCGTCAATGGAATTTCCTCTTCTGCCGCAACTGTCAGCAACACAGCTATTTCCTGTTGTATTGACGGGATTCCGGAAGGACATCTGAGATAAGGGCGTTCCTTTTCTTCGGCCAGATGAGGCGCATGGTCCGAACCTATCGTGTCGATGATTCCTTCTTTCAAAGCCTTTCTCAATGCCGCCCTGTCATCTGCCGTCTTGATGGCCGGATTGCATTTCATCCTGCTTCCGAGCCTGTCGTAATCCTCATCGCAGAACCATAGATAATTTGCTGATGTCTCGGCAGTTATGTTAGGATTGTATTGTTTGGCGGCACGTATCATTTCGATTTCTTCGGCAGTGCTGATATGGAGTACATGAAGTTTGGTTCCATGTTTCATTGCCAGCTCCAGTGCCTTTATAGTGCTCTTGATACATGCCTGGCGGCTTCTGATGTTCTCATGCTCCTTCATCGGGATGTCGTCGCCGAATTGCGCCACGGCTTTTTCCAGATTTGCCTTTATCGTCGCCTCATCTTCGCTGTGTATCAGGATTCTGGCATTTTCGATACTGAACAGCTTCTCCAGCGCCTCTCCATGGTCCACAAGCATGTTTCCCGTGGAAGAGCCCATGAAGACCTTTACCGCGGCAAATTCACGAGGTGCGTCATTGACCTTCAGCATTGACGCGATAGCGTCGGGATTTTCATTGTCGGCGCCGATATGGAAGCCCCAGTTCGCGTAGCTGCGACCGTCCGCAAGGGCGGCTTTTTCGCGTATGCGGTCAATGTTGGTGGCCGGCGGGTTGGTGTTCGGCATGTCAATGAACGACGTTATTCCGCCAAGCAGGGCTGCGCGCGACTCGCTTGACATGTCAGCCTTCGCGGTCATGCCGGGCTCGCGGAAATGCACGTGGGCATCGATTCCGCCGGCCATGATGACTTTGCCGTCAAGGCAGACTGTTTCCAGTCCTGAGTTTTCGCTCTTCAGTTTTTCTGCCAATGCTTCCAGGCTTACGGCCTCCCCGTTGTGTTCCGTCAGTCCATTTCCGTCGGCATACCATATCCTGCCGATCCTTTCTCCTTCAATGAGAAGCGCCCCTTGCCGGATCTTTTCAGATGTTGCAATGAGCGCTCCACAAAGAAGAACTTGTCTTCTTTTTTCCATGTTTTACTGTACCGGTTTGAATTTCCTGCACCTGAGTTTCATGACTCCCCAGAAAGCTTCCCCGAAGATTCCTCCGCTCATCTTGGATGTTCCTGCTTTCCTGTTCACGAAGATGATAGGCACTTCCGTAATCTTGAACCCAAGTTTGTAAGCGGTGTATTTCATCTCGATCTGGAAGCCGTAGCCCTTCATGCGGATGTCGTCCAGGTTGATGGCTTTCAGGACTTTATTGCTGTAGCACTTGAATCCTGCCGTGCAGTCGTAGACTTTCATTCCGAGAACGGTCCTGACATATACCGATGCATAGTAGGACATGATGATACGTCCTATAGGCCAGTTGATTACGCTGATGCCGTCGCAGTATCTGGAGCCGATTGCGAGGTCCGCTCCGTCCTTGCATGCCTGGTATAGTCTCGGAAGGTCTTCCGGATTGTGGGAGAAATCGGCATCCATTTCGAAAGTGTAGTCATAGCCGTTGGCAATGGACCACCTGAATCCGGTGATGTAAGCCGTTCCCAGTCCGAGTTTCCCTTTCCTCTCTATCATGAAAAGCCTTGACGGAAACTCCTGCTGGAGTCCTTTTACGATGTTGGCTGTCCCGTCGGGGGAGCCGTCATCTATCACCAGGACATCATACCCGCCCTCAAGCGTGAATACCTTTCTTATGATGTTCTCTATGTTCTCCTTCTCGTTATAAGTCGGGATAATGACAATTTTTCTGTCTTCCATAATGTGATTGAATCTATTTGTTTGCTTCCTTCAGCATCTCGGCGACAGCTGCTTCCAACTGCTTGTCCTCGCCTTTGAGCATGGAAACCGGATCGTTGTAAACCAATATGTCAGGGTTAACCTGGTGGTTTTCATTGTAATATCCGTCCTTGATGCACCATGAACCTACCTGAGGGATTCCGAAGATGATGGATGAGTTGATCTGGTTCTCCCACCATACGGCCGTCATTGTTCCTGCCACAGGAGTTCCTATCAATTTGCCGATTCCGAGAGCCTGGTAAGCGTATGGGAAACCGCAGGCGTCTGAATAGTTGTCCTCGCAGACGAGAACGCATGACGGTTTGGTCCATTTGCTGTAAGGGTCTGTGCCGATATATTGTCCTCTAGGCTTGTATTCCACGTAAGCCTTGCCTGTAAGGAATGTCACGAGGTCGTCGTGAAGCCATCCGCCGCCGTTATGTCTGGTATCCACCACCAATGCCCCGGCAGTGCGGTATTTTCCGAGAGCCTTGGAGTAGACTTCCCTGAAGCTAGGTGAATTCATGCCCTCCACGTGTACATAGCCGACCTTTCCTCCGGACAGTTCGGCAACCTTGGCTTCGCGCTGTTTTACCCAACGCTTGTACATGAGTCCGTTGTCCGTGAAGGCAGGTTTTACGAACACTTCGACATCTTTTTTGCCGCCTTTCTTGATGGTTATGGATGTCTTCTTGCCTGCTTTTCCTGTGAGGAGGCTGTACCAGTCCTTTCCTGCTTTGATTTCATTTCCGTCAATGCTTGCGATGATGTCGCCTGCCTTGAGTTCCGGATATGCGATGGACAGTACGCCGTCAGGAAGTACTTCCTTGATTTTCAGGCCGTCACCCTCATAATCCTCGTCGTAGAGGACTCCGAGAGTTCCCATATTCAGACCGCTTCTGTACTGGTAGCGTCCTCCTGTGTGGGAAGCGTTGAGCTCGCCGAGAATTTCGGAAAGAAGCTCCTGGAAATCGAAGTTGTTGTTTATGTAAGGGAGGAACTTCGAGTAGTTCTCCTTGTAGTAATCCCAGTCCACTCCATGCAGGCCAGGATCGTAGAATTTCTCTTTCACCTGTTTCCACATGTGGTCGAAGATGTATTCTCTCTCAGCCTTAGGCTTGAACTCATAGTCTCCTGAATAGCTGATTGTTGACTCTCCTCCGGCAACTCCTATCTTGCTGATGCCGGATCCGGACGCGATGTAGATGTATTTTCCGTCAGATGATGGGATGATGGCACCCATGACGCCCTTCTTGAGCACCTTGATGCTGCCTTCCTTCATGTCCCTTACGCAGAGGTCGTAGCTGCTTTCGAGCCTGCTCTCGTAAAAGAGTTTCTTGCCGTCGTTGGTGAGATAGTGGTCGCCGAGACGTCCGGAAAATCTTGTGAGCCTGTAGACTCTGTCAGCCCTGTTCTCCAGGTCGAGCTTGAGTTTTTCGACTTTCTTCGTGGCTGCGCTGTCTTTCTTTTCCTCTTTCTTCTCCTCCTTTGCGGCCTTCTTCTCTTCTCCGTTCAGAAGCTTGGCCACTTCATCGTCCTCCTTGTCCCTGAAGAACTCTGTCATGGTCTTTCCGTCGAAGAACATGATATAGATGTCGTCTTCCGCGCCCCAGCTGCCGTGGCTTCTGTAACCGTCCTTGTCGGACTGCCAGACCATGGCTTTTCCGCCGAGAGCCCATCTGAATGACACGTCATTGTATCCGCTTTCAGTAAGATTCGTAATCTCCTTGGTTTCAATGTCTACGAGGGCGATGTCCACATTGTTCCATCCGCCGTTCGCCTGATATGTGGAAAGGAGATAATGGCTGTCCGGACTCCATTCGAAGGCTACGTCGCCGTCTGCATACGAGTAGTTCGCGCCCTTGATCAGGGAGATTGTCTTTCCGCCCTTTGTAGGCTTGATTACAAGTTCTGTCCTGTCTCTGAGGTAAGCGACATATTTGCCGTCAGGTGACACCTGCGGCTGGAAGCAGGTCTCTCCTTCATCGGAGAAAAGCTCTTCCTTGAAATCATTGGCATAAGTGAAATACTTGTCCTCTTTTTTCGTGAGTGATGTGCGCCAGATTCCCCAGTTGCCGTCTCTTTCGGCGGAGTAGTAGATGGTCCTGCCGTCAGATGAGAAGCTCAGATCCCTTTCCTGGGTAGCCGTATTGGTGATTCTCTTGGTCGTCTTGTAGTCCGCCGATGTAACGAATACGTCTCCGCGAAGTACGAGCGCAACCTCTTTCTGGCCAGGTGCGATGGCGATTGCCGAAGCGCCGCCTGCCAATGCGTATTTCTCCACGTCCCTCTCGTCCTGGTCGGAATATACCTTGATGTCCACTTTCGCGGGCGTCTGGCCGTCCTTCATCGTGTAAAGGTCGCCGTTGTAGGAGAATGCCAATGTGCCGTTGTCCGCTATTGAAAGGTATCTTACAGGATTCTTGGTCTCGAACGTCAGCTGGACGGACTTTTCAGGTGCGCTCAATGAACTTTTATATACGTTCAATGCTTTTCCGTCGCGTTCGCTCAGGTAATAGAAGGTGTCGCCGTCTGCCGCGAATACCGGATTCCTGTCTTCACCGTCGAAGTCGCTCAGTTTCTTGAAAGAGCCTTCCGCATTGATGCTGAGCTTGTCGGAATTGCCTTGATATAGCCAGATGTCCCTGGTGACGGCTGATGTGTGATGCTTTCTGAACGGGTCCTCATAGCCTTTCCAGTCCTCGTAGAGGATGTCACCATTCTTGTTGATGCTCAATGCTGATATCGGCAGGGAAGTGACTCTCACCGGTCTTGCACCTGTGGTATCAGTGTAATACAACTGTGCTTCTCCGGGGAAACCGTCGAATGCCGCATCCTGCTGGATGTTGGCTGAAAACAGAATCTTTCCGTCAGGAAGGACTGCCCTGAGGGTCTCATGTCCCGGATGGAATGTCAGTCTCTTGGGCGTTCCGCCTTCGCAGGACGTGATAAAGATGTCCTTGCTCTTTTCCCTGTATGAGGCAAATACGATTTTCTTGCTGTCAGCAGTCCAGAGCGGCTCGGAATCGTAAGCTTCATTGGTAGTAATCTGCAATGCTCTTCCGCCTGTTACCGGCACGACGAAGATGTCGCCTTTATAGCTGAATGCTATTTTGGTCCCGTCCGGAGAAATGCTGTTCTTTCTGACCCAAGTCGGGTTTTCCTGGGCCAATGCTGTTCCGGTTGCCAATGCGGCAGCCAGAAGTAGAGCGGTTATTTTCTTCATATCTTGATGCTTTGTTTTTTCATTTGTCCGTATGTCTTTCAAAAATACATAGTTTTTTCCGTTTTCCAACGTATTTCGGCGGGAATGTTATTGTTGTCTTACTCGTGATGCGTAATGTCCCGGCGTTTCGCCGAAATGATTCTTGAACACGGTGATGAAATATCCCGGCGTCTGGAATCCTGTCTGCTCGGCGATATCAGCTATGGAAAGGTCGGTCTCCTTCATCAATTCGCACGCGCGTTTCATCCTCATTGTCTTTATCAGTTCCACAGGCGTCTTGCCTGTAAGATTCTTCAGCTTCAGATGCAGGTTGCCTCTGGTCATACATGCGTGACTTGCCAATGCCTCCACTGTAAAATCCTGATTGCCAATGTTTTTCTCAATGCATGCCAGTACGGATGAAAGAAACGTCTCTTCATGTGACTTCAGGTTGTATGAAGAATCCACGAACATTTCCAGTTTCGTCTTCTGCACCTTTTCTTCGTAGGTTTTCGTGATTTGTGCGATTTCCTTGGCCTTTACCGTCCCGGTGTGTTTCAGGAACCATCTTGTGAGTGATGCCAATGCTCCGAGGACCAATATTGCGAATATTATCCGTGTGGCTGTGCTGCGGTACCATGCAGGCTTGACCGTGTCGGTGCCTCCGAAATACATCTTGCCTGATGCGTCCTGGCAGATACTCAGAACTGAATTGTATGAAAGGCCGTTTTCGACAGTGTAATCCGTGAACTTTAGCTCAGGCAAATCCGGGTTTGCCGATAATCCGGGCGCGAAAATCAATGAGCCAACAAGAAAGCAAATCAATATTTCGATTTTCATTTTATGTTTATATGGCCTCACTTCGTTTAATTGCATTAATTTGACCTTTGTTTACAATACAATACGAATTTATAATTTATTTTGTTAATTATAGTATTATAGTATAAAAT
>ERZ1035032.1839-NODE-1839-length-12465-cov-4.026350_pt1 | contig 12465 bp, 10 predicted proteins | sample MGYA00520693_ERZ1035032 | MGnify/ENA primary metagenome ERZ1035032 (study PRJEB33766, sample SAMN09781740) | gut metagenome | biome: gut microbiome | host: Homo sapiens | place: Madagascar | study: EMG produced TPA metagenomics assembly of the PRJNA485056 data...
CTGCAAGTCCCCCGCAGCAGATGGAACGCGAAAATGAGATGATCGTTATTTCACATCGACTTTTTTATGGGAATGATGAGGTTCTTTACATAAACACCGAATACTTCTGACTCTGCGATTGAATCAGCGGTTCTTCAGGTTATCAGGATTTGAAAGGATAACGCACAACCATCGGAAAGTGCGCATCGGCTGCTTATGTCGGCCCTCCAGCATCATAGGACAATAAAATCTCTTGACATTAGTGGGAAATAAGAATATCCTATGAAAAGGTTAGTAAGTGATATTTACAGGGGAATCCGGTGAGACTCCGGAACTGTTCCGCAACTGTATAGGGAGTTTTCTCATGGCAGTTCCTTCGCACGGACATGGGAGAGCAGGGAACCAAGTCAGAGCGCCTGAAAGATGTAGTCCGATCGTAAGCCATCGAGAGAGTGGCCGCAGGATCTTGGGATGGAGAAGTCCATCCTGACTTCGTGCGGCTTTTTTAGGTGTTACAGCGATGAATTTCTCATTTTTAAGGAGGAATGAAAATGAAAAAGAAAATGGGTGCCTTTATTTTATGCTTCGCCCTTCTTGGCGCGGGATGCGTCTTTGCAGCAGAGGAGAAGACGAGCCCGGAGGTCGATCCGGCAGCGACACAGATGACAGAGGCATATCCATCTCCGGATGCCATCCTTCCGCCAGTGCCTGTACCGCCGGAGAAGGGGATCCAGGATGTAGCCGCGTTTCAAAAATATGCAGAAGAAGTGGATCTGTATGTGAAAGCCTGCCAGCACTACATTGACGGAGCGACAAATGATGCGAATGCCATCATAGAAGCCAGAAATAAAGCTGTAAAAAAGGCACAGGAAGCGGTAGATGTGTACAATCGCTTTTTTGATAAATAATAAACTGTTCCAGTCAGATACATAGAAAAGGATATACTCCGATGAAACAACTGATCAGCTACTATCGTATGCCGGGTGACCGGGAGGAGGAGATCTCGCGTCTTATCCATGCGGAAGGTCTGGATGGGGTGGAAAACCTCATATATGGCAGCCAGGCGGGGAGTCCGCCTTTTTTGCAAATCACTGTGGGAACGCATCTCAGGTACTGGCCCTATTGGATGGATTTCTATGAAGGAAATAAGGATCGTCTGTTTGAAATTTTTACAAATCAGGACAGTATACGCCAAATGTATGGCGCAGAGGATAGAGAAGGCTGGATACAGGTCATCCGTGCGAATATCCGTGCCGCACTGGCTGAGAAGCCCCGCTATCTGGTCTGGCATGTGCAGGAGAGTACGCCTGAAGAGGCTTTTTCCTGGCACTTCCGCCATACCGATGAAGAAGTTCTGGCAGCGACGGCAGAGCTCTATCAGTCTTTCCGCGATCTGATCCCGGACGGGGTATTCATTCTCTTTGAAAATATCTTCTGGCCGGGGCTTTACCGACTTGAACCAGAGAAGGTAGAATACTTTTTCAAAAGACTGGATGATCCCGCTCATACAGGCCTTATGTTTGACAGCGGACATTTCATGATCACGAATCCGGATCTGACAAGCGAAAAAGAGGCCGCGCTCTATATCAGGGAAAGCATGAAGCAGCTGGGGAAAATGAGAGCGCTCGTGAAAGGTATTCATCTCTCCTGCTCTCTTTCCGGAGCATATATCCGCCAGTTCAGGAGGGGAATACCGGTTCCGCTGACGAATCAGGTCATGATGCGTCATATATGTTCTTTGGATCATCATGATCCGTTTCAGACGAGAGCCGCCAGAGAGATCGTCGAGGCCATCGAGCCGGACTATGTGACGCATGAACTTTTCGGGAATACGTTCGCCGAAGCGGTGGAGAAGGCACGAAAGCAGGCGTTACTGGTGACAGGAGTAAGGGAAACGCAAGTATATCACAGCGTTTGACCACACAAGCATTTTTAGGCAAAGCATAAAATCAAACAGCAATTTCCTCGGCATTCTCCTAAATCTGTGAGACATAGAATTATTTTTCTTTCTCATTTTCCTGTAGTCCCCTTAAACTGGTAAAAATGCCTGAAATCGAAAATTTTCAAAATACTATATTGACATTTTTCGAATAACCCGCTATAATACATTCAGAAAGTTAAATATGCTTCGTGAGGGTTCAATACGAATCCTCTGCGAGAGAGTATTTCTTATAAGGAGGAATCCCAAATGTCTCTCAACGGTAAAAAAATTAGTGAATTCAAACTGAATGCATTCCAGCAGAACGATTTCATCGAAGTCACCGATAAGGATCTTCTCGGCAAGTGGAGCGTGCTCTTCTTCTATCCGGCGGACTTCACCTTTGTGTGCCCGACCGAGCTTGAAGACTTGCAGGGCAAGTATGCTGACTTCCAGAGAATCGGATGTGAAATTTATTCTGTTTCCTGTGATACCCACTTTGTTCACAAAGCATGGCATGAATCGTCTCAGGCAGTCGGCAAGGTTGAGTATCCGATGATCGGTGATCCGACTGGCAAACTGTCCAAGGAGCTGGATATCTACATCGAAGACTCTGGCCTCACAGAAAGAGGTACCTTCGTCATCAATCCGAAAGGTGAGGTCGTACTGTACGAGGTGAGCGCAGGCAACATCGGCCGCAATGCGGACGAGCTGCTTCGCAAGGTGGAAGCCGCTCAGTTCGTATATGAGCATGGCGATGAAGTCTGCCCGGCTAAATGGCAGCCAGGTGCAAAAACACTGAAACCGTCTTTTGATCTGGTCGGGAAATTATAAAAAGGAGCGGCATCATGGAAAATCGATATGATGCCATTATAGTAGGCGGAGGACCGGCAGGGCTCTCCGCCGCTATTTATATGGCACGAGCACGTTTTCATGTCCTTGTCATCGAAAAAGAGAAGATGGGCGGACAGATCACGATCACATCTGAAGTGGTGAATTATCCCGGCGTTTATAAGACAGACGGGGAGGCACTGACCCGAGAAATGGTGCGTCAGGCTGAAGCCTTCGGTGCAGAATTTTTGACGGCAGAAGTAAAGAGCCTGTCGCTTACTGCAGATACAAAGGTGGTACATACCGATCGAGGAGATTTTGAGGCGATGGGTATCATCTATGCAGCCGGTGCGCATCCCCGTCTTGCCGGATTTTCCGGCGAAAAAGAATTCCGTGGGCATGGTGTGGCTTACTGTGCGACATGTGATGGGGAGTTCTTCACCGGAAAGGACATCTTTGTTGTTGGCGGTGGGTATGCCGCTGTGGAGGAAGCCCTTTTCCTCACTAAGTACGGGCGCAAAGTCCATGTCCTTGTTCGCGGAGATGACTTTTCGATCTCGTCTGCAGCTGTCGATGAGCTGAAAGAGCATCCTGATGTTACGATTTCCTATCATACTGAGGTGGTGCGGATTGAGGGTGACAGCGCTGTCCGCTGCCTCGTCCTCAAAGATCGGAAGAGCGGAGAAGAGCGTCTTGTAGAAGCCAAAGATGGTGACTATTTCGGTGTCTTTGTCTTCGTTGGATACGCGCCGGAGAGCGGACTTCTGAAAGGACAGATCGAGCTGGATCCTGCAGGCTACGTGGTGACAGATCGTGAGCAGCAGACGAATCTGCCCGGCGTATATGCAGCGGGCGATATCTGCGTGAAGCAGCTCCGTCAGGTCGTGACGGCTGTCAGCGATGGTGCGGTCGCTGCTACTTCGCTGGAACGGTATCTGGGGAATCTGTATCGACGTCTCGGCCTTCGTCGTACCTATGCGCGAAAGAAAGTCGTCAAAGAGGAAAAGACGGCTCACAAAGCTGTGGCAGGAGCTTTTCTTGATGATGCGATGCGTGAAGCTTTATCGCCGGTCCTTGCTCGTTTTGAGAAGCCTCTCCTCCTCAGAGTATCGAGTGACGGCACTCTGCTTGCAGACGAAGCAGAAAGTCTGGTACGGGAACTTGCCAGCCTTTCAGATGCACTTTCCTATGAAGTGGAGAGAGAGGGGAATCCGGATGTTACCATTTCTATTTGCAGCACGGAAGGAAAGGATCTGGGACTCCGTTTTCATGGTGTTCCCGGCGGGCATGAATTTAATTCCTTTATTCTGGCACTCTATAATGCAGCAGGTCCCGGGCAGGATGTGGGAGAAACCCTGCAGCAGCGCATAGAAGGGATTTCTCGCGATATTCACATAGATATTGCGGTCTCTCTCTCTTGTACCATGTGTCCTGATCTCGTTGCCGCTGCCGAACGGATCGCCGCGGATAATGACCATGTCTCTGTCGATGTGTATGATCTCGCACACTATCCGGACATGCAGAAGAAATACAACATTATGAGCGTCCCCTGTCTGATCATGGATGGAAAGACGTATTTTGGGAAAAAGAGCCTTGAGGAGCTCCTGCAGATCATAAGATAAAAGAAGGAAACATTGCTTAAAGGGATGCGGCAAAATGCACAAGAATTTTGCCGCATCCTTTTTTACGTTGTCCTTATAGCTGGTTAGAAGATATATTTAGAAAAAGAACGCGTCGTTTTAATTGTGCAGGATCGGACTTAATTTGAATTTCTTTAAAAGCATGAAAAACAAACAATGTCAAGTATTATCTATTATCAACTAACAACTGTTGGTTTGAATCACGGAAATCAACCCTCTTCACAAACGAAAATCTATTTGACGCTACCTCCGGCAGGCTCTATAATAGTAAGAACTGTTTTATCAAAAATGTCGACAGTAACGAAAAATTTGGAAGGTGAAACTATGCACGAAAAGTACGTACCTCAGCAGATCGAAAAGAAATGGCAGAAAATCTGGGAGGACACCAAAGCATTTGAAACTCATTCTGACCCGAGCAGAAAGAAATACTATGTACTGGAAATGTTCCCGTACCCGTCTGGCAATCTCCATATGGGGCATGTCAGAAACTACTCCATTGGTGACGTTGTCGCTCGTTTCAAGACGATGCAGGGATTCAATGTCATTCATCCGATGGGCTTTGATGCCTTCGGCATGCCGGCTGAAAATGCGGCTATCAAGCACGGCATTCCACCGGCGGAATGGACCTATTCCAACATCGACAACATGACCCGTCAGCAGAAAGAACTTGGTCTGTCCTATGACTGGGACAGAAAAGTCCTGACCTGCCGTGAAGACTACTACAAGCACACACAGAAGCTTTTCGAGATCTTCTACAAGAGAGGCCTCGCTTATAAGAAGGAAGCAAAGGTCAACTGGTGCGAAAGCTGCCACACCGTCCTTGCAAATGAACAGGTCGAAGAAGGACGCTGCTGGCGTTGCAAGAATGAAGTCGTCAAGAAAGACCTCTCTCAGTGGTTCTTGAAGATCACCGACTATGCAGACCGTCTCCTTGCGGATCTCGACCATATGCCCGGTTGGCCGGAACGCGTCAAGACCATGCAGAGAAACTGGATTGGTCGATCCACCGGTACCCAGTTCTCCTTCAAGGTCGAAGGCATGGATGATCAGATTCCGGTTTACACCACCCGTGTCGACACCGTCTACGGCGTCACCTACATGGTCCTTGCTCCGGAACACCCGCTCGTCGAAAAACTCATCGCGAATAACCCGGAAAAAGCAAAACTCGAAGCATTCATCGAAAAGATGAGAAATGAAAACGACATCGTCCGAACCGCGGAAGATGCACCGAAGCTCGGCATGTTCACCGGCAGCTATGCCATCCATCCGCTGACCGGCGAACGCGTGCCGATCTGGATCGCGAACTACGTCCTCTACGAATACGGTACCGGTGCTGTCATGGCTGTACCGACCCACGACCAGCGCGACTGGGATTTTGCTAAGAAATACAGTCTCCCGATGAAACTCGTCGTCCAGAATAAAGCCGGCTCCCTCTCCCTTGACGAGATGGACAAAGCCTACGATGCTGACGGCGTCCTTGTGAATTCTGCAGAATTTGATGGCCTGAAATCCGGAGAAGCCCGTGAAGCCATCACCAAGAAATTCGAAGATATGGGCATCGGCGAAGGCAAAGTGAACTACCGTCTGCGTGACTGGCTGATTTCCCGCCAGCGCTACTGGGGCTGCCCGATCCCGATCATTCACTGCCCGCATTGCGGCAATGTCCTTGTCCCGGAAAAAGATCTCCCGGTCAAACTGCCGGAAGACGTCAACTTTGTCGCAGGTGCCACCTCTCCGCTCGAAACCAGTGAGGCCTTCCTTCACTGCAAATGTCCACAGTGCGGCGCGGATGCTACGAGAGAAACCGACACGATGGATACCTTCATCGATTCTTCCTGGTACTTCCTGCGTTACTGCGATCCGCACAATACCGAAGAACCATTCGCAAAGGATAAGGCAAACTACTGGATGCCCGTCGACCAGTACATCGGCGGCATCGAGCACGCCATCCTTCACCTGCTGTATTCCCGCTTCTTCATGAAAGTCCTTCAGGATGAAGGCATGGTCGACTATCCGGAACCATTCACGAACCTGCTCTGTCAGGGCATGGTGCTGAAAGATGGCGGCAAGATGAGTAAATCCGTCGGCAACGTCGTTTCCCCGGAAGAAATTGTCGGGAAATACGGCGCTGATACCGCTCGCCTCTTCATCCTCTTTGCTGCTCCTCCGGAAAAAGACCTTGAATGGTCCGATCAGGGCGTCGAAGGCTCCTACCGTTTCCTGAAACGCGTCTGGAACATCGTCGGCAAGTACGAAGACATTCAGACTGAAGAAAAAGGCAAACTCTCCGCTGATGAATTCGCTCTCAGAAGAAAACTGCACCAGACCATCAAGAAAGTCACTGAAGATCTGGATGGGAAATTTGCTTTCAATACTGCGATCTCTGCCATCATGGAACTCGTAAACGATATGTACCGCTTCATCGAAGCCCATGATACCATCGAAGCGAGCCTTTCCGGCGAGCTCGTCAGAAACCTCCTCATCCTCCTCGCGCCATTCGTTCCGCATATGACCGAAGAACTCTGGCAGAGTGCAGGGCAGAAGGAAGAAAGCATCCACCTGGCTGCCTGGCCGGCTTGCGATGAGTCTGCTCTCGTCGTCGATGAAGTTGAACTCGCTGTCCAGGTCAACGGCAAGGTTCGCGCGACAATCTCCGTCCCGGTTGCTATGGCGCGCGAAGAAATCGGCGAAAAAGCCCAGGCTCTTCCGGAAATCCAGAAATTCACCGAAGGCAAGACCATTGTGAAAGTCATCGTTGTACCGAAGAGAATCGTCAATATCGTCGTCAAATAATAAGCAAGCGAAAAGAGAAGCCGCGAGGCTTCTCTTTTTTGTTGAAACACGTAGTCCTGCGTAGAAGGGTGATAAAGACGCACCGTCAACCTGAGCGGACGGAAAGGACGTCTGTGAGATGCCCGCTGTCAGAACAAGTGGGGACTGTGCCAATGGATCTATGCGAAAAATGGACAGGTGCGCTAGATTCTTCGACTCATTTCCCAAGTGGTTTTTATACTGCTGTTCCCCATTTGCCGGTACCCCTTCGCTTAGAATGATGGACAGGGGAGAATTTGTCTTCCCGTATCGTCATTCTGAATTATTTTGATTTTTCTATATACTTATGTTATAATGCGGTTATAGTTCCAAAGGAGGCGGTCATGATGAAAAAGAAATCTATTCTAGCTATCGGGCTCACCGCTGCCCTGCTTTTCGGCCTTGCCGGAGAAGCAGAGGCATTTGGCTGGGGAGACATCGCGGGCAAAGCTGCAGATAAAGCCATCGGAAGCGTTCTTGGTTCTTCTGCCAAAAAGAAACCGGTGAAACAGTCCCGGCCAAAGAGCGAGAAACAGAAGAAAAGCGAACGCGAAGCGGAAAAGTATGGTGTGAAACGGATAGAAAGTCCGGATGGCACAAATCCCACTGCCTTTGCAGGCACGCTCGATCCATGGCCGCCGGATGAACTCTCCGCACGCCCGGACTGGTTCGACAACCGCACGCAGCCTTGGATAATGACGAATGCACGCCTCGCCGCAGAGTATGAAAGTATGATCCAATGGCGTGCCTACGCGAAACAAAATGGCCTTGGTACCATCGAGCCGGACGAAATCCGCTACACCGAGCTGATGGACGAAATTCATGTCCGTGTGAGAGCGATCGAAAGGTACTGTGATGCGGCAGAATATGGAGATTATCAGTCGATGCAGTCCAGAGCCTCCATGAGAGACTACCAGCGTGCAGTCGCCAGCAACATCGATCCGCTCAGTGGCTATGATTTGGATCTCAGCATCCCCGCAAATACACTCCCCGGCTATCATCCCGAGCGAAATTAAGGAAACACGGACTCAATCGTAGAATGTTTAGATTTTTTATTTTATGAAAAGAAAACCGTGTAAAATTTGGAATTTCTACGATGATATTTCTCGGAGAGGGAAATCTTCCCGGGAGCCCAAAGCTCCCTCCGCACTCCTTCGTGCACAGACCTATAGGAAAGGAGCGCAGAGAGGGCAGACGGCGGATCCGATTTCCCTTCTCTCGCTCGAAAGCGTGCTAGCCGCCGGAGAGCGTAAGAAATACAAATCACAGAAAGACGCAGCAGGTCAAAAGATCTCATGCAGGATTCGCCTCCACGACTAACCCTAGAGCGAAGTTTAGCCGTACTTATACGACATGAACCGTGAAATGCGCTGGTGCCAGATTGCAGGGAATGCCTCCATGGATACTTATAAAACTCTGCTGCGCCTTTGTGATGGAGGTGACCCTTTTTCGAAAAAAGGGTCACTTTTTTCGCGTATTGTCGATGACAGGGATACGATGATGCCACACAGAGCCTTGATGCCCATCCTCGTCCATTTTACATGTGCGACTTTTTCTTGCTTTTTCTCTCATTTATTGCTAAAATAACATATGTCGATATTGCGGGCCTATAGCTCAGTTGGTTAGAGCAGGCGGCTCATAACCGCCCCGTCCCAGGTTCGAGTCCTGGTGGGCCCACCACAATGAACGTATCCGTGCTGATTTCAGTGATTTGGATACGTTTTTTTGATAGAGAAAAGGAATGGCTGCAGGATAGTCCTGCATGGAAAGTCATCGCTGAAAGGATCCATCTATGAAACTGACGAATCGTCTACAGGCGGCAGCCGATCTGGTGCCTGTCTGTGAGAGTATGGCCGATATTGGTACAGACCATGGCTACCTACCCATTTACCTTGTGCAAGAGGGGCGCGCCAGGCGGGCGATCGCCTGTGATGTGAATGACGGTCCGCTCACACGCGCCAGGGAGGACGTGAGTTCTTCCGGGCTTTCACGTCAGATTGGTTTACGACTGGGCGGAGGACTTGCGCCGCTTGCTAAAGGAGAGGTGGATGGAGTCACCATCTGCGGGATGGGCGGCCTTTTAATGCGGGATATTCTTGCGGAGAATGAGGAAAAGGCGCAGGCGCTCTCATGGCTGGTGCTGCAGCCGCAGGGGCATGTGGCGGAGCTCCGGCAGTTTCTTGGCAGGCATCATTTCCGCATTGAAAAAGAGGTACTTTCACTGGATGGCGGGCAGCTGTATGAATTGATGCTCGTTCGTCCCGGTGAGATGGAGGAGCTTTCGATGCTGCAGGCAGAAATCGGTGCGACGGCGGCATATCGGAAGGATCCTCTTTTCAAGACGCATATCGAGCGGCTCATCCGGAGACGGCGCTTTGTGATCGAAGGGGCAAAGGATTCGAAGAGTGAGCGCCATCGCCTGTCCAGAGAAAAAGCACTGGAAGAAGTAAGCATATTGGAGGAACTCTTATGAAAGTCACAGGAAATGATTTGATCGGATGGATGGAGTCGTGGGCACCGAGAAGTCTTGCAGAGTCATGGGATCACCCGGGGCTGCAGGTGGGGGATCCTCGCCGCAGGGTCACGAAGGTACTGATTTCCCTCGACCTCACGGAAGAGAATGTGGATCTTGCCGTCCGTGAAGGCGCTGAGATGGTGATTTCCCACCATCCCTTTCTTTTCAAGGCCATCCGCGAGCTTGACCTTCGGACGTATAAGGGGCGCGTAATCGAGAAGCTCGTGAAGCATGATATCCTGTCTTTTGCAGCTCATACGAATCTGGATACAGCCAAAGGCGGCGTGAATGATGCTCTGGCAGCTGCGCTCTCTCTTTCTGATACGGAAGGGCTGGTCTTTGAGCAGGAAGCAAAAGAGAGGAAGCTGGCACTTTATGTGAAGCCTGTCACCGCGAAGGTGCTCCGACATACGCTTTCAGAACTCTATGGGGATGCCGTAAATCATTTCTATCTTTTGGATGATGAGGATGATGCGACGGATGAGGCGAAGCTTGAATGTAATGTACCCACAGCGCTGCTTGCTTCTGTCCTTGCGAAAGTACAGGAAATCTGTGGAGATATTCACTATGATGTATATACGCTGGAAAGCCACGGGTACAAGGAGTACATGGGGCGGATCGGAAATCTGCCTGCGCCCATGAGCGGGAAAGAAGCTCTCTCCTATATAAAGGAGAAGCTCGGCATTCCCGTCCTTCGTTATGCGGGAAATTCGAATATCACCATTTCCCGCGTGGCTGTTCTGGGCGGTGCCGGCAGTGAATTTGCTGCGCTTGCAAAAGCAAAGGGAGCAGATCTCTACCTGACGGGCGACCTCAAGTACCATGAAGCGCAGGACGCTTCCCGCCTCGGTCTTCTCATCGCAGATGGCGGCCATTTCTATACCGAGCGCGTCATCGTTCCTGCTTTGGCAAAGCGCCTTCGGACGTATGCCGCAGAGCATGGCTGGGAGATCGAGGTCATCGAAGACAGCAGGGCAGAGGATATTTTCGGGGGAATGTAGAAAAACAGGTTCGTGGTTTGCCTAAGGGGCGTGCTGCCCCTTGACTCTGAACCAGATTTTAATCTTTCTCTTGAAAAAATTCCGTCTCCATGCTATACTGTAGCACGCGAGCAGGAAAGATGATTGCGGGCCGTAAGGCGTGAGGAAAGTCCGAGCTTCGCAGGGCAGGATGCCGGATAACGTCCGGCGGGAGTGATCCTAGGGAAAGTGCCATAGAAAAGGAAACCGCCACGCAAGTGGTAAGGGTGGAAAGGTGCGGTAAGAGCGCACCAGCAGTCGGGAGACCGGCTGGCTTGGTAAACCCCATCCGAAGCAAGACCGAATAGGGAAGGGTTGAGGTTGCCCGCTGACCTTCCGGGTTGCGTCGCTTGAGCAGTCGAGCAATCGGCTGACTAGACAGATAATCATCACCACGCAAGTGGGACAGAACTCGGCTTATTGAATGCTCGCCTTGAAAGAAATGACGTTGTGACGTATGTCACGGCGTCTTTTTTTGTTTGGTTCAAGGAAAGCCCGTGGGATGTGCTACCTTTTTACTGTGCTGAAAGCCTCTCTTGAATTAGAAATTAGAAATAGTGGCACGGAGTTTTGAATATATGGGATTCGCAAAAGATGAGAAGTTTGAAAGTAGGGATGAGTAGTTAGGGATTGTGGATTAGGAGTGACTAGTGACTTGAATACGACTTTCGGGCATCGCCTCATATAATACTTGCGGCGAAGCGGCTACCGCAACCTTGAATCCTGAACCTTGAACCTAAAAATATTTTCCCATCCCCTTGCTTTCCCTTTTTTCTTTTGGTAGAATAGATAACGCATGAGTACACATGTCTGGCGGACTCTGCATCTGTGCTTGCGGGAAAAATTTCATTTTACACATTCCCGAAGTGGCTGCAGGGGAGGAAACGGACAGAGGTTAAAAACAGGAGGTTTTTATTATGGCAGTTGTATCCATGAAACAGTTACTCGAAGCAGGCGTTCACTTTGGTCATCAGACCCGTCGTTGGAATCCGAAAATGGCACGTTTCATTTTCACGGAAAGAAACGGCATCTACATCATCGACCTGCAGAAGACTGTAAAGAAAGTAGAAGAAGCATACGCTTTCCTGCGTGAAATCGCAGCTACCGGCGCTCCGATCCTTTTCGTTGGCACCAAGAAACAGGCTCAGAATTCCGTGAAGGAAGAAGCTACCCGCTGCAATCAGTTCTATGTCAATGAACGTTGGCTGGGCGGCATGCTCACCAATTTCCGTACCATTCAGACCCGTATCGCTCGTCTGAAAGAACTGGAAAAAATGTTTGAAGAAGGCACCACTGACCAGTATCCGAAGAAGGAAGTCATCCTGATGAAACGCGAACTGGAAAAACTGGAAAAGAACCTGGGTGGCATCAAAGACATGAAGAAGATCCCGGGCGCACTCTTCATCATTGACTCCAAGAAAGAAGAAATCGCTATTGCCGAAGCTCACAAGCTGCACATTCCGGTTATCGCTACCGTTGATACCAACTGCGATCCGGATGTTGTTGATTTCCCGATCCCGGCAAATGATGATGCTATCCGTGCTGTAAGACTGCTTGCTTCCAAGATGGCTGACGCTGTCCTCGAAGGCCGTCAGGGTCAGCAGGAAGCTGAAGCTGCTAAAGAAGCAGAAGCTGAAGAAGAAGGCGAAGGATTGTGAAGAAGCCCATCCGGAATTTGATATAAAGAATATTCCTGCACCGCACATTCTGAAGGCAAAGCTGGATGAATTTGTTATCGGACAGGATCAGGCG
>ERZ1035032.1845-NODE-1845-length-12434-cov-8.842233_pt1 | contig 12434 bp, 11 predicted proteins | sample MGYA00520693_ERZ1035032 | MGnify/ENA primary metagenome ERZ1035032 (study PRJEB33766, sample SAMN09781740) | gut metagenome | biome: gut microbiome | host: Homo sapiens | place: Madagascar | study: EMG produced TPA metagenomics assembly of the PRJNA485056 data...
GCGGTGTGTTAATTCATTTTTTAACTATACTTTTTTGCAGGCTATGATATATACATATTATTTAAGATAAGTTAATTGAGTGTGAAAAATGGATATAAAAAAGAAATGGGGACTGTTTCTGTTTTTTAATTTGATGCTGTGGAGTGTCGTCCCGCTGCTACGGCTGAGTTTGCCTATGGACACTCAGGAGGCCATCGTTTGGGGCAAATACAGTTTGCTCGGCACCACCAAGCATCCGCCGTTTTCGGGGATTATTGCTTATTATTTTTATTCGGTATTCGGGCATTTTGACGGTGCTATGTATTTGCTGAGTCAAATATTTGCTACCGTTGGACTGATATATATTTATAAATTGGCGCGTTTGTTTGTTGATGAAAATAAAGCGGTTTTGGCGTCTATGCTGCAGCTTGGAATTATTTATTACGACTTTTCCAGCGTGGAATTTAATGTTAATGTGATTTCTTTGTCGCTGTGGCCGATGAGCGCCTATTATTTTTGGCTTGGCTATAAAAATAATAAGCTCAAAGACTGGCTGCTGTTTGGAATTTTGTGTGGCGTCAATCTTTTGAATAAATATACCGGAGCTCTGCTGATTATGGCTATCGGCGTCTTTTTGCTGTTCGACGAAAAAGGCCGGCGTCAGCTGCTTAATTACAAGGCGTATGCTGCGGTTTTGTGTGCGGTGGCATTGGTCATTCCGCATATTTGGTGGCTGGCTGAACACAATTTTGAGATGCTGAACTATATTCTGTTGCGCAACACTTCAACCAAAACTATGTCCAGTGAGTGGCGTCATTTGCTATATCCGCTGAAATTTGCGGGCGGACAGCTGCTGTTTGCGGCAGCTGCTGTACTGAGCTATGCGGCGTTTTATAAAAAGTCCGAACCTGAAAGCAAGCCGCAGTATCATGATGAAGCCGGCCGCTTTCTTCTGATTTGCGGATTTTTCCCGATGGCGGTGTTTTTAATCATCAGTCTGATTGCAGGTACTCCGCTGAAAAGTATGTGGGGCTTCCCTTGCCAATTTTTAAGCGGACTTCTGTTGGTGTACTTTTTTCCAATTAAGCTGGACGCGGCCAAAGCTTGGCGCTATTCCTGCGTAATGGCCTGCTGGAGCCTGCTGTTTGCGTTTGCTTATGGAATGCAATGCCTGACTACCACCAGCGAGCGTTTTCGCACCGATTGCCCGACCATGGTTGAAATGCTTGAACAAAAATGGACTGAATACACCGGCGGCCAAAAGCTGGAATATGTCGGCGCCGATGTTTGGTTTGCCAATATGTTTACGCTGTATTCAAAACACGACGTTAAACCTATGATTTGGCTAAATCCGGAAAATAACCCTTGGTTTGATGCCGATGATTTTGATCAGAAAGGTGCTTTTGTGGTGGCACCTAATTATCAGGAGTATATGCACTACAAAGCTAAGCTGGGTGAAAAATTGACTGAACCGCAAAATATTAAGGCTGTTTACAGTAATCTTTGGGGGCAAACTAAAACTCGTGACATATTTTATGGATTCTATAATGTAAAGGAGGCAAAGAATGCCGAATAAGCTGGTTAGTATTGTGATTTCTGCCTACAACGAGCAGGATAACGTGACAGAACTGTATAAGCAGCTCAATACAAGTCTGAAAAAAGTTAAAAATATTGACTTTGAGTTTTTGTATGTGGATGATGGCAGTTCAGATAAAACTTATGCTAACTGCTTGAAATTGCAAAAGAAAGATGCCAGAGTAAAATTGGTGCAACTCAAACGCAACTTCGGACATGAAATCGCCATGACTGCCGGTATGGACTATGCCAAAGGCGATGCCGTAATTTTTATGGATTCTGATTTGCAGCATCCGCCGGTATATATTCCAAAAATGATAGAGCTTTGGCAGCAGGGCAAAGAAATTGTACTGACCAAGCGTCTGGATAATAAGGCTACTTCAAAGTTTTATAAATTCTGCGCCAAGACTTTTTATTATATATTAAATAAGCTTTCCGATACCAAAATTATGGAAAGCGCGCCTGATTTTCGACTGCTTGACCGCAAATATGTCAATTTTCTGAAAGGGTTTAACGAGCAAGACCGGCTGTTTCGCGGGCTTTTAAGCTGGATTATGCCGCACGACAATGTGGCTGTTATTGATTTTGTAGCGCCGGAGCGTTTCAGCGGCGAGTCTAAATATAACTTTTTTAAGTCGTTGCATTTGGCTGTGAACAGTATTGTGCAATTTTCGGTTTTACCACTGCGTTTAGCGATTTATCTTGGACTTATGGCGGCTACGGTGGCTTTTCTGCTGGGAGTTTATGTGTTTGTCGAGCATTTCTTTATGCACAATCCGACTCCGGGCTATGCTACCATAATGATTACGGTTATTTTTCTTGGTTCGGTGCAGCTGATTTGTTTGGGTATTATCGGCGAATACATCGGCAAAATTCATATGGAAGTTAAAAAACGCCCGCTTTACATGGCGGATTATGTGACGAAAGAAGAAAAGCATGACGCTGAAAAAAATATTTAACGCCGATGATTTTGGCATCAGCAAAGGCGTAAACGCCGCGATTGTCAAGGCGCACCGCGAGGGAATTTTAAACAGCGCCAGCTTGATGATAAATCAAAAATACGCCGCCGACGCCGTGAAATTAGCTAAAGAAATGCCAGAACTGGAAATAGGACTGCATGTTAATCTGACCAATGAATATCCGGCGGCTTCATCGCGGCAGATTCCGCTGCTGGTGGACGGGCAGGGCAAGCTTAAAAACGGCTTTGTCAATTTGTTTTTGCTCTCATTTTTGAAACCACGTCAACTGCAACAGCAGGCCGAAACCGAAATGCGCGCGCAAATCGCCAAATATCTGGCGACAGGTTTGCCTTTGCAGCATTTAGACAGCCACCGTCATATTCATTTAATTCCACCGATTTTCAAAGCTATGCGCAAGCTGCAAAAGGAGTTTGAAGTGCCGCGCATCCGCGTGATGAATGAAAATATTTTCAATACTTTGAAATACAATAAAAACAAAAGTTGGCTGTTAGACGGCGCGCTGATTAAGTATGTTTTGCTGCGTTTTTTGTGCTGGTGGAACGGCTACAAAAACGATGTGTATTTTTATACGTTGCTTTATACCTGTAAAATAGCTAAAGAACAGTTTAACGGTGTAAAAATTCCGGCCGGCTACAAAGCGGTGGAAATTATGATTCACCCCGGAATGCCGGAAATTGACAGGCAATATATGCAAGACGTGTGGGACGATAATATTTTGTCGCCTTACCGCACGGTGGAGCTGAAAACTTTGCTGGATAAAAAAGTACCGGAGGGAATAGATGATTAAACTGTTTTGCAAATTATATTTGTGGGCGGAAAATATCTGGTTTAAGTTGCCGCAAAAGCTGCGTTTTTTGCTGGTCGGCGGCTTTAACACTGTGTTTGCGTATAGCATTTTGGCTCTGATTTTATGGATTTTTGAAAATATCAATAACTCAACAAAACTTGGGTTCGCGCCGGTGTGGGTGGCAAACGCAGCTTTGTTTGTACAATATGTCATAACCATTAACGTGTCGTTTTTGACTATGCGATACTATGTTTTTCAGAGTCACGGCGACTGGAAAAAAGAATTTGTCAAAGCTTGGTCGGTTTATTTGTTTTTATATTTGATAAACTCGCCGATTTTGAGCTTTTTAATGGTAATAGTCGGCTTGTCGCCGTTGGTGGCGCAGGCGCTGTATCTGACTTTTTCGACGATTGCCACATTTATATTGCATAAATATTACTCTTTTCGCCAGCGTACGCAAAAATAGAAAAATTTATTTTTGTTTACAGATTTTTCACTTTGTTTTGCTACAAATATATTGAAAAAACACAAAATTTATGATATTTTGTGTATAAATGTTTCGAAACAACAACGAAGAGGTATAATTATGAGAATGTTTCAGATTCTTTTAGTTTTGTGTTTGACGGTGTTGTCATCAACATCAGCCGACGCCCGAATTTGTTTTTTGCCGGCATCGGGAACCTGCGGAGATTATGCGATTGTTCCTTGCGACGAAAAAAACACCTTTAAAAAAGAAAGCGACTGTAATGCTGCTGTTTTAAGTTATGTTCAAGTTTGTAAGCAGACTGTAAAAGACGGCTGCTGGAAAAAGTTTTGTAAATATGAAAATAAGGCAGCCTGCGACAAAGAAGCTGATAGTTTGTCAAGCTCTAGTCTGCACTATTCTTGTTCGGTAGATAACGATTCCGGTTGTTACTATTTGGATAGCACTCCTTGTATAGCTCCAAGCCGCGATTATCACAAAGCTTGCAGCGGTTATGAAGTCAGTGCTTCTCAAAAGACAGATTATGAAAATGACGGTTATACCTGTTCAAGTTGCGAAAAAAGCTGGACGGATTATAGTTGCAACAGCAAAGGCATTGTAGAATCTACCGAAGGGTCCGAAACAGTTTATAGCTGCTCTAAGGAAACAAATACAACTTGCTACTATACTTTGACAGAATCTGAGGCGAGAGACTATGAGAATGATGGCTATACTTGTACTGATTGTACCCCAACCACTACAACTACAGATGATCAAGGCAATTCTAATACAGTAGAGGGTAATACGGTTTATAAATGTACAAAAACAACAAGCACAACTTGTGACCCAGAGTACAATGTACCTGCTTCCGAGAAAGCTGATAAAGAGGCAGAAGGTTATAACTGCGATGGATGTACTCCTACAACTACTTATTGGGAAGACGGTAAAGACACTCCAACCAATGGCGAAGTAGTATATAAATGCTCAATGGAATGCACAGATGATATGCCGACATCTCAAGCAGATTGTCAAGCTGATGAATACTATGCAAAATTAAATGACAAGTGCGGTAATTGTTTGAGCTGTAAGGATGAAGATGCCAATAATAATCCGCAAAACCCTTGTTATGGAAAAGGCCGAAGCTGCTGGAGTGAAGATGGCTCTCGTTATGGCGCAGAAGCTGATAAATCTAATTGTTCTTGTGGCAATGTTGAGTACTATAAAAAATGTATGACTGCAGAAAAATGTAATGTTGGTGCAATAAGCGGAACGTGTACTGCAAATACAGCAGCCATAGTTGCTACATTGACTGAAAATGGTTATTATAAAGTGGATAAGACCTGTACAACAAGTAGTTTGAAAACATTGTACTATTATGCTCAATGCAATGCAACTGAAAAAGACTGTATGGGAAATGAACCGCCAGCCAAGGGATTGGAACCTTGTGAATCAGGTAATTTGGAAACAAGTGTGTCAAAAGTTGTTGAATGCGGAGGCCTTAAATATATTCCTAGCAGTGAAATGAGCAAATGTGTTGCAGAATGCAGTTATGAAGATGATAAGGCTAAATGCGATGCAAAAGGTGGCTCATTTACACCTATGTGTCAAACCAGCACAGGCCAAGTATTTGGTAAATGTAGTGTTGGTGATGAAGAATAACATCATTCTTATATAAACAACAAAAAATATCTTCTTGGCAACAGGAAGATATTTTTTTTAGCCTTATTAACAATTTACAACCTCGCCCCCTGCGGGAGAGGTCAAGGCATTAGCCTCGGGTGAGTGGTATTTAAAGAGTAAACAACAAGTATTAAACCATCGTCTTTTGCTGTCATTGCCGGACGTGTTCCGGCAATCTTGTCTGAACCGGTATTTATGTAATAATAAGGCTAATTTATTGACTTGTTTAGGCTCTTGCTGTACCAAGATTACCGGAACAAGTCCGGTAATGACGATTAAACAGATTATTTGCCTCATAGAATGATATATACTTATATTCCTGGATTCTCGCGGTAGTTCGCTAAAGCTCACACGCAAGAATGACGTTAAGTGTGGTGGTGCGACACCGGAATAATAAAAAAGCCCGCCAAAAAAGCGAGCTCTTTTATTATTGGTGGTCCCAACGAGATTTGAACTCGTGTTTTAGCCTTGAGAGGGCCGCGTCCTAGGCCACTAGACGATGGGACCATATCTTTAATGTGTCCCATTTCTAGCCTATTTTATTGCATAATGCAAGACTTTTTTAATTATATGCTTTAAGATTTTGCCAATTTAATAAATTGTCCAGCACTTTGTTTACATAATCAACCCGCATATTCTGGCTGTCCAAATAATAAGCATGTTCCCACACATCAACGGTTAAAAGCGGCGTATGTCCAAAAATCAGCGGATTGTCGGCATTGCTTGTGTTGTAGCAAAGCAGGTTGCCATTGCTGTCTTCGGCCAGCCAAGCCCAGCCGCTGCCGAATTGTTCCAAAGCTTTTTGCCGCAAAGTGTCCTTAAAGTCATTAAACGAGCCGAAAGTTGCTTCTATTTTTTCCAGCAGCTTACGATTTGGCTCGCCGCCGTTCGGACTCAGTGATTGCCAATAAAAATTATGATTCCAAACCTGCGCCGCATTGTGATAAATATCAAGATGTTCTGTTTTTTTATGTGCGGCAATTACAATTTCTTCCAGCGTCATGGTTTCAAATTCCGTGCCGGAAATCAATTTATTTAATTTTTCTACATAGCCTTTGTGATGTTTTAAATAGTGAAAACCCACTGTTTGACGGCTGATGTGCGGTTCCAGCGCGTCAATGTTATATGGCAATTCCATAAATTTTATCATTTTTTTACACTCCTTTATTTGGTTTGCTGAAAAAAAGATATACTTTTTTACGACGGATACAATATGTCAAAAAAAAATTTTATTAGGCTGTTAATAATTATTAACAAGTTCTTTTCATTTTAATAAAATCCTATTAGACTCAAGATATTAGGTAAGAATTTTTTGCGAAAGGCGGGCAAATATGAGAGTTCTTTTGGTTGAAGATGATTATGCTGTTTCTCAAAGCATTGAATCAATGCTGAAAAAAGAAGGTATGGTGGTAGATTCCACCGATTTGGGCGAAGACGGTTTGGATATTGCCAAGTTATATGATTATGACATTATCATTTTGGATTTGATGCTGCCGGATATGAACGGTTATGAAGTGCTGAAAAATCTGCGCAGTGCAAAAATTGAAACTCCGGTGCTGATTTTGTCGGGCTTGTCCGAACCGGATAAAAAAGTTAAAGGTTTAGGCTACGGCGCTGATGACTATTTGACAAAGCCGTTTGATAAATCTGAATTGCTGGCGCGTATTCAGGCTGTGGTGAGACGTTCAAAAGGGCATTCAAACTCTATTATCCGCACCGGCGATGTGCAGATAGATTTGGATACTCAAACCGTGACCGTAAACGGCAAAACGCTGCATCTGACAGGCAAAGAATATGGCATTATGGAGCTGCTTTCTTTGCGTAAGGGAGCCACACTGAATAAAGATCAGTTTTTGAATCATTTGTACGGCGGTATCGATGAGCCTGAATTGAAAATTATTGACGTGTTTATTTGCAAGCTGCGCAAAAAATTGGAGCGTGCTTCCGGTGGTAAGAACTACATTGAAACAGTTTGGGGACGCGGTTATGTTCTGCGTGATCCGGACGAAAAAAATAACTGATTAAATATCAAAAAAAAGGCCGAAGTTTAAAACAATCTTCGGTCTTTTTTTGCAGTAAATCTGCGGCCTTATTCTCCCGGCAATTTCGGAGCCTCGTAGGCGCTGCGCGCTTCATTTGTCAAAATACGCACATTTTTATTGTTGCGGATTTGCTGTTGTGTTTCTTCACTGGTGCCGATGTCGTAGCCGACAAAGCACAGGCAGGTAACAGCAGTGATAAACAGTACATAAATATAACGTCCGAAAATTCCTTTTATGGTGGCTTTCCAGTTTACACCGTTGGCACCGGAATAGTAGATTCTCTTAAAAATCAAAGAATAAACCGCGGCTACTGCCAGTACTCCGGCGTGAACTTGCCACATACCGGCCAAGTCATGCATTTGCGACATAGTCATATTCATCATCATATAACAGCCTGCGCCGATTCCCAACCAAGCCATTGGATTGAACAGAATACCCACAGTAAATAAAGCTATAATGCCTTTTATCATTTTGTTTCTCCTCTTTATTTTTTTTCAAAGTATAAACATTTACTCGTTAAAATAATCTTTAATTATCGGATAATTTTTTGATGCAATTCAGCATTTTTTCCGAAATCTGTTCAACCAGCTCTTTGCTTTCATCTTCTATTTTTAAACGCATAACCGGTTCTGTTCCGGATTTGCGGACAATAATTGAACCGTGATTCTTCAAAGCAGCTTCAGCTTCTTCCAGACAAGTTTTAAATTCTGCTTTTTCCATCAGAGTCGCTACTTCGTCTTTGGATGCAAAGCGCAGGTTGTGCGCTGCGGTTGGATATGGTTCAAACACCGGAAAAATGTCGCTCATTTTTTTGCCGCTTTCTTTAATGCCGAGGCAAATAATTAAAGAAGCCAGCAAAGCATCTCCGGTCAAAGAATAGTCGGACAAAACCATGTGTCCGGATTCTTCTCCGCCAATGTTGGCGCCGGTTGTGCGCATTTTTTCAATAACATAGCGTTCGCCGACTGCAGAGGTGTAATAGTCTATGTCGATGGATTTAAGGTAGCGTCCCAAGCCTAAGTTTGAATAGATTGTGGCAACAGCGGCATTGCCTTTCAGTAGATTATGCTGCTTAAAATAGGTTGCCAGATAGGCGATAATTTGGTCGCCGTTCAAACGGCTGCCTTTTTCATCGCAGACAATAATGCGGTCGCCGTCGCCGTCTACGGCAATACCGAGCATGCTATGGCTTTCAATAACGGTTTGACAGAGATTTTCGGTGTGCTGTGAGCCGCAGTCCCGATTGATGTTTGTGCCGTTCGGTTGGTCGGCAAGGCTGATAATTTCAGCACCTAAATCACGATAAACCTGCGGCATAATGGCCGAAAAAGCTCCGTTTGCCGAATCAATGACTATTTTCATGCCTTTCAAAGCGCCGGCAGAGGCAATTTTAGTAATTGTCTGCTTATAAAAATTTATGGCTGTGTCATCTTTTTTAACGCAGCCGATTTTTTCGGCATCATATACCGGAGCCGCGTCTTTTGCCAATAATTCTTCCACCATGCGCGATTGCTCGTCCGAAAACTTGTCGCCGCTGGCCGTTATAAGCTTTAAGCCGTTATCGCGGTAGGGGTTGTGTGAAGCCGTAATCATAATACTCATATCCACGCCCAAATTTGGGGTTATGGTAGTGCAGAGCGGAGTCGGAATAATGCCCAAATCCACCACATCAACGCCTTGCGATGTAAAGCCGGCGCAAAGCGCATTAAACAGCATATCGCCGGAAATGCGGGTGTCGCGGGCAATGGCTACGCGTTTATGTTTTGTGCAGATTGTTTCGCTCAAAGCAATGGCCAGGCGGCTGCAGAAGTCTATGGTTAATGGATAGGTGTTGGCAACACCGCGAATGCCGTCTGTGCCGAATAGTTTGTTAGACATAGAAAATCTCCTTAGGTAGCAAAAAAGCCGCTAACAGACTAGCGGCTTTTTTATTTAGTCAAAGCGTTAGAATACGTAGCGCAAACCGGTGTAAATTTCATGAGCTGTAACATCTGCATGTTTGATTGAGCCCATGTCATAATAGCGGTAACCGGCATCAACATTGAAACGGTTAGTAACTTTTACGCTCAAACCGCCGCCGACAGACCAAGTAAAGCGAGTCGGATTGTAGTTGCCGTTGCTTGTACCGGTATCACTTGAACCATCAGGAAATGTATAAACGTCGTTATATTTCATTTTTGTGAAACCGATACCGGCGCTGACATACGGTGTGAACCATCTGTACGGAGCAAAGTCAAAATAACCGTTCAGCATATAAGAATATGATTTGAAGTTGTATTTTGCAGAAACGCCTGCTACGTCATCAGAATAAGTTTTGCTGCTTTTTTGACGCCATACATATTCCAATTCTGTGCGGAAATAGTTGTAGCGATAGCCCAAAGCGCCGCTCAGCATCAGCTTGTTTTTATCCAAACCGTCGGAATTGATACCGCTGTTGCCTTTTTTAGAATAGTCGTGTTTAACAACGCCGCCGCGGCCGCCTAAATAAAAGCCGTTGCAGTCAGCCATTGCGTTGGAGGCTAAAAATGTGCCGGCCAACAAAGCTAAAATAAATTTATTCATAGTCTTCTCCCTTGAAAATAACTGCTTTCAGCCTAGGCTAAAAACTTTAAAATTTAATTAAAGTTGGGAAAATCCTTAAAAAACATTGATTTTATTTATAAGCGGGGGTATTTTGTTGTTTGGAAAGGCGGCCGGATAGCTGCGTCAGGGAAAGTAAAATCCATTGATGAGGAAAGTCCGGGCTTCACGGAAACAAGGTACCAGATAACGTCTGGCTGGAGAAATCCAAGGGAAAGTGCCGCAGAAAATTACCGCCGGTTATATGCCGGTAAGGTTGAAAAGGCGAGGTAAGAGCTCACCGCACAGGCAGCAATGTCTGTGGCAAGGTAAACCCTATCTGATGTAAGACCAAATTAGGAGGCTTTGTCTTTTGACTAAGTACCCGGAGAGTTTCCGCTCCGCTCCAGAGGTGGGTCGCACCAGCCAAGCGGCGACGTTTGGCGTAGATGAATAGCTATCGCACAAATCTTTGCCGGATATGGTAAAGCAAATCGTGTACAGAACTCGGCTTATAGGCCGCCTTCCATTTTTTTAGGAGAATTTTATGCAAAAAACTTTTGGCGAAATTTTTGAAATCAACGGAATCGGTTTGCACAGCGGGCTGCCTAGTAAAATGACTTTTTATCCGGCCGAGGCAAACAGCGGTATTGTTTTTGTGCGCGCCGATTTGCTGCACAAACCGGAGTTTAAGGCTGTGTATAATCTGGTTGTGGATACCCGCAACTGTACCTGTCTGGGTAATGAGCAAAAAGAAGTTGTCAGCACTATAGAGCATATTATGGCTGCTTTATATATTTTGGGTGTTGACAATGCCCGAATAGAAGTAACCAATCCCGAAACGCCGATTATGGATGGCAGTGCCAAAGTTTTTTATGAACAATTAAAAAATGTTCCGCTTAAAGAATTGCCGGCAAAACGCAAATATCTTAAAGTTTTGCGTGAAGTTGAATTTGCCGATGACAAAGGCGCCAAGGTGATCTTGCAGCCGAGTGATAAACTGCACATTCATTTCACAATTGATTTTCCGTCAAAAATTGTCGGACATCAGGAGTTTGAAGGGGATATAAATGAAGCTGTTTTTGCTCAAAAAATTGCTCCTGCACGCACTTTTTGCGAAAAATATCAGGTAGACTATCTGCGCTCTATCGGTTTGATTAAAGGCGGTAGCTTGGAAAACGCTGTTGTTTTGGATGGAGAAAAAATCTTGAATGAAGGCGGGTTCAGAGTGGAAAATGAAGCTGTAAACCATAAGGTTTTGGATTGTATCGGGGATATGTTTACATCCGGATATCGTTTGCTTGCAGATGTTACAGCCGAAAAGAGCGGACATTTTCATAATAATGAAGTATTGAAAAAATTATTTGCCGACACACATAATTATCAAATAGTTGAGGAATAAGAGGATGAAAAAAATTTATGGCTTGCTGACTGTTTTATTGTTGGCGGGATGCGCCGCCGATAAGGCACCGTCAGATTTGCCGGTTGAAAATTTATATAACAATGCTTTTGATGATTTGCAAAAAACAAAATATAAAAAAGCCGCCGAAGAATTTGAACAGGTGGAAATAGAGCATCCTTATTCGCAATGGGCGGTAAAAGCTAAATTGATGGGGGCATATGCGTATTATAAAAATGAAGATTATGATGACGCAGTGCTGGCGCTTGACCGCTTTATCAAATATCATCCCGGCAACAAAGATGTAGCGTATGCTTATTATTTGAAAGGTATGTGTTATTATGACCAAATCTCTTCCGCAGACCGAGATCAAGCCGATACCGAAAAAGCTGAAGAAGCTTTTAACCGTCTGATTATGTTGTTTCCGGACAGCGAATATGCCGCCGATGCTCGCAAAAAAGTTAATTTGACTGAAGATTATAAAGCCGGACAAGAAATGATTATCGGCCGTTATTATTTGAACAACGGCAATTATCTGTCGGCCTTAAACCGTTTTAATGTGGTGCTGGAAAATTATCAAACCACGGTGCAGATTGAAGAAGCCTTATACCGCCAAGTAGAAATTTATGGTATTTTGGGTTTGAATAAATATGCTGCCGGATACTATAAAATTTTACATAACAATTATCCGGATGGAGTTTGGACGGCTAAAGCTGCTAAAGTGATGGAAAAAATCAACAAAGCTCATGTGAAAAAAGCGGAAGCCCCGAAAAAAGAAGCAGAAGAAGTAAAAAAAGTAAAAGAAGAAACTTCAAGCAGTTGGTTTAGCTGGTTCAAATCTGACAAACAGCCGGAAGTTAAAGCAGAAGCCCCGAAAAAAGAAGCAGAAGAAGTCAAAGCTGAAACACCAAAACCGGTCGAAGAAGTAAAAGAAGAAACTTCAAGCAGCTGGTTTGGTTGGTTCAAATCT
>ERZ1035032.1848-NODE-1848-length-12428-cov-29.157197_pt1 | contig 12428 bp, 17 predicted proteins | sample MGYA00520693_ERZ1035032 | MGnify/ENA primary metagenome ERZ1035032 (study PRJEB33766, sample SAMN09781740) | gut metagenome | biome: gut microbiome | host: Homo sapiens | place: Madagascar | study: EMG produced TPA metagenomics assembly of the PRJNA485056 data...
CCGTGGAATGTCCGCTTTCCCCCGTGGAATGTCCGCTTTCCCCCGTGGAATGTCCCTTCGGTTTTCGGTGTGGGGGCTCACCGGATTTGCTTGCTATTCTTCAAAAGTAAAGAGGAGCGAGAGCATAAGCCCACGCCCCTTTTCTTTATGCAGCTCTACGCATTTTCCCCGCCTCCTTCCTCAATCTTCTTTGCTGTGTTGATTGCTATAGCTTTCTCTGCAATTCGATCCCGCCGCTTATTTGCGTTCTCAATTTGCTTTGCTTTCTCTTTGCTAATTGCTATAAAGGTGTTTGCAAAAGCTCCGCTAAGAGAAACTTTGAGATAGCCGTTATCCAGATAATCCGCTATCGGCGCGGCATCGTCATAGACTGGCAGAAGCGCAAAGTCCGTATTGTGATATAGCTCGCTATGCTCTATTTCGATTTGCGCTATAGCGTTCTCTATCGGCTCTCTGATGTCCCGGAGCGGGTTATTAAGCCCCTTCTCACTGGGAAGCTGCAGCCGGTGTTGAATTGCCCGGAAGCTGATCGTGAAGTAGCCTTGTGTCTCTATGTCCCGTGTATGCTGTCTTGCAAGGAAGAAAATATAATAAAGCAGATCGCTTGCACGGTTGGGGAGTTTGAAATAGTAGCGTGGTAGAATGGTGAAATACTGCGCTATGAAGCTCCAGTTGATCCGGTTATTGAAGAAAACGGTACACTGACCCTTTTCTATTCTTGCGCCGGTAAAGAGAACTTCAAGAGCCGATATAGAACTCTCCCGCTTCTTTGCCTGCCGGATTTGTCCCTTCACCTTAAGGCTGGTGAGCGTGTCCATACCGGAATTAAAGCCCGTCCGTGCGCTTCGGAGAGACTTATAAAAGCCGTTGTCTACAAGATCCTGAAGCGGAAAACTGATATAGTCTTTCGTGAGCTGACCGTTATAGATGGCTTGCTCGTTTGCCTTTATCAGGTTGAGGACAAACAGCTTTTTAGCCGGTTTATTACTGCCAGCAAGCTTGTCAATGTCTGCAAGCTCTATAGTGACTTGAGCGCTATCATTTACAAGGTAGATTTGCCGTTTGCGCCCGTCCTCCATCACTTCTATAGCGGTATTGTGGTTTATCTGCCGCTTCCGTGCTGGCAAGTCCGCTATACTGTCCCCGGCTCCCATGACCTCTAAAATGAGATTTGACGCTGTGCTGTTCGGGACATTGTAGAAATTGTTTTTCTCCGGTCTGATCGGAGCTGCCGACTGAATATTCGGTAAGGCTGTAAGCTTGGTTTTATTCATCCGCATTGCCCCCCTTCTTCGGACTCGGACGGGGCTTTCCTGTAGAACATAAGCCCAGATATGCTTTCTTCTCCCTTAAAGGCTTGGAAGCCCTCGAAGAGCTGTTTTACCCGGTCTATATTATCTTGCGGGATAGTACTGCTCTTATAATCCAGCGGCGGGAAGAAGTCTTTCAATACCTGAAGCTTTCGCTCCTTTAGCTCTTGATCTTCGTACTGAGTTTCTTTGATCCGCAGATAAAGCATAGGAACTATGCTGTTGATAGCGTCTATCTTTGCTGTGATTCCCTCAAGGTCAAGCTTGAATGCTGACAGCTCCGGCACGTCGTAGTGGCTCGCTATCATATCAATAGCGGTATTGTAGCCCATAATGAAATAATAGCTGTCAAGCAGAGCTTCCCGCCCTTCTTCGATCTCGTCCGCTCGGTCGGCGTATCCGTCCGCATCCGAAAAGAAGGCTTCCAGGCTGTGTTCGTTCAGCGTTTTTCTTATCTGTGGCGGAACATAGTAGCCGTTTTCGTCAAGCCGCTTTTCGCTGAATGAGGTAGGCTTTAGAATGGCTATACCGTTCATTTGCGCCCGCCTATTGCCGTCCCATATAATGTCGGGTTGGTCGGTCTCTGCTCTAAAGCCGTAAAAGTCTTTTTCGTAGAGCTGTTCCCAGCCAAATACAGTGGTTCCCCACTTCTCTACAGGAAGAGCGGATAGCCCAGGGTTGCCCTTACAAAATTTGCTGTCAATGTCCTTAAGCAAAAGCTCTACAAGCTCCTTGAACTCGGCTATAAAGTCCTCTGCTTCGGCTATATATTCGCCCGGCGTTTCTGACATGCCGCCCAGAGAAGCGCTATAGACCTCGTAGACGGCGCAGCTGTCAGAAAGAAAATCCCATTTTGTGAGGTCTGCGGGCGGCTTATCGTATAGCACAAACTTAGCCGGAGCAGCAAGCCCGGTTTCATAGTCCTTCTTTTCCTGCGCCTCGTCTGCGTCCCAATTTGTGCCGCCGTTATAAATAATATTGGCTCTATCAATAAGCCGCTGCGTGGCTCTTTCTTTTGCCGTGATGCCCATTTTCGGAGTGGTTGCAGCTTCTTCCCACTCCTCATCGGTCATCTGGTCGCTTCTTCGCCCGTCCTCTAAGACATAATAGCCGTTGCCTGTGGCTTCATTGAAGCGGGAGAGAATAAGAGGGCTTTCCACGGTCTGGGACAGATATTTCTTTCTTATGGGCTTTAGCGGGTTCGCTTTGGTTGGCTCCTTCTCCAGCTTTTTTGCGTAATACTCAAACGCCCGGAAAATGAGAGCTAAAACGCCGTCCCCTCTGGGGGTCCCGTCCTCTTCTTTCATCCATTGCCGCCGCCCCTCTTCTACGGCTTCGTTATACTGCTTTTCGGTCATAATAACCGGCAGGCTTTCAATATAGCTGTAGGTATCTTCTGCTATGCTCGCTTCGATGATATAGGAAGAGAGAGACTTAAAGCGGAGCTGCGCTTGCTGTTCATTGGCAAGTGCGATGTTATAGAACAGGGAAAGCCATTCGTGGATAGAGATATAGCCGTTGTAGATTTCCCCCTGTGTGCTGTCCGTGATCGAGCTAAGCATCTTCTGAAACTGCCCTTTTGTCACTAACGGCGTGGGGTTTTGGTTTCCGCTCATTCTCTGGCGGAAAAGGGTGGCCATGTTGGTAAGCTCAAGAATACCCAGCTCTTTACCTGTCCAGCCTTTTTTATTGAGCAGCCGCTTTATATCCGCCATTATTGTCTACCCCCTATAATCGCTTCCAGCTCGTCAAGCTTGGATTTCACCTCTACCGTGTCATAAGCCTTTAAGAGGTTAGCCAGCACGGCACTTTCCCGGCTTGCCTGTTCGTCTGTTACTTCACCGGCACGAACACGGTTAAGCAGATCCCCCAGAGCGGCAACAATGTCTTGCGCGTTGATGTTTGCCCCCAGCTCAACAGCGGGCTTTGTGCCGATGTATTCGCCTTTTAGGGCTTCTGTATATTTGAGCTTGAAATCTAAGAGCTTCGCCGGGTCAACCGTGCTAAAGTCTGCTTTGGCTATAGCGTCCTCTATCTTCTCCAGCGTGTCCCCCAGTTTCTTAATACGGGCTTCTTTGGTCATACCGTAGCTTTCGCAAAGCTCCTGAAACTCAGCCCGTTTCAGCTCGTTTATCTGAGCGGCTAATTCCCGCTCCCATTTCGTGCAGGTTGATTTAGAGATGTGGAGCTGTTCAGCTATAACGCTGTAGCTTTTACCCTCTGCCCGTAACCTCACATATTCTTTTTTGATTTCCTGTGGCTTCAAGTGGTAGCCCCCTCTCTGATGTTGTGTAATAGCGATTGTGTATTTATGTATGCTGATAGCCGCATACTCTTATACAGGCGATGGATAAAAGGTGGTCTGTGGTTTCATAGTTTTATTGTCCGCTAATAGTAATTTCAGGACAATGGAGCATTTTAGCGGGGTATCTGGAAAAGCCCGCCCGCTCTGTCTTAGCTATCTCCGTTAATGAAGCGTCTCAAGACTTCCTCGGAGACTTTCCACTTGCCCCCGATCTTTACGCCCTTTAGCCGCCCGTCCTTGATATAGGTCTGCAGCGTCCTGTGGGTTACTCCTAAGATCGGCTCCAGCTCCGTAAGCGTATACAAGCGGATATCGTCCAGCCTGGCGGCGTTCTCCTCGGCTCTGGCTTCCGTCCTCTGTCTGGTGTCAAAGCTCATTCCCATAGCTATTACTCCTCTCTTGTGGCTTCGTCTAAAATCTGGTGGCAATACTCATTCACGGAAAGCCCAGCGGCGGCGGCTCCCGCTCTTACTCTTTCGTAAAGGCTGGGCTGCAGTACAAGCTGTAAGCGGCGGCTCTTGGTCTCCACAAAGAGCGGGTTATGCTTGTAGCCCTCCGGGGGCCTCTCCGTGGGCTGGGCCTCAGTCTCGGCGGTGCTGATAAATTGCAAAGCGGGGTTGTCCTTAAAGCTTTTCTTTGCCATTGTCTTAGCTCTCCTCTCCTAAAAGCTCCGCTATGAAGCGGGTATAGTCTTCTGTTACTTTCGCTTTCGGCGCGTAGCTGTATAGGCTTTGCTGGCTAATCTGCGCTTCTTTCACTGCGATTGCTTCCCGGATCGTAGCTTTGAAAAGCTTGGTATTAAGCTTAGCCGCAAGCTGTTCTGCAAGCTCCGCAACTTCTCGGCTAAGAACGGAACGGGGGCTATACCGTGTAAGAAGAATGCCCTCTATTCTCAAAGACGGGTTGCAATACTTCTTTACAGGCTTCATAGTTTCCGCAAGTTGTTCTATCCCCTGTAAGCTGTAAATATCCGCTTGAGCGGGAATTATAACGCTGTCGCAGGCGGTAAGGGCGTTCACGGTCAGAATACCCAGGGCGGGGGGCGTGTCTACGATGATATATTCATGCCGCCCCTTTATACTCTCCAGAGCTTCTTTAAGCCTGTACTCTTTTCCGGTGTCCGATATAAAAGCATCCGCCCCGGATAGTGCTTTGTTTGCAGCTATCACATCTCCGAAAGCTGTGTGCTGTATGGCATCTTCCGCTTTCACTTCCCCGGCAAGAACGCCTAGAGCTGTTGCTCCAGTTGTCTTTGCTCCTGCGGTGTATGTAAGGTTTGCTTGTGCGTCAAGGTCGATTGCAAGCGTTTTATAGCCTTTAATAGAAAGCCCCGCGGCGAGGTTTTCAGCGGTCGTTGACTTCCCTACCCCGCCTTTCTGGTTGATAACCGCTATACACTTTGTCATCGCTCCGCCTCCTTATATGTCGGCTCTGCTGTTCAGAGCTTCTTTAAGAGCTGCTGCCTCTTCATCAGTAAGGGTTAGCCCCTTAAGAAGCTTTTCCTCTCCGCCCTCTCGCTTCCAGCTCCGCAAGTCATACTTTGCCGGGCTTCCGTTATATGCTACCCGGTTAAGCTCTTTCGTTGTGCCGCCGTTTTCGCTCAGCGTGGCGATATGCTCGACGATCTCATAGTTAAAGGATGTATTAGCCATTGTGTAAGCCCCTTTCTGCTTGTGTTATTGTGTATGATGAATTGTGTATACGCTTATCCGAAAATGGCCTTAGCTACCCGCTCTTCGCTGTTGTTCTTTGCCCGATCCAGCGCATGAGAGTAAATAAGCGTGGTGTTTATGTTGGTGTGGCGCAGAAGCTGTTGTGTTTCTTCTACCGTGCCGCCGTTCAACAGGTTAAGCGTGGCGGTTGTGTGTCTCAGACTGTGAGCGGTAAGCCGGTCGCTCTCAAGTCCTGCGGCTATCAAATGTTCCTTTGCTATTCGGCTTATGCTTCTGGTGGTCATCCGCCCGCCGCTGTTTCTGTTGGCAATGGAGCCGAATAGCGGCGCTTTAGCGTCTTTCTCTCCCCGTGCTTTCAGATAATCCCGCACGGCTTCTTCTACAGGCGCAGCAAGCTTCACATAGTCCGTCTTTTCTTCATGCCCCTTGCCTTGAATGTAAAGGGCCGTGAAGTCCGCCACCGTCCGCATATCCTCTATGTTGGCTCTTGATACCTCAATATCACGCAAGCCGCTTGTAACCATCAGTGCAAGGATGGCGTAATCTCTCAAGCCTTTAAGGGAAGAGCGGTCTACTGTGTTCAGAAGTCTTGTTACTTGCTTCGGCGTGAGGTAGTCTTTTTTGTGGTCGCTGTCCAGCTTCGCACCCTTTACCCGCTCCGCAACATTCGGATATATCCGCTCTTGTGCTGTCCATTGGAAGAACAACTTTACCGCCATGAGATAGCTTTGTACCGTAGTCGGCTTATGGCTCTGCTTGAGGCTATCCCGATAGGCTATAATATCCTCTCTCTGCGGCTGTCTGATTCCGTTCTCTGAGAGATACAAGAAGAACTGCTTTATCGCCTTGCTGTATGTCTCTATGGTCTTTGGCTTTGCGTCTATGTAGGAAGTCCAGCGGGCGAATAGATCGGCGTTAATTGTCTGCTGTTCTGCTATTTCTGTGCCGCCTGCTATGGTAAGCTCGTTCACTCTTCCCGCCCCTTTCTGTAATTGTGTATGTGTAATTGTGTATACACCTTTTCCATTGTCCTTATTATAGCATATTTGCTGTTTGGTGTCAACCTATTCTTCATAGCTTTTCATAGGTTTGCAGAATTGCATAACCAGAGCCGGAACGGGGAAAATATTTAGAAAATAGCATATTCGCTATTGACTTATAATAGCGAATATGCTATACTATAATCACAGTAAAGGAGATGAGCAAATGCCGACAATTTCAATGTTCCGGGGTATCAAGGTTTGTATTTATTGGAACGATCACATGCCGCCCCACTTTCACGCATTCTATGGAGGTTCTGAAATCCTCGTTTCTATTGAGGAGCTGGAGGTTCTGGAAGGAACGATGCCTTCCAAACAGTTAAAAATGCTCTTGGGCTGGGCGGCTTTCCATCAAGAAGAGCTGCGGGAAAACTGGGAGCTTGCAAGAGAACAGCAAGAGCTATTCGCAATCGAGCCGCTGAAATAAGCGGCTCTTCCCGGAGGTGAGAACATGGCGAACACAGTAGAATATTATCTCTCTAAAGGCTTTGACCGTAAAGCGGCGGAATACTTCGCCGCCGGTAAGAAAAGAATTGCCGGGGTCGTGCCAAACAACGACTTCACATTGACAATCAGCTTTGACAACGGCGAAAAGCGGCTTTACGATATGCGCCCGCTCCTTAAGAAAGGCACGGTATTTGAGCCGTTTATCAAGCTGGAGAACTTCCGCCGGGTCTATGTGGATGATACCCATTGCATAGCGTGGGACATTGACCCAAACATTGACAGCGGCAAGGTATGGAGCAATAAGGTTGATCTTTGCCCGGACGGCTGCTATATTGATAGCGTTCCGGTAGGGGGTGCGCTCGATGCCTGAAAACTGCGCTAATATCATTGATCGGCTGATTGAACAGCGGCATAATCAGGGCATGACGCAAAAGGAGTTAGCGCAAGCCGCTTGTCTTACGCAGTCCGTTATTGCAAGGCTGGAGAGCAAGAAAGCCACGCCCCAGCTTGATACCCTCTTAAAGGTTGCCGCCGCTCTTGGCTGTGATTTGGCGGTTGTACCCGCCTCCAGATAAGAATAAACCCGCTCCGGAGCTTGTCACTCTTGAGCGGGTCTTTCTTTATTCGTTCTTGTTCCAATCTAATTTTTCGTTCTTGATGTAAATAGCCCCGGCTTTGCATCCCCGGAAGCTTGCAACCATTTGGGCGCTGTCCCGCTCCCCTGCTTCTATCGTGCCGATCTGCTCTAACACGCTCCAGAGCGTCAGCCTTGCCAGCGGATGAGCGACATACTCGGCATATACCTTATAGGCTGTCTTTGCGATAAGCGCCGTTTCCGTTCGCCCACGCCTGCCCAGTTGTACGCCGGTTTCCGCTGTCTTTCCGTATGGTCTGCTGATGTAGTATTTTCCGCTCTCTGTGGCGGCTCTGATAGCCTGTAAGAAAGTAGCCCCAACTTTTGATAGGTCGGCTGTCTGCGTCCCTGTAGCCTGCTCCAGAGCTTCTAAGCGGCGTTCTATGCCTGCCAATGCCGGAGATGGTGCAGATGCCCCGCCGCCCCTTATAAGCCGCTCCATGCGGTTAAAGGCGTTGATATAGGCTACTTTGAATTGCACCGCCTTAGCCCCGGTAAAGCCCATTGCAAGAAGCGTGAAGCCGTCACGGGTCAGAAGATAGGCGGGCATTTCCCGGTTCATTGCGTCCCTAATGGAGATCGGCTGAAAATTCAGCCGATTAAACGCCTTTCCTTCCTCTGTCTCGTCAAGTGTGGCTCTAAGCCCGTCTATCGCCTGTATAACATTCTTGTGTTGCTTGCCGAACTGCTCCGCCACGGCTCGGCTTGTGGTTACGGGTATCCCGTCCCGCTCGGTTATCATCGGTAAAAGCTCATTCATTCCAGCCGCCCCCCTCTCGGATGCGCTCTACATTACAATAGGTGGCGGCGATATAAAAGCCGTACTCCGTCAAATACCATGCTGTATAGTCTCCGATGCCGTAGCCGTTAAAGGTAAGCCCGGCGTTCTGCTGGCTCTTGGCAAAGTCCACGGCGGCAGCGCCGAAAAGCTCCGTTGCCGCTTGCTCCGGCACACCGTCAGCCCGCCCGAACAGCACGGCGTTTTCTGCAAAAAGCTGGGCGGCTTTCGCCTTGCTGATTTTCTCTTGCTTCATTGCGGTTAGCTCCTTTCTATTCCAGGGGGAGGGAGCGGGGAGCTTTTCCCCGGCTCCGTCCCGTATTGCCTTTAAGCGATAGTGAAGCGGCGGCTCTCCGTCTGCTTCGTAAACTGTGCGTGAAGATCCGGCATAGCCTTTTTGAAGGCTGCGCTGTCAAAGCGGCTGCTCATTACCTTAGTCCAGCGGATTTTATAGACATCCACCGTCATTTCGTCGGTGTTTCTCGCCGTCATTTCGGCTTTAATGCTGTCTTCGATAGCGGTAATCTCTGCCGCCAGCTCCTCGGCCATCGCCTTAAGCTCTTTCAGCTCTCTGATCTTGCTTGTCATTTCGTTAGTGCTCATTGTGTAAGCCCCTTTCTTTTTTCGGCGGGCTATGCTATACTTGCTCTAGCCCTTGGTGGTTGCTCTCCCGCGTTGTCTTGGTCGGCTTGCGGGGGAGCTTTTCTTATTCCTTTAGGAGAGAAGCGGGGGGCGTTAAGCATCTAGCGTTCTTCCTAGTGCGTCTCAATCTCCCTTATCCCGTTCCGCTTTTACCTTGCGTTCTTGGTTCAGCTTGCGCTTACTTCGTCCGCCTTGTCTCTCCCTCTGTTGTGTCTCTATTATACTGCCGTCAGTAGATAAAGTCAACATGGCAATGTGCACAAATCTACTGCCGTCATATTTGTCTATTGTGTCTATTCCCGTCAGTAGCTACTTGTGCTATAATAGCCATAGTGGAAAAGGGACTTTCATAAGCCCCGCTCCCAGCCAGTAGAGAAAGGGGGTATAGCTGTGGCAATTCGTAGCGATGCCCAGCGTAAAGCGGTAGCAAAGTACAATGCCGCCAACTACGAGCGTATTGAATTAAGGGTAGATATGGGGAACAAGGCAGTTATCAAGGCTCACGCTGAAAAGCAAGGCGAGACGGTCAACGGCTTTGTAAATCGTGCCATTGCTGAAACAATCCAGCGAGACAACGAGAAATAAAGAAAAGCGGGGAGCTGCTACGGCTCTCCGCTCTTGCTTTATATGCTGTTGTTCGCCCGGTCTATCTTCCCTTGCAGCTGGGCTATTTTCGCTTCGTGCGCTTGTATGGCGCTGCCGATCCGCTCCCGGCTGTCATGCTCCAGCTTTTCCGCCTGCGCTTCTCTCAGCCTTGTAAGCCGCTTCTGCACCTCTGCAAGCTCACATTGGAGCGGGGCTTGCTCCTGTAGTCCCTCGCCGTATATCGCCCGTGTATCGGCTTCTATTTGGCTGTAGAACAGGCTATTAGAGGCCATAAGGGAAATAGCCTTGACTGCCTTTAAGAAGAGGTCGTAGACGCTCTCCCCGGCTTTCACGCCCTTTAATATCTCCGTTTGCAGCTGCCCGCTCCGCTTGATGTTCTCTTGATGCTCCCTGAAAATATCAAGCATTCTCTGCCTATCGGCGGCTTCCCGCTGGGCTTTCAGATATAGCCCTTTTGCCTGTTGCCCCTCTAAGCCCTCTGGCGGCGTTTCTACGGGCTTTTTATGCTCGGTAATGGTTTTATACTGCCCACCCCATAAAATCGTCTCTGAGGGCGTTTTAGCGGGCTTTTCCCGTTCTGCGCTGCCACCAAACAGCCCGGTAAAGTCAAGCACAATTCCGCTATCTGTAGTTACCCTCTGATTTGCTCCAGCTTCCATTATTGCCCTCCTCTCCGCTCGGCACGGTGAAGTAGTTGAACATCGGGTAGAAGTCTAAGAGGGCTCCCCCCTTGCTTCCGTTCCGGTTCTTGAGTATCTTTACTTGGATCTTCTGCGGCTTGCCGGTCTTCCCGTCTGCTATAACGCTCTTCATCAGCTCTCTAAGCCGCTTCTCTCTTGCTTTATCGGATTCCACTTCTTGGTAGTCCATGCCGGAATACTGTAAGCCAATCAGCACATCAGAGCTATACTCAATAGCGCCGCTCTCTTTGAAGCTTGCCAGATTGACAGGGGCGGTATAGTTATCTCGGTTGAAGCTGGAAATCCCTATAACAGGAATGCCATAATCTCGGCTTAGGCGTTTCAGCTCCAGCACGGCTTTATCTGTGTTCTGCTTATCTGTTGCCCGCATATCCGCAGGGGCGATGATCTGGAGATAGTCAATCAAGACAACGGGAGCTTTTCCGGTGATCTTGATATGCTTTTGCACCTTCTCCCGAATATCTTCTACCCCAACATTGCCCATTCCCTCGGTTATATAGATGTTCTTTGCATAGTTGCCGTAGGCGGTCACAGAAGCTTGTATAAGGCTCTTTTCCGTCTGGCTATAGTCTGCATACCGTGTGCCGGTCATAATGCCCCTTGTGGTCTTTGCGTGGGCTGTGCTGCCGTTCTGGCGCATATCCTCAAGCAAGGTAAGGCGGCTCACGCTCTTTGCTATAAGCTCGTCCCGTGCCATTTCCAGCGAGAATATAAGCACATCCTGGCCGCTCTGGGCGATTTGGTCGGCTATCTGCAAGCAGAATGTTGTCTTGCCTAAAGAGCTGATAGCACCCACCACATAAAGCCCAGCATATAGCCCACCGTCTAACAGATCATCAAGGGAGCTAAAGCCTGTCGAGATATAAGAAGCTCTTTTACTCTGCTCGATCTTCTTGATGAAGTCCGGCAAGGAATAAACCGCCGCCTCCCGTCTGAGCTGTTCCCTCTCGGCTTCCAGCGTCTCCGCTTCGATGTTTTCCGCTTGCTCTACTGCCGCTCTGAATGCGTCTCTATCGGCGTTCAAAGCTTCGTTAGCGTCCTTGTATGGCTGGGATATATCAAGCCTGTAAAAAGGAATCCTGAGCCGTTCTAGGCCCTCTGCAAGCTCTCTGTTCGCCTTGCTTCCGGCTTCGTCATTATCCATAGCAATAATAAGCGGTTGAGCGGGTTTCTCATTCTCCAGCATGGCAATTAAAGCCCTCTTGTTTGCAGTGCTTCCCAGCGCCACAGCTTCCCCGCCAACATCAATAATGCTGAGTGCGTCTATTTCTCCTTCAACAATGAAGATCGGCTTTTGCGCTTCACGCAATGCCCGGCTATTGAATATCCGGACTTTTCCAACCTTGCTTTTACTGTATTTCTTCTGCTCTTCGGTAAGCTCTGCTCTTGTGTCACGGGCTAAATAACTCTGCTTGCCGGTCGGGATAATCAGACGGGGAGAAGCGGGCGCATTTGGGGCTTTCGGGTGTCTCCATTCCGCCACATAGCCCACCTTGAAACGGGCGAGGGTGTCGGGGGTGATCCCCCTATGATAATCCGTGTCCCCTATGTGTTCTGCAGCCTGTAAGAAAAACTCGGTATAGTCCGCCTCGGTTGTGTATTGTGTATTGTGTAAATCTTGTTGTGTATATCGTGCATTTCCGGCTTGATTCCGGTACATCTCTTTGAAGTCCTCTGCCGCACCGCTCCGGCTATAGCCGCTCTCTGCCGTGATACCGAACAGCTCGGCGGCTTTCTGAAGCTTGCTGTTGTAGTCGGTAAGCTGGTACTCCCTGCCGATGATGTCTATAATGTCCTCATTCGTAAAGCACCCAGCCCAGCATGTGAAATGCACATTGTCTTTTGTGGTTATGCCTGTCCCGTTTTTCCCGCTCCCACTCCCGCAGATCGGACAGACAAACCCCTTCCGGCTATTGTCCGGCCGAAGATGGTAAGCGGCTCTTTCCTGTATGTATTGCCTTGCTTCTTCTCTGTTCATTCTCGGCTCCCTCTCCGGGGTTATATTCCCCTTTTGTTTTTACGCCCGCTTGCGTTGCGTTCCGCTCTTGCTGCCTATAAGAAGAAGGCCCCTGGCGGGTTCTTCTTTATAGGCTTCCCGTTGATATTATAGCATAGCCGCCGCCGTAGGCATCGGCGGCGAATGCGGCTTGATTATCAATTGATTATCTATTGATAATATATTGGGATTTCCGGAGGGCCGGGGAAGCCAGTAATAGCAAGGCTTTGCAGGTTTTCGCTCCCCCGTGGAATGTCCGCTTTCCCCCGTGGAATGTCCGCTTTCCCCCGTGGAAT
>ERZ1035032.1853-NODE-1853-length-12416-cov-4.453038_pt1 | contig 12416 bp, 10 predicted proteins | sample MGYA00520693_ERZ1035032 | MGnify/ENA primary metagenome ERZ1035032 (study PRJEB33766, sample SAMN09781740) | gut metagenome | biome: gut microbiome | host: Homo sapiens | place: Madagascar | study: EMG produced TPA metagenomics assembly of the PRJNA485056 data...
CGGCCTACGGTTCAGGCACAAGTTTGTAGGCCTGATAAGACGGGTAAGCGTCGCATCAGGCAATGGTGCTCGGATGCCGGATGCGGCGTGAACGCCTTATCCGGCCTACGAGATGAAGCGATGTTTTGGCCTTACGCGACCTTTTTTGCACGCTCTTCACGGCGTGCCAAATATTCAGCCACTGTTTCAATCCGTCCCAATTCTTCCTGGGTGCGCATGTTGTTTTCAACTTCCCAAAGATCAACCGCCGCCTGGAGGTTTAGCCAAAAATCGACTGTGGTATCAAAAACTTTCGCCAGACGAAATGCCATCTCAGTAGTGAGTTTACGATTGTTATTGATCAGTGCACTGACGCTATTACGATGAACATGCAGCAACTCTGCTAACTCATTGATTTTCAAATCGAGCGGTTCCAGATATTCATAGAGAAGAATATCTCCGGGTGTCGTCGGTTTTCTTGTTGCCTGTTTCATGGTTTTTAACTGTTGCTTCCTTGTGAATAGCGATGCAAGAACATACTGAATCATACAAACACATTAAACAAGTCTCCAACTCCATTTGCGCCATCCCTCACCGCGCGCTAGCATGATATTTCACAAAGGGAGGTCGTATGGATCTGTTGTACCGGGTAAAAACGCTTTGGGCCGCGCTGCGCGGTAATCATTACACCTGGCCTGCCATCGATATCACCCTCCCCGGCAATCGCCATTTTCATCTGATTGGCAGTATTCATATGGGTAGCCACGATATGGCTCCCCTGCCCACCCGTTTGCTCAAAAAGCTCAAAAACGCCGATGCGCTGATCGTCGAGGCGGATGTTTCCACCAGCGATACGCCTTTTGCTAATTTGCCTGCCTGCGAGGCGCTGGAAGAGCGCATTAGCGAGGAGCAACTCCAAAACCTGCAGCACATTAGCCAGGAGATGGGCATTTCTCCCTCACTCTTTTCTACCCAACCGCTGTGGCAAATCGCGATGGTTCTTCAGGCGACGCAGGCACAAAAACTGGGGCTGCGGGCAGAATACGGTATCGATTACCAGCTATTGCAGGCGGCGAAGCAACAACATAAACCCGTGATTGAACTGGAAGGGGCTGAAAACCAGATTGCCATGTTGCTCCAGCTCCCTGACAAAGGACTGGCGCTGCTGGACGATACGCTGACCCACTGGCATACCAACGCACGGTTGCTGCAACAAATGATGAGCTGGTGGCTGAATGCACCGCCGCAAAATAATGATATAACGCTGCCCAATACGTTCAGTCAGTCGCTGTACGATGTGCTGATGCATCAGCGAAATCTCGCCTGGCGGGATAAATTACGCGCCATGCCGCCGGGGCGATATGTGGTCGCGGTCGGTGCACTACACCTGTATGGAGAAGGGAATTTGCCGCAAATGTTGCGCTAAAAAAATGGCCAATATCGCTATTGGCCCGTCAAAGAGGAATTTCATTTTTTTATTATTATGCCGTCACTTTAAGCGACGGTGTAACTCGATTGTCGCTCAATCTCACCATCCTGCCAATACTCTTAGGCAAGATGACTCTTTTTTTTGGACCGCCATCAGGCGTATGCTTGCTTCGTTTTTTTGTTTAAGGCAGGAAAATTACCATGACACCCGCAGTTAAATTACTCGAAAAAAACAAGATTTCGTTTCAAATCCATACCTACGAGCACGATCCGGCTGAAACCAATTTTGGCGATGAAGTCGTCAAAAAATTAGGTTTGAATCCGGATCAGGTCTACAAAACGCTGCTGGTGGCAGTGAACGGTGATATGAAACACCTTGCCGTGGCCGTTACGCCGGTCGCAGGTCAACTGGATCTTAAAAAAGTAGCAAAAGCGCTGGGTGCCAAGAAAGTTGAGATGGCCGATCCGATGGTCGCGCAGCGTTCGACGGGATACCTGGTTGGGGGGATTAGCCCACTGGGGCAGAAAAAACGTCTGCCAACGATTATCGACGCCCCCGCACAAGAATTTGCCACTATTTATGTTTCCGGCGGCAAGCGCGGACGGATATCGAACTGGCGGCAGGCGATCTGGCAAAGATCCTCGATGCCAAATTTGCTGATATCGCCCGCCGCGATTAAGCATTGTGCCGGATGCAAACATCCGGCACTTTCGGATTACTGCCAGCTCACCTCACCTTTCGGTTCATAAACACTCACATCCAGCGGCGAGCTTTTCTGGATATACGCTTTCAGCACTTCGGCATCAATAAAGCCGGTATTCACATAGCCCGGTTTGTTATCAAGGCGCGGATATCCATCACCGCCGGTGGCATTGAAGTTTAATGTCGCCATACGGTAAGTTTTCGCCGGATCGACCGGTTCGCCTTTGATTTTAAGGTCGTTCAGTTTGCCGTCTTTCGCCACAAAGCTAACGTTGGCAAATTGCGGGTAGGCACCTGAATCTGGCTTCATCTGCGCGACGGCGGTCAGGTAATCAATCACCTCTTTACCGGTCATGTCGGCATACACCACCACATTGCCGAATGGCTGCACTTTCAGCACGTTTTTATAGCTGATATCGCCTGCTTCGATAGAATCACGAATTCCGCCTCCGCTCATCACCGCAAAGTCGGCACCAGTGCGATCCATTTGGGCTGCCAGAATCAACCGCCCCATATTGGTCTGTACAAAACGCACTTTGTCACGATCGCCTTCCAGACGACCATTGGTTTCGCCTATTTTCACTTCCAGCTGCGCTTTGCCTTTGTTCTGGAACGGTGATAACAGCGAGATCATTTGCTGGTTTTCAGCGATTTCAGGAGTGTAAAGCACGCGCTCGCTTTTCCCGTCTTCCCAGGTCACTTTCTTCTTCAGGTTCACCGGAATCAGCTGGTAGTTAACCATTTTCATTTCGCCATTACGAAACTCAAAATCAGCCCGTCCCACGTATTTGCCCCACTCATGCGCCTGCACAATCCAGATGCCGTTTTGTTGATCTGGTTTGCATGGCGTACCCGGCACGTAATCGACCTGTTTTTTGTTTTCTGCCGCCATGCAGACCGGATCTTGCGAGTGACCACCGACGATCATCGCCAGCGATCCGGCAGGCAGCGCGCGTGCCATCTCCACATCGCCCGGTGCGTTAGAGCCGTGCTCACCATTATCGTAATGCCCCATATGGGTCGCCGCGATAATAATGTCTGGCTTTTCTGTCTGTTGCAGCTCCTGAATCACCAGCTTCGCTTCATCGGCGGGCTTACGAAATTCGATATCAGTGAAGTATTCCGGGTTACCAATTTTTGCTGTGTCATCGGTTGTCAGCCCAATAACGGCAATTTTCAGATCCTGACGCTTAAACAGCGCCCACGGTTTAAACAGGCGCTCGCCAGTACTTTTCTGGTAGATATTCGCGGAAAGCAACGGGAACTTGGCCCACTTTTCCTGCTGGCGTAATACGGTGAGCGGATTATCAAATTCATGATTACCGATCGCCATCGCGTCATAGCCCACCAGATTCATACCGCGAAAATCAGGTTCGGCATCCTGTAAGTCAGACTCGGGCACGCCAGTGTTAATGTCGCCACCGGAAAGTAGCAGCACGCTACCGCCTTCAGCCGCAACCTCTTTGCGGATACCATCCACCAGCGTTTTTTGCGCCGCCAGACCATATTCGCCATATTCATTGCGCCAAAAATGCCCATGATGATCATTGGTATGCAGAACTGTAATTTTGTAGGTTTTATCCTGCTCATACGCCAGAGCAGTTTCACTCGCCAGTGTAAATGTGGTTAACAGCGCTAACGCCACGCCCCGCTGCAATAATTTCATACTTCTCTCCCTGACCTGATTTCAACGTGTTGAAAAATAGTATGACGCGACATCATAGACAAGTCTGCGTCCGGTGAAGATAAATCTGCATCCAGATTAGAAATTCTGTATTCGGCGTTGAGACTTCCTTCAGACGACGCATACAGGTATGTTAGTCTGGTAATAATCACAAATAAGATCATTCTTTACATCGCAACCCTGAAAAAGTGACTTTCCTATGGCAATGAGTGAACAACCCCAGCCTGTGGCGGGCGCGGCTGCGTCAACGACCAAGGCCCGAACATCGTTTGGTATTTTAGGTGCTATCAGCCTCTCACATCTGCTGAACGACATGATCCAATCGCTGATTCTGGCGATTTATCCGCTGCTTCAGTCAGAATTTTCTCTGACATTTATGCAGATTGGCATGATAACCCTCACCTTCCAGCTCGCCTCTTCGCTACTGCAACCAGTGGTCGGCTACTGGACCGATAAATATCCGATGCCATGGTCGTTGCCAATTGGCATGTGCTTTACCTTAAGCGGTCTGGTGCTGCTTGCGCTGGCGGGCAGTTTTGGCGCAGTTCTGCTGGCGGCGGCGCTGGTCGGTACCGGTTCATCGGTCTTTCATCCGGAATCTTCTCGCGTGGCCCGTATGGCTTCCGGCGGGCGGCATGGCCTGGCGCAATCTATCTTTCAGGTCGGCGGCAACTTTGGCAGTTCCCTGGGACCCTTGCTGGCGGCGGTGATTATCGCGCCTTATGGCAAAGGCAACGTTGCCTGGTTTGTGCTTGCGGCACTGCTGGCGATCGTGGTGTTGGCGCAAATCAGCCGTTGGTACTCGGCACAGCACCGAATGAATAAAGGAAAACCCAAAGCGACGATTATCAATCCACTGCCGCGCAATAAAGTTGTACTGGCGGTCAGCATTCTGTTAATCCTCATTTTCTCGAAATATTTCTATATGGCGAGCATCAGCAGCTATTACACCTTTTATCTGATGCAAAAATTCGGATTATCTATCCAGAATGCTCAGCTTCATCTGTTTGCCTTCCTGTTTGCCGTTGCGGCAGGTACGGTGATCGGCGGGCCTGTAGGGGATAAAATTGGGCGGAAATATGTGATTTGGGGCTCTATCCTCGGCGTTGCGCCGTTTACGCTGATTTTACCCTACGCCAGCCTGCACTGGACGGGGGTTTTAACGGTGATTATTGGATTTATCCTCGCTTCGGCATTCTCTGCCATTCTGGTCTACGCTCAGGAGCTGCTTCCAGGACGTATCGGTATGGTTTCTGGACTCTTTTTCGGTTTTGCTTTTGGCATGGGAGGTCTGGGAGCGGCAGTTCTGGGGCTTATCGCCGATCACACCAGCATCGAGTTAGTCTATAAAATCTGTGCTTTCCTGCCACTATTGGGGATGTTGACCATATTCCTGCCTGATAACCGGCATAAAGACTGATTTCATTGCAGCCAAAGGCAAACTTTGGCTGCATCGTTTTACAGTCGCCATAAGCCTTTCCTCTGTTAAACCGCCTTCTGTTTTCCGATCCGTGCTTTTTTTGCAGCTAATTCCATTTTTCTGCAAAATTCAATAATTATTCATGAACATCATCAATGAAATTGTCATAAACTATTACCTGTAATTTTGGTTTTCCCGGCCAAAAATGGACAATAACCACCAGGAAAAGGAGACGGAATGCATCACGCCACCCCGCTTATCACCACCATTGTTGGCGGCCTTGTGCTCGCCTTTATCCTCGGCATGCTGGCCAATAAACTACGTATTTCTCCTCTGGTGGGATATCTGTTAGCGGGTGTGCTGGCAGGACCATTCACTCCGGGCTTTGTTGCCGATACCAAGCTTGCCCCGGAACTGGCTGAACTGGGCGTCATTCTGTTGATGTTTGGCGTCGGTTTGCACTTTTCGCTGAAGGATTTGATGGCGGTAAAGGCCATCGCCATTCCCGGTGCGATCGCCCAGATAGCCGTGGCGACGCTGCTGGGTATGGCGCTCTCTGCCGTGCTGGGCTGGTCGTTAATGACCGGTATCGTGTTCGGTTTATGTCTTTCCACCGCCAGTACCGTGGTGTTACTGCGCGCACTTGAAGAACGGCAATTAATTGACAGTCAGCGTGGGCAAATCGCCATCGGTTGGTTGATTGTGGAAGACCTGGTAATGGTTCTGACGCTGGTGTTGCTGCCCGCAGTGGCAGGAATGATGGAACAGGGCGATGTGGGCTTTGCCACTCTTGCAGTCGATATGGGGATCACCATCGGCAAAGTGATCGCATTTATCGCCATTATGATGCTGGTAGGTCGCCGTCTGGTGCCGTGGATTATGGCACGCAGCGCGGCAACCGGTTCTCGCGAGCTGTTTACCCTGTCGGTGCTGGCGCTGGCGTTAGGGGTTGCCTTTGGTGCGGTAGAGCTGTTTGATGTCTCCTTTGCACTCGGTGCGTTCTTTGCCGGGATGGTACTGAACGAGTCTGAACTGAGTCACCGTGCCGCCCACGATACGCTGCCATTGCGCGACGCGTTTGCGGTGCTGTTTTTTGTCTCCGTCGGGATGTTGTTTGATCCGTTAATTCTGATTCAGCAACCGCTGGCAGTGCTGGCGACGCTGGCGATTATTCTGTTTGGTAAGTCGTTAGCCGCATTTTTCCTGGTGCGACTGTTTGGTCACTCCCAACGTACGGCATTAACCATCGCCGCCAGCCTGGCGCAGATTGGTGAGTTCGCGTTTATCCTGGCGGGACTGGGAATGGCATTGAATTTACTGCCGCAGGCCGGACAAAACCTGGTACTGGCAGGGGCGATCCTGTCGATTATGCTCAACCCGGTACTGTTCGCACTACTGGAGAAATATCTGGCGAAGACCGAAACGCTGGAAGAGCAGACGCTGGAAGAGGCAATCGAAGAAGAGAAGCAGATCCCAGTGGATATTTGCAACCATGCGCTACTGGTGGGTTACGGTCGTGTAGGCAGCCTGCTGGGGGAGAAATTGCTCGCCTCTGATATTCCGCTGGTGGTGATTGAGACGTCACGAACCCGTGTTGATGAGCTGCGAGAGCGCGGGGTCCGCGCAGTATTGGGCAATGCGGCGAACGAAGAAATTATGCAACTGGCGCATCTGGAATGTGCAAAATGGCTGATCCTGACGATTCCCAACGGTTATGAAGCGGGTGAGATTGTGGCATCTGCCCGCGCGAAAAATCCGGATATTGAGATTATTGCCCGCGCCCATTATGACGATGAAGTGGCGTATATCACCGAACGTGGTGCGAATCAGGTAGTGATGGGCGAGCGTGAAATCGCCCGTACCATGCTGGAACTGCTGGAAACGCCACCGGCGGGTGAGGTGGTGACGGGGTAAACGGTGGTTGCCGGATGTAAAATATGAAAAATATGTAGGCATGATAAGACGCGCCAGCGTCGCATCAGGCATCGAGAGCCAAATGCCAGATGCGGCGTGAACGCCTTATCTGGCCTACGAACCGACGATAACTTAACGATCCCAGTAAGACTCTTCCAGGCTGTCTTCACGCTCCGGCAAGCCGCGCGTTAAACGAGGTGAATGCTGGTTCAGTACCTGATAGCTCACACGGTTAGCATATTTACACACCTGCGCTAACGATGAATAAGTTAACCAGGTGAATTTATGTTTGCTGGAGTTTGGTACGTTGCTACGATGGTAGCTGTTGGCGGTAATGTCATGCAGCAACGCTGCCAATGCGCCATCCCCCGCTCCATTAGTGTTCATGATTTTTTCCGGCCCGCCCATGTACGGCGCAATGTGCGAATATACACGCAGCGGATTCTGGCAATCCTTGTGGCGCATGGCGCGGCTAAACTCATACTGGTTGAATTCCGCTATAGCGCCCGGCAGCAGCGGATGCTGGGTTTTACGTTTCGCTTCGTCTTCGGTAAAGCCCGCCATATACAAGCCGATTGGCCCGGCGGTGCACAGCACCAGATCTACCCAGTCCAGCGCCTTGTCAGATGCCAACAACGGATCGCTTTCTCCGGTCAACGCTTCGGCTTCATCTTCGTTCATCGCAAGGATAGAAACGTGGTCTTTGAGGAATTGCTGCCACCACTGCGGATTCTCGGCAATGACAAACTTGGTGCCCAGCGTCAGCACCACCGGTACGTTATATTTCTTCGCGTACTCAATGGCTTTCATGGTTGCTTCCGGCATGGGTTCACCCGGCTTGCAACGCACCAGATATGAGGTGAGAACCAGTGCCGAGGCTCCGGCAATCACATCTTCCGGAATGCTTTCAGCCCGCAGCTGGTTCATGTGGCCTGGACTGATAGCAAAGGTACGTTCCCCGGACTCGCCAATCAGCGTAAAGCAACGACCAATCGGGCCATCCACGCCTTGTAGATAGTTAAGATCGGTACGGCTGGAAGTGTTACACAGGTAACGATAGGCATAACTGCCAATTTCAATATTGCTGCACATGACGCCCAGCAGCACCGAACGGTCGTCCGCGAGCACCGAGTAGTTGTGCATGGTGTTACCAATGGTGCCACCCGCAAACTGATGGGTAATCAGGTTTTTCTGTTTTAGCTCCTGATAAAGCGCTTCGGCTACGTCATCCTCAATCACCAGTGAATGCCCGGCGCTTAATCCATAACGCTCAATGAATTCATCATCCACTTTCGCTTCAATATCGACCAGCGTCTGGTCAATACCTACGACCCAGGCGGCGCTGGTTTCGTTTTCTGGCTGGAATTGCTGAAGCAGCGGATCGCGTGCATTTACAGGGAAGTAATGTTTGGATTTACGTTTACCGGGAAATTTCATGGTTGTTTTTACGGGTGGTTAACTGAGCGGCGAATGTTAACACAATCTGACGGGAGCGCGCGAGACGCAGCCAGTTTCAATATCAGCAGGCGGGATCGCATTTTCATGGCAGTGGTTCCTTACAATGACGTAATTTGAAAGGAGTTTTTGTATGAAGCCGGAAAACAAATTACCTGTTCTGGACCTTATTTCTGCTGGAATGAAGACCGTTGTGAATACTCTTCAGCCGGATTTACCGCCCTGGCCCGCAACGGGAACGATTGCTGAGCAACGACAGTATTACACGCTTGAGCGCCGATTCTGGAATGCGGGCGCTCCAGAAATGGCAACCAGAGCTTACATGGTTCCAACAAAATATGGGCAGGTGGAAACACGTCTCTTTTGTCCGCAGCCAGATAGCCCGGCGACGCTATTTTATTTGCATGGAGGCGGTTTTATTCTCGGCAATCTCGATACCCACGATCGCATCATGCGCCTGCTGGCAAGCTACAGCCAATGTACGGTGATTGGTATTGATTACACCCTTTCACCTGAAGCGCGTTTTCCGCAAGCGATAGAGGAAATTGTGGCTGCTTGTTGTTATTTCCACCAGCAGGTGGAGGATTATCAAATCAATATGTCCCGCATTGGCTTTGCCGGTGATTCCGCAGGTGCCATGCTGGCGCTCGCCAGTGCGTTGTGGTTGCGTGATAAACAGATCGATTGCGGTAAAATTGCGGGTGTTTTGCTGTGGTATGGGCTTTACGGATTACGGGATTCCGTGACTCGTCGTCTGTTGGGCGGTGTCTGGGATGGCTTAACGCAACAGGATTTGCAGATGTATGAAGAGGCGTATTTAAGCAACGACGCGGACCGCGAGTCACCGTATTACTGTCTGTTTAATAATGATCTCACTCGCGAAGTTCCGCCCTGTTTTATTGCCGGGGCGGAGTTCGATCCGCTGCTGGATGACAGCCGTCTGCTTTACCAGACGTTAGCGGCGCATCAGCAGCCCTGTGAGTTCAAACTCTACCCAGGTACGCTGCATGCCTTTTTGCATTATTCACGAATGATGAAAACCGCCGACGAGGCTCTTCGCGACGGCGCTCAGTTCTTTACCGCTCAGCTTTAGCGATACGCGGCAACAAGATTAGCCATCATTTCGATATGTTCCGGCGTGGCATTAAGCGCTGGAATATATTCATATTTTTTCCCGCCGGCACCGAGGAAGACCTCACGGTTTTGCTCGGCAATCTCTTCCAGCGTCTCCAGACAATCCGCAGCAAAGCCCGGGCACATCACCTGTATATGACCTACGCCTTTTTCTCCGAGCATTTTCAGCGTTTCGTCGGTATAAGGCATCAGCCAGGGTTCCCGGCCAAAGCGCGACTGAAAGGTCATCATCACTTTTTCCGGTGCCATCCCCAGTGCGGAAGCCAGTTCGCGAGTCGTTGTGCGGCAACGTTGCGGGTAATCATCGCCTTCATCTGCATAACGCTGGGGAATGCCATGATAAGAGAGCAGCAGCAGATCCGGTTCGCCATGTTTGGCAAAAGAAGCGCGTACGCTGTTCGCCAGTGCATTAATGTAATCGTGGTTATCGGCGTAATCACGAATAAACGATATCCCCGGAATGCTACGTTTGCGCGCCAGAATGCGTGCCAGTTCATCCCATACCGCACCGACGGTAGAACAGGAGAATTGCGGATAAAGCGGCAGCACCACAATATGATCTACATGCTCTGCCAGGAGTTCATCGACGGCGCTTTCCAGTGATGGCGAGCCGTAGCTCATGCCCAGCGCTACGGGCGTATCCGGTAAACGTTGTGCCAACGCCTGCTGTTGCTGGCGGCTGTAAACCATCAGCGGCGAGCCGTCTTCCATCCAGACCGAGGCGTACAGCTTCGCCACACGCGGCGAGCGCAGCGGCAAAATCACGCCGCGCAGCAACGGCCACCATAACAACCGTGAGGTATCAACCACGCGTCTGTCGCTTAAAAATTGTTTCAGATAGCGTTTTACCGCTTCAGGTGTGGGGGCATCGGGCGTACCCAGGTTTGCCAGCAGGATACCGGTTTTAGTCTGACGCATTACCGCCTCTTATCGATTCAACTTGTTGATAATTGTAGCGGAAAAGTGAGGAAGAAGAACTAATTGCTGTGAGAGGTCAAATCAGAAAAAGGAATAGCGCAGATTGAGGTTTTTGTAAAAGGCCGAATGAATATCCGGCCTGAGATTGCTGATAAGTTTGCTTGTGCGGGCCTGTTCCCCTCACCCTAACCCTCTCCCCGAGGGGGCGAGGGGACTGTCCGTGCGCGCTTTCGAATTAGCCGAGGATTTTTTCCAGATCAGCGCGAACTTCAGCAACCGGCTTGGTGCCGTCAACTTTCGCGTATTTGGTGTTACCCGCTTCCGCTTCTTTGGAGTAGTAGCCGATCAGCGGTGCAGTCATCTGATGGTATTCAACCAGACGTTTACGCACGGTTTCTTCCTGATCGTCTTTACGGGTAGTCAGTTCTTCACCGGTAACGTCGTCTTTGCCTTCTACTTTCGGCGGATTGAATTTAACGTGATAAACACGACCAGACGGCGCATGAACGCGGCGGCCTACGATACGATCAACAATCAGTTCGTCCGGTACGTCGAATTCCAGAACGTAATCAACATTGATGCCCGCTTCTTTCATCGCGTCTGCCTGCGGAATGGTACGCGGGAAGCCGTCCAACAGGAAACCATTACGGCAGTCTTCCTGAGCAATGCGCTCTTTAACCAGCGCGATCACCAGTTCGTCGGTGACCAGTTTGCCAGCATCCATAATGTCTTTTGCTTGTTTACCCAGCTCGGAGCCAGATTTGACCGCAGCACGCAGCATATCGCCAGTGGAGATTTGCGGAATACCATATTTCTCCATGATGAACTGAGCCTGAGTCCCTTTCCCCGCGCCCGGAGCGCCAAGCAGAATGATACGCATTGCGAAAATCCCCTTAAAATGTGTCGAATTTTTTGAAAAAGCGATAAACGATACCACCAACAGGCGATTGCCTCAAGAAAGGCACCTGAGGCTGAAACGGTTAATGGCGAGATAATTTGCGGAAAGTGCAGATGATGAAAAGAAAAATGCCGGATGACACAAAGGTCATCCGGCATGACATCAGGAAACCAGCAGCTGGTTCATACGACGAATAAACAGGTTCGGATCTTCCAGCGTGCCGCGTTCTGCCAGCAGCGCCTGATCCAGCAGCAGTTCTACCCACTCGCTGAACTTCGCTTCATCTTCAGTATCTGCCGCACGTTTCACCAGTACGTGATCCGGGTTCAGTTCGAAGATGTATTTCACTTCTGGCACTTTCTGGCCCGCCGCAGCGAACAGTTTCGCCATCTGAGTGCTCATTTCGTCCGCGTCGGTCGAAACGATCGCTGGCGTATCGGTCAGACGGTGAGTCAGACGGACATCTTTCACGCGCTCGCCGAGCAGGGCTTTCACACGGTCGATGAACGGAGTCAGTGCTTTCTCCGCTTCTTTCGCGCTCTCATCAACTTCGTCAGCCAGTTTTTCAAGCGACTCGTCAACTTTAGACACCGACTGGAACGGTTTACCGTCGAACTCAGTCAGATAGTTCATCATCCACTCATCGATGCGGTCGGAAAGCAGCAGAACTTCGATGCCTTTCTTACGCAGCAGTTCCAGGTGCGGGCTGCTCTTCGCTGCCGCATAGCTGTCTGCGGTGATGTAGTAGATTTTCTCCTGCCCTTCTTTCATGCGGGAAACGTAGTCTTCCAGAGATACGGTCTGCGCAGAAGAATCGGTATGGGTAGAAGCAAAACGCAGCAGTTTGGCGATCGCTTCCTGGTTAGCGAAATCTTCCGCCGGA
>ERZ1035032.1871-NODE-1871-length-12344-cov-5.797217_pt1 | contig 12344 bp, 10 predicted proteins | sample MGYA00520693_ERZ1035032 | MGnify/ENA primary metagenome ERZ1035032 (study PRJEB33766, sample SAMN09781740) | gut metagenome | biome: gut microbiome | host: Homo sapiens | place: Madagascar | study: EMG produced TPA metagenomics assembly of the PRJNA485056 data...
TGATTGTACAGCCTATTTAGTGGGTATGGCAAGGATGCCATACCCTCCTACTAAATGTAAAGATAATTTTGAACTGTTACTTAAAGAAAACATTTGCTTGGTGTAAGTAGACACCAAAAGCGTGATTTTATTGTATTTTTAATTCTTATCCCTACCTGTTTTGTGGATTAACAAAAATACTGTATCTTTGCACTATCCCTTAGAAATGGGGACTGGAAATCATTCTTTAAGGTCAAGGGAAAGAAAGCTTTAAGTACAAGGAACAAGAAAGCTTCAAGTACAAGGAACAAGAAAAAAAAAAACTGTAGATTTTTATGATAAGCAAGAACAAGATTAAATACATTCACTCGCTCAACCTGAAGAAGAACCGCGACGCCCAGGACGTTTTTGTGGCCGAGGGCTCGAAGATTGTGGGCGACATTCTGGCGCGTGGCAACTCGAAAGTGGAGTTGCTGGTGGCGCAACCGGAATGGCTGGAACAGAACGCGGAGCTGCTGAGGGACGTGAGATGCGAGATTGTGGAGGTATCGTACGACGAGCTGGCTAAGGTCAGCTTCCTGTGTCATCCGCAGCAGGTGATGGCCGTGTTCAAGAAGTTTGACGGCAGTATGGACGCCAGCTGCCTGGACAAGAAGCTTACGCTTGTGCTTGACGGCGTGCAAGATCCGGGCAACCTGGGCACCATCATACGCATAGCCGACTGGTTTGGCATAGAGGATATTGTGTGCAGCATGGACACGGTAGACGTGTACAACCCGAAGGTGGTGCAGGCCACGATGGGAAGCATAGCACGCGTGAGGGTGGAATATAGGGAGCTGGAGAGCTTCTTCGACTCGCTGCCCACGACGGTTCCCGTGTACGGCACCTTGCTTGAGGGCGAGAACATCTACAACGTACCCCACTCTGCCAACGGCATTATCGTGATGGGAAACGAGGGCAAGGGAATATCGCAACCTATACGCAAGAGGATTAGCAAGGCTCTGCGCATTCCTAACTATCCCGAGAGCCGAGAGACGGCCGACAGCCTGAACGTGGCTGTGGCTACGGCTATTATTTGCTCGGAATTCAGACGACCATTCAATTAATACTAAAAATGATAAACGATATTTTTAAAAACAGGAGTTGTTTGGGATGCCTTAGCGCTTCCCTGGGTGTTTACAGCACCAATTTCGCTAAGATATTGCGTTGTACGTGGATATGGGTGCTTGCGTTGTCTGTAGTATTGGGATTGGCAACCTTCGTGTCGCCCTTGGCTGTACTGGGGGCTAATAGCATGGGCCAGTTTGCCGGCACGATAGCGGCGGGCTGTCTGATAGCCGTAGCGAGCGTGGTGTTAGACTCGGTTGTCAAGTCGAACGTGGTAGTAATGCTAAACGACGAGAAGCGTGGCGTGGCATTCAAGAAGATGCTCAAGGTAGACGTGTTCTCGATAGTGCTGTTTGCCGTATGCCTGATGGTGTTTGCAGGCTTCACCTATCTGCTGATGTCGATTGAGAGCGTGAGGACTCTGCCCGCCTCCACCTTCACGGTAATGTTGCTGGCCGTTTACCTGTGCCTGTTTATGCTGCTCGCGCTATTGGTGTCGCCATACATCTATTCGGTATCAAAGTACATATTTAATAAGGATGCTAAATTCAAGAATCTCGTGGGTAGCGATTACGCCAAGGGCTACAAGAAACTGGGCTTCGTGTTCTCGATATTGCTGCTGCTGATACTTGTGGGCGCCATGGTATGCGCCTTCTTGTGCCTTCCGGGCATTGTAACCAACGCGGCCTCGAACATCGACACGATGGGCGTGATGCAAGGCGACGAGTCGGGCATTCCTACTTATTTCGGGTGGCTCAACTTCCTTGCCACAACCATTTCCACCTTCATCATGCAATACGTGTATCTGTGGGGCGTATTCGTGTTTGTGTACGCCTACGGCAACGTGGAGGCAAGCGTGAGCAACCCTAAAGAATAACTTTAAAATAAACTAATATGGAAGAAACAAAACAGCAGAGACTTTTGTTTATAGACCGTGATGGCACAATTGTGGAAGAACCCTACGACGAGCAGGTAGACTCGTTTGAGAAACTGAAGTTTGTTAAGGACGTGATAAAGAACCTCACGTTTATACAGCAACATACCGACTTTAAGCTGGTGATGGTAAGCAATCAGGATGGTCTGGGTACAGACGCCTTCCCGGAGTCGGACTTCTATCCCATACATAACTTTATTATGCAGACTCTGGAGGGCGAGGGCATCGTGTTCAGCGCCCAACATATAGACCGACATTTCCCCGAGGACAACTCGCCCATGCGCAAGCCTGGTACGGGAATGCTGAAGGAATACATGGACAACCCGATGTATGATATTGCGGGATCGTACGTGATAGGCGACAGAGAGACCGACGCGCAACTGGCTGCCAACCTGGGCTGCAAGGCTCTGATATTGGGCAAGAACGGAATGACGTGGAACAAAATTTCGGAACTGTTGTTTGCGGGCGAGCGTAGGGCAAAGATTAGTCGCATGACCAAGGAGACCGACATTGCCATAGAGATAAACATGGACGGCACGGGAAAATGCAAGATTGACACCGGACTGGGGTTCTTCGACCATATGCTTGAGCAGATTGGCCGACACGGAATGATGGACCTGAACATCTCTTGCAAGGGCGACCTGGACGTGGACGAGCATCATACTATAGAGGATACGGCCATCGTGCTGGGACAATGTATTGACAAGTGTCTGGGCTCGAAACGAGGCATTGAGCGCTACGGATATTGCCTGCCTATGGACGACTGCCTGTGCCAGGTGGCGCTGGACTTTGGTGGACGTGCGTGGCTAAACTGGGATGTGGAATTCCATCGCGAGAAGATTGGCGATGTGCCTACCGAGATGTTCTTGCACTTCTTTAAGAGTCTGAGTGATGCGGCACACATGAACCTCGACATCTCGGCTCGCGGAACCAACGAGCACCACAAGATTGAGGGCATTTTCAAGGCGCTGGCAAGGGCTTTGAAGATGGCTGTAAAGCGCGACGTTATGCACTTTGAGATTCCTACAACCAAAGGCACTCTGTAAGCGTTATGCATGATATTCTTATTGCTATAGGCACGAATGTTATTGCCGACAGAATCCGGTTTGTAGAGGTACATCTTGAGCAATGTTTCGAGAACGTAAGGTTCACGCATATCATACCCACAGAGCCAATAGGCGAGCGGTTTAAGGGCAAGCAATTCTTTAATGCCGTGATGGCGGGCAATACCAACTTGGCTATGAGCGAGGTTGAGGAGCAGCTGAAGCTTATTGAACAATTGGCGGGTAACACTCTGGACAAGCGCAATATGGGCGTGGTGGAGGCCGATATCGACTTGCTGATGTACGACGACGTGAAACTGCATGAGAAGGATTGGCAAAGATCTTACGTCAAGGAATTGGTGGAGAGGATAAAGGAGATGAAGAGTTAAAGGAGGAGTTAAGGAGTTAAGAAGTTAAAGGAGTTAAGCCAAATGCTTTTTTCTTCTTAGGAATTAAAGAAGTTAAGAAGTTAAGCCGAATGCTTTTTTCTTAGGAGTTAAGGCAGAGGCTTTACTGGTAAAAAAATAAAAAATATGAAGAAGAATATATTGTCGCTATTCATGATGTTGGCGTCGGGCCTGAGCGCAAATGCCGCGGCTGACGTAGACTTTGAGCAGAATTTTTGTGATTCTACTCTGCGTATAGATTACACATTTCTGGGCAACGCCACCACGCAAAGCATAGCCGTAGACAAGCTGAACATGATGCCAAGATGGTACGGCAAGCATGCGCATCTGGACGAGCTACCGGTTGAGGGCAACGGACAGATTACGGTTCGCAAGCATGGAACGTCAGAGGTTATTTACCGCAACTCGTTCTCTACGCTATTCCAGGAATGGCAGTCGTACGACGAGGCAAAGAACAACGTGAAATCGTTTGAGAACGTGTTTCTGGTGCCCATGCCACGCGATACGGTGGACATAACCGTAGACCTGCGCAACAACCGCCACGAGGTAGTGGGATCGCTAACCCATACCGTGGCGCCAAAGGACGTGCTGATAAGGCACATCGGATTTGGCAACACCACGCCATACGTTACTCTGCAGCAGGCTAAGGACACAACCAAATGTATCCACATTGCATATGTGGCCGAGGGCTACCAGCCAAACGAGATGGCAACATTTGTGGAGGACGCCAAGATTGCCACAGAGGCCCTGTTCGAGCACGAGCCATTCAGCTCCATGCGCGACAGATTTAATATCGTGGCTGTAGAGTCGCCATCGGTAGACAGCGGAACAAGCGAGCCGTCGAAGGGTGTGTGGAGAAATACGGTATTGGGAAGTCATTTCGACACATTCTATTCCAACCGCTACCTCACAACGCTCAACCTTAAATCGTTGCACGATGTGCTGGCTGGCGTGCCCTACGAGCACATCATCGTGCTTGTAAACACAAGCGAGTATGGCGGAGGCGGAATACTCAACTCGTACAACCTCTCGATGACCCATCATCCGCAATATCGCCAGGTGGTGGTGCATGAGTTTGGCCACAGCTTTGCAGGTCTGGCCGACGAGTACGCTTACGAGGCCGAGCAGATTCCGATGTATCCGCACGACGTGGAGCCTTGGGAGAAGAACATCACAACACTTGTAGACTTCCACAACAAGTGGGAGAACCTGATTGAGCCGGGAACACAGGTTCCGACGCCTATGCCTGAGGAAAAAAGGGAAAAGGGAAAAGGGAAAAGTAAGAAATCTGAGGTTGGCGCCTACGAAGGAGCTGGCTACAGCCTAAAGGGCGTTTATCGTCCCTACCCCGACTGCCGTATGCGCAGCAATCAGCACAAGGACTTTTGTCCGGCTTGCCAGAAGGCCCTGCGCGACCTGATAAACTTCTACACAGAGTAAATGCCAAGGCTTATTCTTACGATAATAATGATGATGTGCCTCATGACGCCAAGCTTTGCAGATATTCGCAAAGACGCCTCGAGCCAGTTGCTGACAAGAGCGATAGAATATTTTCAGAGCGGCAAATATCATGAGGCACTTCTTCTGTTTCAGAGGCTGGACAACAAGTACAAGCTTAATGCGCGCTTTCAAGGTTACATCGGCGTGTGCTATTTTTACGATGGCGATTACAAAAAGTCTGTGGCCGTATTGGGCAAGATTTCGCCCAATCTACAGCTGTTTGCCCCTCAAGAAAGGGCCGTGTACCTGTATTGCATGGCCGAGAGCAACTTCAGACTGGGGCATTATCGCAAGGCGCTACCCTTGTTTGAGAGCCACATACTGTTGTGCCACAACAACGAGAAGGGCGACTCCCTAATGCGCATTGGCCTTTGTTATCTGGCCCTGGACAAAACCAACATAGCCGACGAATACCTTAACGAGGCGACATTATACTACAGAAAGTTTAATGACGCCAAGAAATTGGAGCAAATGGCACATTATTTGCAAGGCTTAAAATAAAAACGTCTGGTTGGACAGGCGGGATTAGAAGTTAATTTAGAAGTTAGAGAAGTTAAAGAAGTTAGAGAAGTTAAAGCCATGTGCTTTTCTTCTTGGAAGTTAGAGAAGTTAAAGAAGTTAGAGCCATGTGCTTTTCTTCTTGGAAGTTAGAGAAGTTAAAGAAGTTAGAGCCATGTGCTTTTCTTCTTGGAAGTTAAAGAAGTTAAAGAAGTTAGAGCCGTGTGCTTTTCTTCTTGAAAGTTAAAGCCAATATATATATAATGACGAATCAATTTTCAACTAAAGTTTCCACAATCCTTGCTTTCAGCAGAGAGGAGGCGTTGCGCATGTCGTGCACACACGTAATGCCGGAACACCTATTGTTAGGTATGTTGAGAGACAGACAGAACCCTCTCCTTGATTTGCTGTTACGCTCGGATATTGACGCAAATGATATAAAGACAGAGCTCGAGAATAGTGTAAACAACAACAAGGAGGCCGAGGGCGAAGGCTCAATAGCCACACCTGCACTTGACGAGAAAGCAAGCAACATCCTGAAGCTGTCGATACTTGAGGCGCGTCTGCAACACTCGCAGATAGTAAACGTGGAGCACGTGATACTGGCCATTCTGCACGACCAGACAATCAACGGAGCCAAGCAGGTGCTGGAGAGCAAGGGATTGAACTATAACACAGCTATGAAACATCTTATGCAAACAACCTCGAAACCGCAAAGCGGAATAGGCATTTCGGAGGAGGAAGACGAAAATATAATGTCGGGAAACAACACCCAGGGCGACAAGAAGAGCCAGACTACAAGGACTACTGTGGCCGACAGAGGAGGCAAGACGCCTGTGCTCGACAAATTTGCTACCGACCTGACCAGGGCGGCTGCCGAGGGCAAGCTGGACCCCGTTGTGGGCAGAGAGAAAGAGATAAAGCGCGTAACTGAGATTTTGTGCCGACGCAAGAAGAACAACCCTATTCTTATTGGCGAGCCGGGTGTGGGCAAGAGTGCTATTGTTGAGGGACTGGCGCAGCTTATCGCCCAACGCCACACCTCGCCCCTACTCTTCAACAAGCGCATACTTCGTCTGGACATGACATCGATTGTGGCGGGCACAAAGTATCGCGGACAGTTTGAGGAGCGCATCCAGGCCTTGCTGCGCGAACTTGAGGAGAATCCGGACATTATCGTGTTTATAGACGAGATTCATACCATTATTGGTGCCGGCAGCACGCCAGGCTCTATGGACGCGGCCAACATAATGAAGCCGGCTCTGGCACGCGGACTTATACAATGCATCGGAGCCACAACGCTTGACGAGTATCGCAACTCGATAGAGAAGGACGGAGCCCTGGAACGCAGATTCCAGCGCGTTATGGTGGAGCCTTCTACGGCCGAGGAGACGCTCGAGATTTTGCACAATATCAAGGAACGCTACGAGGACCATCACCACGTGCATTATACCGAAGAGGCCCTTAAGGCTTGTGTGGATCTGACGGCAAGATATATAACCGAGCGCCAATTCCCAGACAAGGCAATCGACGCCCTTGACGAGGTGGGCTCGTGCGTGCATCTGCAACATGCCGAATTGCCGCCAGCCATCGTGGAGAAGGAGAAGGAAATACAGAATGCCGAGCAACTGAAGCGTGCCGCAGCAGCCGACCAAAACTTTGAGCTTGCTGCCAACTATCGCGACCGCCAATGTCAGCTTGAGGCCGAACTGAGAAGGCTTAACGACGAATGGGCTTCAAGCGACGACAGCAATCGCGAGACCGTTAACGCGTCGGATGTGGAGGGCGTTGTGTCTACTATGTCGGGCGTGCCCTTGCAACGCATCTCGGAGAAGGAGAGCGACCGTCTGCGCCGTCTGGGCAGCACCTTGAAGGGAACCGTAATAGCTCAGGACAAAGCTGTGGACAAGATTGTGCGAAGCATACAACGCAACCGACTGGGCCTGAAAGACCCCAACCGACCAATTGGCGTGTTCATGTTCCTGGGTCCAACGGGTGTGGGCAAGACCTATCTGGCACAACAGCTGGCCTTGCAGATGTTTGGCACAAAGGACGCTCTGGTGCGTATCGACATGAGCGAGTATTCGGAGAAGTTCAACACGTCGCGTCTTGTTGGAGCGCCTCCGGGATATGTGGGCTATGGCGAGGGCGGACAGCTTACCGAGCGTGTGCGCCGTCATCCCTACTCTATTGTGTTGCTCGACGAGATTGAGAAGGCGCATGGCGACGTGTTCAACCTGCTGCTGCAGGTGCTGGACGAGGGTCGTATGACGGATGGCAACGGACGCATGGTTGACTTCCGCAATACCATAATAATAATGACGTCGAATGCCGGAACACGCCAGCTTAAGGACTTCAGCCATGGCATAGGCTTTAATGCCTCGTCGATAAATGGTGCAGATGGCGAGAAGTCGAAGGAGTATGCGCGTTCGGTTGTGCAGAAGGCCTTGGCGCGCCAGTTTGCTCCTGAATTCCTCAACCGTCTGGACGAGATTATAACATTCGACCAGTTGGATGCCACGGCAATCCGACAGATTGTGGATGTAGAACTGGACAAGCTGACGAAGCGAATAGCAAAGAATGGCTACAACATCAAGGTTACGGATGAAGCAAAGGATTTCCTTGCTTCAAAGGGATACGATCCGCAGTTTGGCGCACGTCCTCTGAAGCGTGCCATACAGACTTATGTGGAGGACGAGATTTGCGAGAGCATGATGGCTCAAGACATCGAACCTGGTGACAGTCTGGTTGTGGACAAGAAGGACGACGAGGAGAAACTGGGGATAGAGAAGCTAAGTGAAAAGGGAAAAATCCAATAGTTAAAAGAATCGGACCTTCATTTACGTCCTGTTGGATGTGAATGAAGGTCCGATTTTTTTTGTATGTTATAAAGAATTATTCGCTCTTTTGCGGCAAGTGGAACTCGTACGACTTGTCGAATACCTGGCTCACCTTGTTAATCTCAAGGAACGTTGTGCCAGTAGGATTGCCCAAACCGAAGCTTCCGCTAAGGTAAGCAATCTTGTCGTCGAGCGTTATGTAGCCCTTTTGGCGAAGCATGCGCAAGGCAGCAGTAAACATGTATTCGGCCGTAGCCTGCTCCTTCTGATGGATAGGAATAACGCCATAGCTGAGGTTGAGCCAACGTTGAGTCTTCTCCTTGTAGCAGATAGCCAGAACCGGATTAGGACCACGGAAGGCAGCCAAGTGGCGAACAGTCTCGCCCGTAAGCGAGTCGGTAATAATGCCAGCCACACCCAGTCGGCGTGTAGAGTCGATAGCCGAATGAGCCAGGAACTCGCGCTGGGTGCAATTGTCGCTAAGCGGAACCTCCCACTCGCCCATCGCGTTACGGTCTTTCTCGGCCTGCTCGGCAATGGCAGCCATAGTCTTAACGGCCTCAAGCGGATACTTGCCACTTGCAGTCTCGCCCGAAAGCATCAAGGCATCCGTGTACGAGTAGATGGCGTTGGCAATATCGGTAACCTCGGCACGTGTAGGACGCGGATTCTTAATCATGGTGTGCAACATCTGAGTAGCCACAATCACAGGCTTCTTCTTCATAACACACTTGCGTATAATCTGTCGCTGTATGCCCGGAATGCGCTCGATAGGCACCTCTATGCCCAGGTCGCCACGCGCAATCATAATGCCGTACGAAGCGTCGATAATCTCGTCGATATTGTCGACACCCTCCTGATTCTCAATCTTCGAGATAATCTTGATGTCGCTATTGTGCTCGTCAAGAATCTTCTGAATAGCCAGCACGTCGTCGGCCGAACGCACAAACGAGTGGGCTATAAAGTCAATATCCTCGTCTATGGCAAGCAGAATGTTTTGATGGTCCTTCTCGGTAATAGCCGGCAAGGCAATATGCTCGCCCGGCACATTTACGCTCTTGTGGGCGCCAAGCACGCCATCGTTTTGCACTTGAGCCACAAGCATAGGTCCAACATTCTCGACAACAAGCATGTCGAGCTCGCCGTCATCAAACAGAACATGGTCGCCAACCTTAACATCCTTGGCAAAGTCTACGTACGAAACGTTGACAATATCGTGTGTGGTAATCATTTCGGGACGGCCGAAAATTTTAACCATCTCGCCAGTCTTATATTCTATAGGAGTCTCGACGTCGGTTGTGCGCACCTCAGGACCTTTAGTGTCAATCATAAGGGCTATGTGTGGAGATACAGTACGTACGTTACGCACAATTGTGCGTATTCCGTCTGGTGTGGCATGTGCTGTATTCATACGCACTACGTTCATGCCTGCAAAGAAGAGCTTGCGGATAAAATCGACATCACAACGGCGGTCACTAATGGATGCAACAATCTTTGTCTGTTTCATTGTAAAAAAATATATATTATGTGTTTTTTCTAATTATCTGCAAAGATAATCAAAAACGAGCACATAATTATCTACTAAATATAAAAATAATATTAAAGATGTAATTAATTACCACATGTCAGCCACACGCTCGTGCGGAACGAGAGTTATTTCGGTTGGAATCTTTACCCATTTACGGCTAACCACGATTTTCAGTCGGCTGCCACCAGTCTGTCGCAAGGTGTAGGTGTTCTGCTTAGGGTCGTAGGTAAGCGTGGCTGTAAGGTCCTCCGATCCATAATCGTTTATTATGTCGAGCGAGGCCTTGTTGGTTCCGTCGAGCTTGGCCGATGTAATGAGCCACTTGCGCGAATCGCGGCTTGCCCCAAAATATCCCGGCATGTTGCCGAAAATGTCCTGGCCAGGCACTTTAATATCGTTGTCGTACAGGTTAATGTCAAGATAAACCATATACTCCTTATTATATATATAGGTATGGAATGGCTTGGCGGCTGCCGACTTGGTGTCTTGGGCAAAAGCCACAATCGAAATGGCAACGCAGACGATTGCAAAAAAGAATCTTCTCATATAATACTAATATTTAATGGTTATTTATTTATTTTCTTGCATATTGTCGATAGAAAAACGTGTATTTTGCTTATTTTTCTGCAAATGTAACGAATTTACATCAAGAATAGACACTAAAACTGAAAAAATGATAGAGAATAATCGTTTTTTAGCAGTTAAAATACTATATTTGCAACGATTAGACAAAGAAAAACCGCTGGAGTTAAGGCTTCAGGCGTGTTTATGAATAAATCTATGCAATTGATTATTTAACTTCTTTATGAAAAAAGATAGACTATTTCCAGACTACATTTTTGAGTCGAGTTGGGAAGTTTGCAACAAGGTTGGCGGCATTTATGCCGTACTATCAACAAGAGCGAAGACCCTTAAGGAGAAGCTTGGCGACAACCTTGTATTTATAGGTCCCGATTGCTGGGGCGAAAATGAATGTCCTTATATCGAAGAAGATACTAAACTGCTGCAGGCTTGGAAAAAGCAAGCAGCTACAGAAGGCCTTAACGTTAAGGTGGGCCGTTGGACCATTCCGGGCAACCCCGTAGCTATTTTGGTAGACTTCAAGCCTTTCTTCGAAAAGAAAAACGAGATTTATGCTGACATGTGGAACAAGTATAATGTAGACAGCCTTCACGCTTACGGCGACTACGATGAGGCCTCGATGTTCTCGTATGCAGCAGCCCTTGTTGTTGAAAGCTACTACAACTACTTTATAAGCAAGAAGAAACGTGCCAACAAGACCGTTTATCACGCCAACGAGTGGATGACCGGACTTGGGGCTCTATATATAAACGACCGCTTGCCGCAGATTGCTACAATATTCACAACCCATGCCACAAGCATAGGCAGAAGTATTGCCGGTAACAACAAGCCTCTGTACGAATATCTCGAGGCTTATAATGGCGACCAGATGGCCGACGAGCTGAACATGCAGAGCAAGCAGTCGATTGAGAAGCAGACTGCCGCACATGTAGACTGCTTTACAACCGTTAGCGAGATCACGGCACGCGAGTGTGCCGAGCTGCTGGACAAACCAGTAGACGTGGTTCTGCCTAACGGATTCGAGGACGACTTTGTGCCGCAAGGCAAGGAGTTTGACCATAAGCGTCAGGTTGCACGCAAGCGCTTGCTCGACATAACACGTGCCTTGACTGGCGACGAGGTGAGCGACGATGCTGTAATTATCTCTACAAGCGGACGCTACGAGTGGCGCAACAAGGGCATCGACGTATTTATCGAGGCTGTAAACCGCTTGCGCCTTTCGGTCAACGAGCTCGATAAGGAGGTTGTGGCATTTATCGAGGTTCCGGCTTGGGTAAACTGCAAGCGTGACGACCTTGCCGAGCGTCTGCAGAAGATGGCTCAGGGCGAGAAGTTTGACACGCCTCTCGATACTCCAGTAATAACACATTGGCTCAACGAGCAGCAGAACGACCGTGCTCTGGGCATGATGAACTGGCTGGGAATGCGCAACCAGAAGGGCGAGAAGGTGAAGATTGTATTCATACCTTGCTATCTTACTGGCGACGACGGCATAGTGAACCTCTCCTACTTCGATGTAATTCTGGGCAACGACCTTTGTGTCTATCCTTCCTACTATGAGCCTTGGGGATACACCCCGCTTGAGGCTGTAGCATTCAAGGTGCCTTGCATCACAACCGACCTTGCTGGTTTTGGCTTGTGGGCAAACTCGGAATGTGGAGGCAAGTCGACAATAGACAATGGCGTAGAGGTGGTACATCGTACCGACTACAACTACAACGAGGTGGCCGACGACATCAAGCAGACCGTAATCAAGTATGCCAACGCCACAAAGAACAAGCAGACACGCATGCGCAACAACGCACGCGCCCTCTCGCAGAAGGCTCTGTGGACCCACTTCATCGAGTATTACTACAACGCTTACGACTTTGCTTTGCGCAAGGCCGAAGCAAGAAAAGAGAAATAAATATAAAACGACAATATCAA
>ERZ1035032.1876-NODE-1876-length-12326-cov-4.295330_pt1 | contig 12326 bp, 8 predicted proteins | sample MGYA00520693_ERZ1035032 | MGnify/ENA primary metagenome ERZ1035032 (study PRJEB33766, sample SAMN09781740) | gut metagenome | biome: gut microbiome | host: Homo sapiens | place: Madagascar | study: EMG produced TPA metagenomics assembly of the PRJNA485056 data...
AATACATACATCACGACCAAGGGCTTTTACGGTCAGGAGGGGTTGGCGTTTTCGCGGAAATATGATAAAAACGAGCCGGAACCGAAAGCAGAACTTGAAGCAATTGACTGGATTTTTCCGGTTTGTCCGTCGCAGTCCGACGAAAAAACCTTTAATTTTCACACCCTGTGCGGTCGCGGCAGCGCTGCTTATGTCTATACCTGTTTTTGCGGGGAAATCTGCGTGAAGCACGAAAGCCCCTTGGCCGTTTTTGCAGATGGCCGATGCGTGTACCGTGCGGAAAGCGGCAGTTTTACGGGTACGTTTGAAAGGGAGACGGCGCTCTTGTTTAAAAGCGGATACACAGAGAAGAACTGGGGTTTTACAGCGCACAGCAAGGGAGTTCATACTCTGCCGTTTGCCGAAACGGATGATTGTGATGACTTGCATTGGATTTGGGTCGGTCCCTTCGGCCGCTTGACCGATTCGTTTTTGCACCCCTATGCGCCGGAGGTGCAGCTTGTGTTCCACAAGCCGTTTCCCTCTGTTTCGGCAGGGGAGGTATATTGGCAGTTTTATCGGCCGAACACCTATCTAAAGCAATATTTATTAACGACATTTTACGGGCAGTGGTTTTATGCTATGATGGTAGGACATCACGGTCTGCATCAATTGGCTGACAGCCTGTCTTTAGGTGAGATATATGATTATTTTATGGGCAGTATGAAAACGCTTTGCGATCATCAAGCCTATGGAAAATATGATCGCGAAACATTTGGCTGGTCAACGTATCTGCCCGGCAGCGGTGTTTTGGATTCGCTCGACCCCATCGGCACCATAGGCATGAACATTGCCGAATATTATTGTATGTCCGGAGATGATCAGGCGCATTACATGCTTTCTATGCTTTCGGACGCTATTTTGCACGATGTACCGCGTTTTGAAGACGGCACATATCACCGCATAAAAACTATGTGGACGGATGATATGTACATGTGTCTGCCATTCTTGGTGCGCTTGGGTGTTGTTTTTAACGATACAAAATATTATGATGAGATTATAACACAGGTGGAAGGGTTTTACAAACGTATGTTTATGGCAGATAAAAAGCTGTATTCGCATATTTATTTTCCCGAAGAAAAAGCGATTAACGGTGTCCCCTGGGGGCGCGGCAACGGTTGGGTGTTGTTGGCGCTTTCCGAAGTGCTTCTTTTTATGCCGAAATCGTACAAGGGGTATGCGCGCGTTTTGGAAATCTACAGAGAGTTTGCAAAAGGGATTTTGGATTGCCGTGACCAATCGGCCGGTATCTGGCATCAGGTGTTAGACAGGCCGCAAAGCTATATAGAGACATCCGGCAGCGCTATGTTTATTACAGCGCTGGCGCGTGGTGTTACAGAAGGTTGGTTATCTGAAATATACAGCGTAGCTGTCACAGAGGCATGGGAGGCTCTGACGGAGCAGTGTGTAGACGCGGATGGTAATGTATATGGCGTATGTATGGGGTCGGGTTGCCATAAAGAGACAGAATACTATGAAAAGCTGGGAACAATTGTGAATGACGACCACGGCATTGGCGTTGTGTTGGGCGCCGGTGCGGCCGTGATGGCTATGAAAAAGAAGGCAGCAAAGCAGTCATTGTAAATCATTCTTTCACATGCTTGAAGGATGTTGACGGATCACGGATGCGGTGTACCGCAATTTGATGAAAGAATTTTGTCGTGGTTCATGGCAGGAAGTATGGCTGATTTAGAAAAATATCTGTGCGCACAGTATAGCGTTTTTGCAGCTTGAAAGAGGTTATAGCGGATATGGATAAACGCGAATTATTAAAACACAGCGGAGCTTCGTGGCCGATGAACGTCATGAAGTCTATTAAAACAAAATCAACAAAAGGAAAGAGTCTTGCATTTTTAATCTTGATTTTTGCAGGTTATATATGCGGGACTATCTCAAAGCTTGCAGCGCTATCGTTTCAATCGTATGTTATGTTTTTTTATGTGCTTAATTTGTTGATGGTTGAAACTGATATCATTTTATACGCAATCAACTATTCACGGGAACGCCATAGCTGTCCCGCGGAAAAATGAATATGTCTGCAGTGTTGTATGTAAGGAGGCATTGCTGTGAAAGATAGAGAGCTTTTAAGGAAGAAAATTGAACAGGACAAGAAAGAATTATTTGAACTTTTAGGAAGCTTAATAAAAATTAATTCCGAAAATTTCATCTCATACGGCAACGAAACGAAGTGCCCCGATTACATAAAGGATTATTGTGTTTCTATAGGGTTGCAGGCAGAGGTATATTCCCCCCTTACAGTTGATGGACTGAAGAATCATCCGGATTATTTTGAAGGAAGACATTTAGAAGAAAGAAAAAATTGCACTGTTACACTAAAAGGAAAAAATGATAACCGAAAACTTATGCTTGCCGCACATCATGATACTGTACAAATTGGTAACGAAAATGAGTGGAGTTTTCCGCCGTTATGTGGGATAGTGAAAGATGGAAAGGTTTTGGGAAGAGGAGCATGCGATGATAAATATGCTATAGCGACTTCACTTTTTCTTATTAAGAAAATTAAGGAACTTGCAATAGAACTTGATTATGACTTGTTGTTTACCGCATATTGTGATGAGGAATATGGAGGAAGCCATGGCGCTTTGGCAACGTGTCTTAAATATCCATGCGATGATTATGTTAATTTGGATTGTAAAAATTTTGATATTTGGAAGGCGGGCGTAGGCGGAGGAGAATTGAAATTTATCATTCAATCCGCAGAGGCAGAGGACAATTGCAGTAAAGTGTTTGAGGGAATAAAAAGGGTGGTTGAATACTTAAATGAATTTAGGCAGAAAAGACAAAAAGAACTGGAAAAAAACATTTATTTTCAAGGAAGTGTTGTAGCACGTAATGCCTGCCGTATCATGAATTTTAATGCGGGCGGCAGCGGCAGTACGAGTATGAATCAAGGAGAACTTAAAATTACCTATTACACCGATAAAGATGAAAAATATATCAATAACGAACTTTCGGTATTCGTGAAAGAAATCAATGCGGAATTTAGTAAATTGGGACTTCAAGATCTTACCATAGAAAAAGCAACGCGTTTCTTTCATTATGTTGAATGTGAAACAAACAACCCAATTATAGATAAAATGAAAAAAGCGGGAATGGATAATGGGAAGATAATAGAGGATAAGGGCGCTTGTTTATCTGATTATCCGATGTTTATTTTATATGGAAGCCCAAGAGCCATATGCTTTGGTATTGGGGCAGACTTCGACAGACCGGGCGGAGCGCATCAAGTCAATGAATATGTTGATTGCGATGCACTTGTTGATTTTGCTAAAATTATGGGAGATTTCCTGCTCTCGTATTGACCAAGCAGCATAATTACCAATTATAGGGGAGAGAATTCAATGAGAACGAATACACATTATACACCTACAAAAAATGGATATTCTATTAGTGCAAGTTCTGAAATTTTTAATCGAACGCTGTACGGATCGCACAAAAATGATGACCATTCGGAGCGGTTTTTTACATTTGCAGGCGATACACCTATTTTTATGGGAGCGTTGACGGATTACACAGAAATTCTTTATGGATTATATGCAAAGTGCGGCGTGCTGAAGAGTGGACTTGCTTTAACACCGGGACAGCGCTCGTGTTTTTATTATTCGGAAGAGATAGACTTGTCATCCCGCTGGTTTCATAATTCAGAGGATATTACCGCTGAATTTAAGAACGGCTGGATGGAATATGAGCTTACACAAATATCGTCATGGTTTCCGGATGTTCGGGTGAATATAGAGGCGTACCCATTATTGCCTGATGACGGTTTTTTAGTTCATTATAAGATTTCTACAGACCAGAGGGTTATTTTTACTGCCGGATTTGGCGGTGTAACTGAGCCGATGGCCAGGTTTGAGTATAAAGATGAGCCAAAACGTATTTTTCGTGCAGATGATTGTAAGCAAAATACAGTTGAAATCGGTCAAAATCGCGCTTGTATACGTCATACTGATGGTACTGTAATGAGGATTGCAGCCAGTTTCTCCGCTGATTTTAAGTTCGGTTCGGCAAGGGCGCTTGCAGCGCCATATGTAAGTACATTTTTGGGGAGCGATCCTATAAATGAAAATGATTCCGTAGTGAAGATTTCATCTGTCATTAAGCCGGGTGACGTCCTGGACGGGTATATTGTTGTTATGCGCAACACCGGTGAGGAAACGTTAAATAAGTGGCTATCAATGAAAAACCCTATAAAATATATAAAAGAACAGATCATGGAAAAGCATGCTTGTATTGCTGTTACGACTCCGGAAAACTGTCTTGATTTGACGGTTGCACCTACGGTCATTGCGTTAGACGCTTCGTGGCATAAAAACTCGTTTCATCATGGTGCATTTGCATATCATGCACCCTTTTTAGGTTGGCGAAATTGGTACGCTCCAACAGCTTTAGGCTGGCACGATAGGGTAGAAAAGACTATGGAGGCACATTTAAAGCAACTTCCAAAGGGGCCGGTATGTGATGAGCGAATTTGGATTGATAAAACGGTAAGGAAGGGCGATGGAACGGCACAATATCCGTCGCAGTATCATTCGATAAAAAACAGCCCGGGCAGGATGAAGTACTTTTTGAGCCCTACTAAGTTCGGGCCGTATAATATGCAGGAATGTGCTTTTGATATGATGCTTTATCATATTGAATGGACAGGGAATATGAAGCTTGCAGAAAAGTATTTTGATGATTTTTGTTTAATGCTGGATTGGGAAGAACGTGTGCTTGATCCTGATAATGACAGCTTATATCAAAACTTTTTGAATACATGGATATCGGATGGGCATTCTTATAACGGTGCAGGATGTGCACAGTCGAGCGCGTATAATTATCGTGCTAATCTTGCTATGTCTAAAATTGCGGAAAAACTTGGCAAAGAAGGCAGTCGTTTTTCTGAAAGGGCAAAAAAAATTCAACATGCGGTAAGCGAGAAGTTATGGATAGCCAACCAAGGGGTTCTGGCAGAATCAATTGATACGGTTGGAAACTGTCTTATCCACCCCGCGCCGGAGCTTTCTACGGTATACCTTTCCATAGATTGCGGAGTTGTTGATAATTTTAAGGCATATACCATGCTCAGATATACAGAAAATTATATTAAGAAAATTACAACGCCCGGTTCCGGCGGGCGATTGTCGTATTCTTCTAATTGGTTGCCGAAACAATATTCAAATTGTGGAATATTTCCGGCTGAAAATGCACATTTGGCGATTGCCTATTTTAAGTTAGGAATGAAAGAAAAAGGCAAGGAGCTTCTTGATGGCATTGTCGATTGTTATTTTACGGGGAAAAATCCGGGCGTGGCTTCACATATACAGTCCTCGCGCTGCACATCTGACCTTGGTGATTTAGATTTCACTGATGTGTCAAGCACTTATTTGCGCCTTGTTGTGGAAGGGCTTTTTGGAATTAAAATTGACTGCCTGAATCATTACGTTTTGGTTGCTCCGAATTTTCCAAACGATTGGGAGCATGCCAGCTTAACACTTAGGGACATTGCATTGCATTATAATAAAAAAGGTAACCTGGAAGTATTTGATGTTTATTGCAATAAGGCAGAGAAAAAATGTATCAAAATACCAATGATATCTAACTGTATTGATGCAGTTTTACTGGATGGCGATCCGATTGCTTATGAAATTATACCCGGACCTAATAATAGCTTTTTAACCGTCGGTGTGGATAAAATCGGCAGATTTCAGCTTCGCGTGTTACACGGAAACGGTGTTATTCCATCGCTTAAGTTTTCAGATGTGGTCGTTTCCGGAAATCAGATTGCTTTTGAATTGTTAAACGCCGAATTGCAGGAGGTTTTTGATATTTCGGAAGTCTTAGAAGGCATTACTGTGTCGGGCAATGTAATTTACGCAAAAACAAAGGAAATTGAAGGGCATCACACTTTGTTTGTTCACGCTGTATCGGAAGAGTACGATGCTTGGCTTGCTGCAGATTATGAAATTATATCAAAAAAATTGCCGCAAAAGGAATGTATGGCTCAAAAACATGCGATGTGTTCATATGAACCTATCAATATTTCAAAATTTTTTAACTGCAATATGACGGATGTACATACGCAACCGTATTTTAGCCCAAGGCCGGAGGGATATTCGGTAGGAGTCTCTCAAAATGGAAGGTATGCATGGAATTGGAATCATCGCGGACATAATAAGGTTTTTGTTGATGACACTATGCTTAGAAATGCTAATGGTTTAATCCATACTTCTTCAGGAATACCCTTTGCGACGCCTGTTCAAGACGAAAATTTAGCTTGTGTTTCTATATGGGATAACTTTCCTACGGAACTTGTCATCCCGTTAAGCGGGAACGGGCATGAAATTGCTATTTTGTTTATTTCCAATACAAACCCAATGCAGGCATATGTTGAAAATGTCAGGATAACCGTGTCTTATGCAGATGGAGAGGAAATAACAACTAAGCTTATTTATCCGTTTAATATTGATGATTGGCTGACCCCGGCGCTGCAAACTCAAAATGAAATTTTTTATTTTAGTGACTTTAATCATGCAACTGTACAAAGAATAAATATTGATCCGGACAAGGCACTTGCAGGTATTAAAATAACAGCCGTTGCAAATGAAGTTATTATGGGGGTTATGGGGATAAGTGTATGCAATTGAAATGATAGGTAACAATCAATGATGTGTTAGCATATCGTAAGAGAATTAAAAAGTATCGGAATTAATGTTGCGATCGAAGAGAGCAGCTTTGCAGAATCAAAAGAACTGCATGGTCTGCGCTATTGCCGCATGCGCGGAAACGAAAGAGTTTCCGAACAGTGCCTACTCACTGCGGCTGTGCAGAACATGAAGAGAATTGCAAATATCCTTTGGAAGAGGGATTTTCACTTTTTATCAACATGGATTAAAAATCTAATATGTATGACAAAACCCACCTGGAAATGGTGGGCTTGTCAGCGGTCTGTCCCGATGCAATGACATTGGGTGGGCTTGCGGTTTTATTTATGACATTCCCTTATGACTGTGCTGTCACATCAAAGGTATATAGCTGATCGGCCTCGATTTTTACGCGTTGGCTGCCGATTTGCAGTATACCGCCGCTTTTGTTGGTTGTGACGGACAGGTGATTTTTATTTTTGCAAACCGATACACAGCCGTTTAAAACGGGCACTGTAATTTGGTAATCCTCATCTTCAAGGTATGGTCGAATCTCAAAGCTTTGATACCCCGGTTCTGTGGGGACAACGCCTGCCATATAACGGCCGACGGCATAAACGGGCACGGCGCCCCAGGCATGGCACAGGCTTTTGTCAAACGGCTCTCCGTACATGGCGTATTGCTCGACACCCGTAACATCGGGGTCAAATTCTTCATATACGGTTTTGGCTCCGGCATCCGTCATTCTGCCCCAGTAAGAACGGATGTCAGCCAAAATATCTTTTGTCAGGCCGCATTGATACATGGCTTCGTATTGAAAAAATTTAAAAAACGGCGTAGTAATTTTCTTAACAGACAGATTTTTATATACATGCTCTATCATGGCTTCTTTTTTGGCATCGTCGGCATAACCGAACAGAATGGCAAAGCAATTTTGGTGGTGGCAAATCTGCGTAGAGGGATGACCGTCACGACAGGTTGAAACATAGCCGCTTAGTGAGTCCGACCAATAGATTTCGTTCACATTCCGATACACGCGGTCTGCAAGTGTGCGATAATGCTGCGCATCTGCGTCCGCATGCATCTTTGCCGCAAAAAATGCCATGACACGAAGCGCCCTTCCGTACAGCATTTGTACCGCGCAGGAGTAGCCGTCTTTTTCAATATCGTGCCAGTCGATCACAACCCAAGAGCTGTTGACTTGGGGAATCAGTCCTTTCCATGCGGCTCTTTCGGTGTAAAACGCCATTAAAAGCTTCATATATTCATAATTTCTTTCCACAAAATTAAAATCACCGGTGTAGTCATAATATGCCTGTATGGTTAAAAACCAGTAAAAGGAGTATTCCAAAACGTTATTAATCGGTGTTTTTACTTCTTTATTTCCGCGCAGGGATAAAATCGTCCGCTTTATGGTTTTGGTGTCGAAAAAGGAATAAAAGCTCATATGGGACATGGTATAGGCATCCCCTGCCCACGGCCACTTGTCGCGCTTAATGCCGTCCAGCAGAAAAAAACGGCTGCAAAGACTGAGCGTGTATTTGGATATTTCGTATATATCCTCCAAACGTTTTTCACCTTTATACATTGACCGATCCTTAGCCGGATTATATTGATACAAACATTCCAGCTTGAAAGCCGTTTCGCCCCAAAAACGCACAAAACGGCAGCCGCGCGGCGGCAGCTCGGCTACCTCGGTGCGGCTCACGGTGTCGATAATGACGCAGCGGTCACTGTAGGTTTCTGCAAGCGATTCACCGTAGACAACGAAAATGACCGCATCCTTGGGGATGCTTGTTAATTTCAGCTTTACATATGTATTCTTGCCAAAGTCCACAATCCGTTCTCCGTGCGCCGTCCGATCGGAATCGGGCGTTATGCTGCAAAACGGTAAGGTGTAATCACCCGGCAGGATTTTCTTATCCGCACAGCAGCAAGAGGTGCCGACGGCTTCAAACACATCGTGGCATGCCAGCTTTCGTCCGATACAATGCTGTCGCCCTGCACGAACAGTGCACACATGCCCGTCGTATTAAACACGACACATTCAAGCTCGTGTACACCGGCAGGCACCCGATAGGCCGATCGGGCAGGCTGACGGATGCCGTCGATTAAACAGATGGCCTCGCCTTCGGCACATATTTCAATTTTTTCATTTGCTGCGGGGTTTACGGTCTTACGAAAGCGAACCAGGCAGGGCACATTGGGTACCTCCCAAAACGCCGGCACAATCCGTCTGCGTTCCTCTCTGCCAAGCAGCGTCTTTTTTTGTCAAATACATTTCAAAGTCTCTGTAGTGCCAAATCCATTTTGCGCTCATATATACCTCCTGCTATTGTCCGTGTTATGCGTCTGCCCGCCCGGTGTATTGCTCCGGCAGCTTGTTTTTCGGGATTTCCTTTTCAAAAATAATTCGCACGGTTGTGCCCTTGCCCGGTGCAGATTCCACCGTGATGCCGCACGTTTTGTTATAAAAAAGCTTAAGCCGCATATTCACGTTTAAAAGTCCGATATGTTCGGCCGATGTGGTTTCGGAAAGGTCATCCTTTAAAAGCTTTTCCTTTAATGTGCCGAGCGTTTCGGGGGTCATTCCTTTGCCGTCATCCGCAATTTCTATAATGGCTTTTTGCGGATCGGGAACCGAAGAAACGGTAACGGTACCGGAATCTTCAATACCGTAGGCGTGCTTTAATACGTTTTCCAAAACGGGCTGATAAATCATTTTCAGGCAGCGAATATTGAGCAGCTCTTCATCTGCTGTGTTGATAAGTGTAATCATATTTTGGCGTCTCATATTCACGACATTAAAATATTCCACGGCACAGTCCAAATCCTGACGGATGGTAGAGAAGGTAAGGCCGCTTGAAAAATACCGAAACACCTTTGCAAGGGAGGAGGTCATGTTGATGATTTCCTTGGCGTTGTACTGAAAGGCCGCGCCTTGAATATAACTCATGGAATTATACAGAAAATGGGGTGAGATTTGTCCGCAAAGATATAAGATTTGCGTTTCCTTTTGCAAAAGCTGTGTTTGGTAAAGATGTTCCATGGTATTCAGCTTTTCGGTGTTTAAGGTATGTATTTTATCCAGCACACGGTTAATGACCACTACGATTTCGTTTAGCTCGTCGTCGTATTTGTACGCAACACGATAGGTGGTGTCGTTGTCCGATATATTGGCCACATTTTCCTTTAACAAAATAATACGCTTGATGATAATATCGTTTAAAATTTTCAGCATAACGGATAATGTGACAAGGTTAAAAATAACCATAAAAACGACAAACAGAGAGGAAACATCCTGTAAAACGGACATGCTGTCGGCCGGCATTAAAACCGTCATGCTCCAGCTTGTATTGGTCAGAGGACGGGTTTTGTACAAAGAGTGTTTTGCGTATGTTTGAATGTCAAATACACTTCCGAGCGCCGTCGGATCTTGCGAAAGCAAAATCCGATTTTCGTTATCGGTCAGAATCAGGCTGATTTGACTGCTGTCGATAAAGCCGTACGGCGCATAATTAATGGTTTTCATTTCGTATACACACAAAATGTAATGCTTTGTATATTCTGACGTGTAGTATGCCGCTTTAATGGGGAAAACAGGTGTAATACACGCAAAATAGGTATGACGGTTGTGCAGAAAAGAGGGGGTATATAAGGAGTCGGCTCCTTCGGTGGGTTGTGCGCTTTCAATCAGGCTGCGTGCGGATTCGTACAGGTCATCCGTTTCGCTGGACATGAAAAGGGCATTATCCTTCACCAGCGCCAGCATGGATATGTTTTCGTTGCGCTCACGGTAATCATCCAGTGTGTGCTGCAGGTCGCTCATGCTGCGCACAAGCTCGGCAGGCGTATATTCGTATAACGCGGCTTGAATGAGTGTGTTAACCGAAACCAAGGAGGATAGTTCTTCTATATCGTAATTCAGCTTATCAATCTGCGAGGCTGTGTTTTCCACAACCGAATCGAATACCGAGGTGATAATATCATTGCTTTTGGCACGCAAAAAAGAATACAAAGCAATTTGCAAGGCAATGATGATGCTTAAAATCAATGCAAAATAAATAATAATCTGCGTTTTAATTTTCAGTCGGCGCATTGTGCTGTTCATCCTTTCCCTGTGTACGGAATTTGATGGGGGACATATCGGTATACTTTTTAAACACCTTATTAAAATAATAATGATCCTTAATCCCGACGGATTCGGCAATTTCGGGGATTGTTTGGGATGAAATCAATAAAAGCTGCTTGGCTTTTTCCAAACGAAAACAGGTTAAATATTCCACAAAGGTTTTGTTTGTGTTGCTTTTAAAAGCATTATACAAGGTGGTGGAGCTGATATATAAATCCGCGCAAATATCCTGTGCGCGCAGCTTTTTTGCGTAATTTTTCTCAATGTAATCCAAAATACTCGTCCAAAGGTTATGTGTATTTTCCCCGACAGGTTCTTTCGGCTCGATTGTATCTTTTATGTAGGCTTGCAGGGATGCGCAAAGCTCCTTAAAATTCCGAAAGTACATTTGCAAATCCTCTTCATCCATATGCGGAAAAGGAAATTCGCGGTTTAGCGCAATGTTAATCTTGCCGATTAAGGCGTTATAAAACCAAACAACGTGGTGCATGGTATATCTGTTTTCAATAAACAAATGCGGCAGGCGTTCTAAAATTTTTTCAATCCAAGTACTGTTTTTGGTATCAACTGCTTTAAAAATTTCATCCAAAACCTTGGCTAAAAGGGTGGTATCGGTATCGGCAGGCCAAAAAAGCAAGCCGCCCGAACGGCAGATAAAGCACTGATAGGCAAGTAAATTTGCCTGGCAAAAGCTGTCGTATATATGTCCGCCGCGCACAAACGCGGTACTGACACCCAATACAAACTGCTGCGCCTTTGCATACTGTGTGATTTTCTTTTGCATCTCCGGCGTAAAAGCTTCGTCCTGTAATACAAACAAATATTTATCCTCACCGATTTTATAGGTATGCTGCACAATGCCCTGCAAGGCGGTTTGCATATGCGTATATGCGGCGTCTGTCATCAAAGCGATCATAAACCGATAGCTACGGTCGAAAAGCCGAACGGCAAAAAATCGCTCTAAGCTGTCCTTTGACAGCAAATGATCGGAAATTTCGTTTCCGTCGTGTTTAAGCAGCGCCTGTTTTAGTTTTTTTGTCACGTTTTTTACATCGGCAAAATCAATCGGTTTTAAAAGATAATAAATAGCGCCGAGATTCATGGCAGTGTGCGCATAATCAAAATTATCGTGTCCGCTGATGATGACGAAAACGGCATCCGATTTTTCTTCCTTGCATCTGCGCATTACATCCAGCCCCGATACGCTCCCCATTTCGATGTCAATAAATACAATCTCCGGCTTTTCTGTCATGATTTTTTCGGCAAGACCGATGGGGGAATATATTTTTTCGACTGCGGTTACATTTAATTCCTCCCAGGGAAACATTTTATACGTTGCTTCAACCGCAAAGGTATCATCATCTGCTATAAATGCACGAAACATTCAAATCGCCCTTTCTTGTCCTGACATGATTTGTGCTATACATATACCGTATTCAATCTATTAATGTATGTATTATTACACCAACAGTGCAAGCCGCCAAATCGGCTTGCTTCCTTAAATGGTGCAA
>ERZ1035032.1878-NODE-1878-length-12323-cov-36.845289_pt1 | contig 12323 bp, 8 predicted proteins | sample MGYA00520693_ERZ1035032 | MGnify/ENA primary metagenome ERZ1035032 (study PRJEB33766, sample SAMN09781740) | gut metagenome | biome: gut microbiome | host: Homo sapiens | place: Madagascar | study: EMG produced TPA metagenomics assembly of the PRJNA485056 data...
CGGAGCTTACAGCGGAGCTTACAGCGGAGCTTACAGCGCGCCGCAAGCAGTACGAGTACTACCGCGACGCGCTGCTGACACCTCCGTTCGGTTCGGCAGGCTCACCGACCGGGGCGGACATTTCGACTGATTCACCGGCGGAAAAGACTGGTTCAACTACGCTCACCGACAGGGACAACAATCAAATTCGGTTGCTGAGCGGAGCCGAAGCAAGGAAAACAAAAGTTGAAATAAAAAAACTTGGAGAGATTGCGGAAATCACACGCGGCGGAAATTTTCAAAAGAAAGATTTTGTCGAAAACGGTTTGCCTTGCATTCATTATGGGCAGATGTACACGCATTTTGGAACTTGGACGGACAAGACGCTTACATTTGTTTCAAAAGATATTTTTGAAAAATCCAAAAAGGCACAGCCAAACGATATCGTAATGGCGGTTACAAGCGAAAATCTAGAAGATGTTTGCAAATGCACCGCTTGGGTTGGAAATGAGCCGATTGCTGTAAGCGGACATACAGCGATTATTCATCATAACCAGAATGCAAAATATTTATCATATTATTTCCAAAGTGAACTCTTTTACAGGCAAAAAGTGAAGCTGGCTCACGGAACAAAAGTCATTGAAGTTACGCCAGACAAATTGAAAGAAATCACTATTCCTCTTCCTCCGCTCTCCTTCCAGCAGCGTATCGTAAATGTTCTGGACAACTTCGACGCAATCTGTTCCGACCTGAAAATCGGGCTTCCGGCGGAAATCGACGCGCGCAAAAAACAATATGAATATTACCGTGATTTGCTCTTGACATTCGCAGAACGCGGAAACACAATCTTAACAGAACAGAACAGAACAGAACAGATGAGATAAGATTGCTCCAGTATGTTTTTGGGTATGTTGTTGTGCGGCTGGGAGAAATTGGAGAACTTTGTGCAGGTGCAACTCCTAGTACATCAAAACCCGAATACTGGGAAAACGGGACAATTTCTTGGATGAGTTCGGGAGAAGTTAATTTAGGACAGGTTTATCAAACTGAAAAGAAAATTACTAAAAAAGGGTTCGAGAATTGCAGTACGAAAATGGTTCCAAAGAACACTGTTGTTGTGGCATTGGCAGGACAAGGAAAAACAAGAGGAACTGTAGCAATAACAAGAATCTCTTTATGTACAAACCAGTCGCTTTGCTCTATTCTTACAAAAGATTTTGTGGATAGTTACTATCTTTATTTTTATCTGAAGAGTCAATATCAAAGACTTCGTGCTATTTCTTCTGGAGAAGGAACAAGAGGCGGTTTAAGTTTAAGAATATTAAAAGATTTTGAACTCCCCCTTCCTCCTCTTTCCGTTCAGCAGCGCATTGTAAAAATCCTCGACCGTTTTGATAGCCTTTGCAACGATATTTCTAGTGGTATTCCGGCAGAAATCGAGGCCCGCAAGAAGCAGTATGAATATTACAGGGATAAACTTTTGTCATTTCCACACTGTTCCTGAGCCTGCCGAAGAATAATGACTGCATTGCGACCGCTTCGCCCACTTCGACAGGCTCAGCGTCCGAAAGATTACACCGTTTCATCGGTTTGTGTGCTTCGACAAGTTCAGCAATCAAGCTTTTGACAGTACCTCTGCCACGGTTGGTGAGCGTAGCCGAACCAACAAGAATTTGTCTTTTAAACAATAATGAATCGTGTTATAATATATTTTATGGGATTAAGTTTAACAGAAATCGCAGAGCAACTAAAAAATAACGATAAAAAAGTCCAATTGATTTATGCATTTAATGGAGTTGGAAAAACTAGACTTTCCCGTGAATTTAAAGAATTAGTAAATCCAAAGCATAGTGAAGAAGAGAATAATTCTCCTATTAAATTTTTATATTACAATGCATTTACAGAGGATTTGTTTGTTTGGGACAATGATTTGGATGGCGATGAGAACAGAAAAATTATTATACAACCAAATAATTTTACAAATTTAGCTTTTGGTTTTTTAAAAGACCAAGGGCAAGATGGTAATATTGCCAATCATTTTAAGCATTACACACATTCTTCAATTACGCCAAAAATCAACGATGATTTTTCAGAAGTAACGTTCTCCATACTCCGTGGCGGAGATGACAGCATAAATAATATAAAAATTTCAAAAGGTGAAGAAAGTAATTTCGTTTGGTGTATTTTTTATAGTCTAATTGAACAGATTGTAGAAGTTTTAAATATTGCAGATGCAAATGATAGAAGCACAAATGATTTCGACCATTTGGAATATATTTTTATTGACGACCCTGTAACATCACTGGATGAAAATCATTTGATTGAACTTGCCGTTGATTTAGCACAATTGATAAAAAACAGTAAATCTGAAGTGAAATTTATAATCACAACGCACAATCCTCTTTTTTATAATGTTTTATATAATGAGTTGAATTTAAGATGTGGTTATATGTTAGAAAAACAAAATGATGGTTCTTGTGAATTGTCTGAAAAGAAGGGAGATTCAAACAAATGTTTTTCTTATCATCTTTTTCTTGTTCAGACAATACAAAAAGCTATTGATGCAAATCAAATTCAAAAATATCATTTTACATTATTAAGAAATCTTTATGAAAAGACTGCAAATTTTCTTGGGTATCCTAAATGGACAGAATTGTTGCCTGATGAAAAACAAACTTATTATAATAGAATAGTCCAATTTACAAGTCATTCTACATTGTCAAATGAGATTGTTGCAGAGCCAACTGAACCAGAAAAACAGATTGTGAAATTTTTATTAAATCATCTAATAAACACTAAATATTACAGGAAATCACAAAAATGACAGAATACAAGATAATTGCCGAGTCTCCGAATTACATTGTTTTGGACAAATACGTAAAGCCGCTTATGGTCTGCGAGAACGGCTACCAGTCGGAATTTGACTTGGAGCGTGAGCTTGTCGACGACCTGAAAAATCTTGGCTATGAATATCTTCCGGACGTGAAAAACAGCGCGGCTTTGCTTTCAAATGCGCGCACCCAGATTGAAGAGCTGAACAACGTTCATTTTCTTGACAGCGAATGGGAACGATACGTTCAGACTTACCTTGACAAGCCCGGTGACACAATGGACGACAAGGCGCGCAAGATTCACGACAATTACATTTGTGATTTTGTCTTTGACGATGGACATATTCAGAACATCTATCTTATAGACAAGGAAAAGCTTCTTCGCAACAAGGTTCAGGTAATCCGGCAGTTTGAGCAGACAGGCACTCATCAGAACCGCTACGATGTTACGATTCTTGTGAACGGAATTCCTATGGTTCAGGTGGAACTGAAAAAGCGCGGTGTTGCAATCCGCGAGGCATTCAATCAGGTTCACCGCTACAGCAAGGAAAGCTTCAATTCCGAACATTCGTTTTACAAGTATCTCCAGGTTTTTGTGATTTCCAACGGAACTGACACACGCTATTTTGCAAACACCACAAAACGGAACAAGAACAGTTTTGACTTTACAATGAACTGGGCAAAGTCCGACAACTCGCTCATAAAAGATTTGACCGATTTTACGCAGACATTTTTCCAGAAAAACACTTTGCTTAACATTCTTTTCACTTATTCTGTTTTCGACACGACAAATACGCTTCTTGTGATGAGGCCTTATCAGATTGCGGCTACGGAACGTCTTTTATGGAAAATAAAAAGCTCATACCAGTCAAAAAAATGGAGCTGCACGGAAAGCGGCGGATATATATGGCACACGACAGGCTCCGGAAAAACCCTCACAAGCTTCAAGGCGGCCCAGCTTGCTACAAAACTCGATTTTATCGACAAAGTTCTTTTTGTTGTTGACCGAAAGGATTTGGACTACCAGACAATGAAAGAATATCAGCGTTTTTCTCCAGACAGCGTGAACGGCTCGGAAAGCACTGCCGGACTAAAACGGAATCTTGAAAAAGACGACAACAAAATCACCGTAACAACAATTCAAAAACTGAACAACCTTATGAAAAGCGAGGACAATCTTTCAATTTATAAGAAGCAGGTTGTCTTTATTTTTGATGAGTGCCACCGCTCGCAGTTTGGAGAGGCTCAGAAAAATCTTAAGAGAAAATTCAAATTTTATTATCAGTTCGGTTTTACAGGAACTCCGATTTTTCCGGAAAATGCGCTTGGCGCGGAAACTACAGCGTCAGTATTTGGAAGGCAGCTTCATTCTTATATAATCACAGACGCAATCCGCGATGAAAAAGTGCTTAAATTTAAAGTCGATTATAATGATGTGCGTCCGAAATTTAAGTCAATTGAATCTGAGCAGGACGAAGAAAAACTTTCTGCCGCAGAAAACAAAGCGGCTCTTCTTCATCCTGACAGAATAAAAGAAATCACCCAGTATGTGCTGGATAAATTCAATCAGAAAACCCACAGAAACGCAGGAAGCAAAAACGGATTTAACGCAATGTTTGCAGTCAGTAGCGTTGAATCAGCAAAAATGTACTATCAAATGTTCAAGGATCTTCAGGCTGGACTCGAAAAACAACTGAAAGTTGCCACAATTTTTTCATTTGCCGCAAATGAGGAGCAGAACGCAATCGGAGAAATTCAAGACGAAAGTTTTGAGACAAGCGCAATGGATTCAAGCTCAAAAGAATTCCTTGATTCCGCAATAGATGACTACAATAAAATGTTTGCAACAAACTTCAGCACGGAAGGAAAAAGTTTTCAAAATTATTACAGGGACCTTTCTTTGCGTGTAAAAAATCAGGAAATCGACCTTCTTATTGTCGTCGGAATGTTTCTGACCGGTTTTGACGCACCAAAGCTTAACACGCTTTTTGTGGACAAAAACTTGCGTTACCACGGACTTATCCAGGCTTATTCACGCACGAACAGGATTTTTGACTCGACAAAGACTTTCGGAAACATTGTTACATTCAGAGACCTGGAGCAGGCAACGATTGACGCAATCAAGCTTTTTGGAGCAACAAACCATATTATCCTTGAACGAAGCTACAGCGAATATATGCAGGGCTTTAAGGATAAGGAAACAGGAAACTCCTGCCGCGGATATATTGAAGTTGTCAAGGAACTTGAAGAAAAATTCCCGAATCCAGAGGACATTATAACCGAAAATCAAAAAATCGAGTTTACAAAACTTTTCGGTGAATACCTCAGAATAGAAAACGTTCTTCAAAACTATGATGAATTTGCGGGCTTAAAGGCATTTCAACAGATTGACAAAAATGACGAAAAAGAAGTTGAAGATTTTAAGGCGAAATATTATCTGTCTGACGAAACAATCAACTTAATAAAAGATGTGAAAATTCCTTCTGACCGTGCAGTTCAAGACTACAAGTCAACGTACAATGATATACGGGAGTGGCTCAGAGTTCAAAAGGCCTCAAATCAAAAAGACTCTCTTACGCTTGACTGGAACGATGTAGTTTTTGAAGTAGACCTTTTAAAGTCGCAGGAAATAAATCTTGACTACATTCTTGAATTGATTTTTGAAAACAACAGGAAGAACCAGAACAAAGAGGCTCTAGTTGAAGATGCCCGCCGTCTTATCCGCTCAAGCATTGGAAACAGGGCAAAGGAAAGCCTGCTGGTCGATTTTATCAATAAAACTAATCTTGACGAAATAAATGACAAGGCTGCTTTAATTGACGAATTTTTCAAATATGCCCAGAAAGAGCAGCTGCATGAAGTTGAAAAATTGATAAAAGAAGAAAATTTAAACGAAGAGCCTGCAAAACGTTATATCGCACTCTCCTTGAAAAAAGAATACGCAAGCGAAAACGGAACTGAATTAAATTCAATTCTTCCAAAAATGAGCCCTCTTAACCCGAATTATCTGACAAAAAAGCACACAGTTTTTCAGAAAATAACCGCACTGGTTGAAAAATTCAAGGGAGTCGGCGGAAATATTCTGGAATAACCCTTCAATTTTTTCTCCGCTCTTCCCCACCCAAAAAAAAGAGCGCCTCCTCTCCTCATTGTGTTACAGACTATCTCCGCACCAGGATGCAAACTATCTCGCGTCCTTGGAGATACTCTATGTCTAAAAAAATTATAAAATTGGTAATTTATCTTTCCAGACACTTGATTTATTTGGAAAGTTGAATTATCATTCTGGTAAGAACAAATGGAGGTAACAGAAATGGCAGAGTCAATGGGAGAAAGAATCGCCCGGCTGATTAAAGGGAAGAATTTAAGCCAGAAAGAGTTTGCAAAGGCTATAGAATCTACAGAAGCTTCTGTGTCCCGTTATCTTAAAGACGCAAGGGAGCCCGGACCAAAAGTTCTGGTTAAGATTGCTGATGTGCTTGGAGTTACTGTTGATGAGATTGTCGGAAAAGAAGATCCGGCCGATTTTTCAACAGAATTTCCCAGGATAAAACTTCTTCTTGCCAGAAATTCAAAAATTTTAACAAATGAGCAGAAAAAAGAAATCATAAACGCTCTTCTTTCTGACTCAGCGGAGGATGATATTGAGGCTTTCTGATGAACGGTATGAGGAAATAAAAGAAGAAGTTGTAGAGCTTTACAAGGAACTTCACATCACAAAATTTCCGGTAATGGCTATGGATGTCTGCAAGCGGCTTGGAATTGCATTGAAGTCGTACAACCAGTTTACAGAACGGACATTTGAAGCCGTTATAAGGGCAAGCGAAGACGGAATGGTGGCAAAAACGGGCAGCCAGTATGAGATTTTTTACAATCCGTCAAAAGACACTGCCCGTATACGTTCAACAATTTTTCATGAGATTGGGCATATCCGCCTGCGACATCTTATTCATGATGAAGAGAATGAAGCGGAGGCGAATTTCTTTGCGTGCTATTTTCTTGCGCCGCCTCCTCTTATCCATCACTTTGGTTTTAAATACCTGCATGAAATAATGGATAAATTCTGGGTAACAGTCTCGCTTGCTCAAAATGCCGACAGCCGATATGAAAAATGGCTTCAGTTTTCAGGCAGAGTTTATACTCAGTATGAAAAAGACTTATTAGAACTTGCCAAGGAGGGTGAAAATTGAAAACAGACATTAAAAGTCTTTCTGCTTTATCCGGTGCGGAAAGACAAAAAAAGCTGTAGATTTACGCAAATAAATCTACAGCCTGCATAAATGCGTGAGCACTTATAAATCTGTTGCTTTTATGGTATCACGCATAGACCGCCGGGGTCAAGATCTTAAAAACAGGGTGTATGCCCTGCTAAACTCTCATTTTTTAGGTGATACTATGGATGACAAATCTAACAAATTATCAGACACAGTGAACGTTACAATGCACACGCTCACTTTTTCGGACAAGAGTGTTTCTTTCGCAAAGGTAAAACGAAACACGGCCTTTATTGGAAACATTGTTTCAAAAATCCTTGAACATAACAAAGTTATGGACAGGGAAACCCTGCTCTATTCCGCGGGGCTTTTTAGGAACGCCATTCTGGAGCTTCTAAAAGGCGGAAAAGCGGTAGACCTTCTTGAGATGGGAATCCTTTATATCAAGCCTGACGGAAGCATAGATTCCCAGACGCCTGATATCAATGATGTTCCAAAAATGACACTTTCTTTTACTCCAAGCGATATTGCCCTTGAAGCAGTAGAAAATGTAACCGCTGGAGCGGATATTTCCACAACAAACGAACCGCTGTTGACTGCCATGTATAATATTCATACAAAAAAGAGCGGCACAGCGCTTTCTAAAGGATATTCCGCCCGGATCACAGGCAGACGAATGAAGATTGCCGGTGATGAAGCAGAAACAGGCTTGTATCTTGCTTCCTGCACAGAAGATGGAATATATGATGCGGATTATTCCACATGGATTTCCATCGGAATGGAAAACATTGTTGACAACACAAACACAAAAATTCTGTTTAACATTCCAGACAGCATTACGCAGGGAAACTATCGTTTGATTATAAGGACTGCATACGGCTCAGGCACACGCATAAACAAAACTGTAAGAACAGGCGTTTATGATGAGATTGTATCTATAGCATAAACCGTTTTTGGTTTGTGCTATAGATAATTCACTCCTTCAAAAAAAATCCCGCACCGTTTAAGCCATAAGACTTTTCGGTGCGGGACTCATCAAAATCTAAAAATTATCCCCTGTAAAAGTTAATCAGACATCCTGCCTGAATAATCTTTCGCTCGTCGTCGGTCATGTCGCCGGTCGCAAGGTCAAACTCGGCGGTTGTGCCGTCGGCGCGGACTGCGTAGGCTTTTACGCTCGGAAGTTTTTCCGCAATCATCTTTTTTGCGCCCGGAACAAAAATGTAGTCGCCGTTCGCAAACGGAAGATTCTCTGTCGCGGCCGTATCGCCCTGCTTATAAAGGAACGGAATCATTCCCCAGTTAATCAGGTTCGAGCGGTAGCGTTTTGTGGCGTAGTCGCTTGCAATGTTCGCGCTCGCTCCCAAAACCCTCTGGCAGCTTGCCGCCTGCTCGCGCGCAGAACCGTCGCCCGGCTTAACAGCGTAGATTGTAGAGCCAAGACCGGCCTTTTCAATTCTTCCCTTGAACTCAGGATACTTTTCCTCAAGAATCTTTTCCGCGCGGCTCACTTCCGCCTTGACCTCTTCCGACCTGTCGCGGACAGCCTTTGCCCTTCCAACGTAGGCAGGATCTTTGCGGCTCAAAGTGAACTCCGCAAGTCCAAGCGGGTTTGAGCGGAAGCTTGAAGTCTCGCCCGAAGGAATAAGCTCGTCCGTAGTTGTAACCGGGTCGTGGATTTCAGATACAACCTTGAGCAGAATGTCGTCAGAAAGCGGCTGCATCTCCGGCCAGTCCTTGATATTCGGTCCGAACTGAATCTGGACTTCCGGATGCGCAACGCCCTTTGAGTCGTAAACGCGCTTTTCGTAGATTGTCTTGTCAAAGAAATATTTTTTCTTGCTGAACTCGCCGTCAGCCAAGTCTGTGGCGGCAGTCAAAAAGCCCTTGTTTGCGGCAGTCGCAGCGATTGAGCGTGCGTCCATAAGCGCAACAGAGGCAAGCTGACCGTTCTGGATTTTCGAGCCTTCGCGGTTCGGGAAGTTTCTTGTAGAATGGCGGATTGAAAGAGCGCCGTTGGCAGGAGTGTCGCCCGCGCCGAAGCAAGGTCCGCAGAAAGCAGTCTTAACGATTGCGCCCGCGTCAACAAGCGAGGCGAACGCTCCGTTCTTCATAAGCTCCATGTAGACCGGCATTGAAGCAGGATAAACGTTCAAAAGGAATTTTCCGTTTCCAGTGTCCTTTCCCTTCAAGATGTCGGCAGCCGCGCAGATGTTCTCAAATCCGCCGCCGGCGCAGCCTGCGATAACGCCCTGGTCAACGTAAAGTTTTCCGTCAATCACCTTGTTTTTGAGCGTAAAGTTCACCTTGTCGCCGAACGAAACTTTCGCGCGCTTTTCAGTCTCTTCAAGAACGTCCATAAGATTCTTGTTAACTTCTTCTATTGTATATGCGCAAGACGGATGGAACGGAAGCGCAATCATCGGACGGATTTCTCCCAAGTCAAGCTCAATCGCACCGTCGTAATAAGCGTCAGCGCCCGGATTCAATTCCTTGTAGTCGCCTTCCCTTCCGTGAATTGAATAGAACTCGCGGATTTTCTCATCAGTTGACCAGATTGAAGAAAGACAGGTTGTCTCAGTCGTCATAACGTCAATGCCGATTCTAAAGTCAGCGGAAAGATTCGCAACTCCAGGACCCACAAATTCCATCACCTTGTTCTTAACGTAGCCGTTCGCAAAAACAGCCTTGATAATCGCAAGAGCAACGTCCTGCGGACCGACGCCCGGAACAGGAGAACCGGTCAGGTAAACCGCGATAACGCCCGGCATATTCACATCGTAAGTTTTTCCCAGAAGCTGCTTTGCAAGCTCGCCGCCGCCCTCGCCAATCGCCATAGTTCCAAGCGCGCCGTACCGGGTGTGGCTGTCTGAACCCAAAATCATGTCGCCGCACTTTGCAAGCATCTCGCGCGCAAACTGGTGGATTACAGCCTGATGCGGAGGAACATAGATTCCGCCGTATTTCTGGGCGCAAGTAAGCCCGAACATGTGGTCGTCCTCGTTAATCGTTCCGCCAACCGCGCAGAGCGAGTTGTGGCAGTTCGTCAAAACATAAGGAATCGGAAACTTTTCAAGCCCCGACGCGCGCGCCGTCTGAATAATTCCAACATAAGTAATATCGTGCGAAGTAATTTTGTCAAATTTGATTTTCAGTTTAGAAGCATCGCCCGAAGTATTGTGCCTCTGCAAGATAGAATAAGAAATAGTGTTTTTAGCACAGTCAGCCGGATTTTTGCCCGGCACGGACTCAACTAATTTTCCGCCCGAAAGAAAAGCGCCGTTTTCCCAAAGTTTCATAAGATTCCTCGAATTGTCAAAAAGATAAATATATAGAAGAGATTAGCATAAAACGCGGATTTTCTCAACGCTCGTTATTTCTGATAAAAAAACTGCCCGACCCTTTTTATGTGGTCAATCAAATCTTGGATTGTGAGTTTTTAAAAAATCGATATGTCAACTTTTGTTGGAAGCAAGGAACCGTCAAAATCGTTTACAAGTTTTAAAAGAACAGAACTTGGAATTTCTTCATCAAGTATCGTCAAATCTATATCGGAATCTTTGCGGAAATTTCCTTCTGCACGGCTTTCATAAACAACGATTTTTTTATCTGCAGATATTTTGCGAATATTTCATTTATGATTTTTTCTTATTTTAAAGTCAGTCCAAAAGCCATTACAATTTTTCTTCCATAAAAAATATATCTGTTTAATTTTAAACTTTACTAGAATAAGAACAAATACTATCATGTTGTACAATGTTTTATCTGAAAACAAAAAAAAACATTTTAATTTTTACACTGATTGCATCCGCAGTTGTATTTTCTGCCTGTCACTTCGGAACAGATGAAAGTTTTGAACTGAGCATAAAGGACACAACAAAAGACACTGCATTTGTAATTGGTTTTACATTTGATGACTCAACAAAATCTTACGCACGAATCAATCCTGGAACAATCGCAACAATAAACTGTGAGCAGGAAGTTACAAAAATCGAATTCTTTTCAGGAATAAATTTGCAGACTAAAGAAATGTATTTAAAGGCAACCTACAGCCACAGAATAAAACATACAAACACGCTCACAATTTCAGAAATTTCAGACGGAAAATATGTTGTGAAATAATCTGAATTAAAACCGCAATGTAAGCGAGGCTGTAACAGGCTGGTCAAAAAGATTTGAAAGTGAAACGTTTGGAGCGTCTGTTTCGTAATCTTTAGGCGAGCCGGTTGTGTTTCCTTCTGGATTCAAAGAAAGCTGTCTTGTATATGAAGCACCTATCTGGAAAACCGCATTCTTATTCATTTCGGCTTTAACACCAAGAGCGAATCCAGTTTCGTTTACAGTTCCGTGCAAGTTTCGTCCGCCACTATGCATTTCGCTCATGTGGTCAAAATTCGCCCAGTAAAATCCGCATTTAAAACCAACGATAAACTGAACATTTTCTGTAACATCATAAAGTGCTGAAAAAGGAACACTAACGCGCCACTCTGTGTTTCCGTTTTCTGGGATCCAGTTTGTGTTTTCTACAACTTTTCCAACTCCGTCTTCTTCAAGTTCAGAAATCCTTTTGTTTACGGAATTATCCGCAGTGTTTACGCAGTTGAAATTCATCATAAATGACGGACGCAAGCCAAATTTTAAATTGTCAAGAATATTCCATTTCCAGCCAGCCCAAAAAGAAAATCCCTGCATCGGAGCAAGCCCCGAAACTTCATTTACAGCGGAAGGATATTTGAGAGTCGGCATTACAGTATAAGTTCCGCCCACTCCACGCATTCCATCCGGTGAAAAATCCAGCTTTAAAATAAAAGGAATTTGCGCCACATCAAGACAAAGAGATTTCCAGTATCTGAATTTTCCTTCCGCCTCAAATCCAAGCTTAATAGGAACTGATTCAAAAGTTTTTCCGATTTCAACTTTAGGAGCGGCAGTGCCAAGTCCTTTGTAAACATTTTTGTCGTAATAGCTTGCACGCACTCCAAGTCCAAGAGACGGAATGCCTGCCATTATGCAAACGTCCATATCGGTCAGATTGTGAGGCCACGCCTTGTGATTCATTATTTTTGCATTGTAGCCTGCGCCCCAGTAAATCCCAAGAAAATTCGCAGCCCAGGCAAAATTAATCGCATCATCATAAAGTCCGGTGTGAAAATAATAATTGTCATCAAGCTGATTCTGCCAGTAGCGCACATCGAACATATCGCCGTACTGCGAACGGAAAACTCCGAATGAACACTCTTCTACAGTTCCAGAAGCATGAGAAAAAACTTCAGTTCCCAAAAAAACAAATAAAAATAAA
>ERZ1035032.1882-NODE-1882-length-12305-cov-5.822286_pt1 | contig 12305 bp, 7 predicted proteins | sample MGYA00520693_ERZ1035032 | MGnify/ENA primary metagenome ERZ1035032 (study PRJEB33766, sample SAMN09781740) | gut metagenome | biome: gut microbiome | host: Homo sapiens | place: Madagascar | study: EMG produced TPA metagenomics assembly of the PRJNA485056 data...
GAGCATACCTATTTTGATTTGGAGTTTTATTTCCACAAATATGAGAATAAAAATCCATTAGCATTTTAGAAATTTGGTGATTTTTGCATAAAATGCACAAAATAATTGATGAAAATGTTATAAATCATACAAAAAGTCTTTCAAATATGACGGAAGTATGGTATCATTTAAGGTAAATTTGAGCGATTATTTTTATTTTGGGAGGGTAATAAAAATGGCAGAAGTAATGTTGACGTCCGGACAGGGCTTTGAGGGTTACGAAATCGTAGAGTATTTGGGATTTGTAAATGTACAGTCGGTACTTAGCTCGAACTTTTTCAAGGGGTTTGCAGCCGGTGTGAGTGAGATGTCAGATTCCGAGAGTGAGAAGCTGACAGGCAAGCTGGAGCAGGTAAATGAGACAGCACTGAAGCGTTTGCAGACAATCGCAGCAAGAAAGAAAGCGGATGCGGTAATTGGCGTGGAACTGAATTATACACAGTTTGCAAGCTATTCCGTAGGAACGATCGCTTCTGGTACAGCTGTTCGCCTGAAGAAGAAGCCAGAGGAGAATCCAGTTACAGAAAAATCTCTGTATGTCAGCAACTACTATAATCGTCTGGTGCCAAGACCGGTACGTGTATGGTTACGTGGTTCTAAGAATGGGGTAACAATTTCTACAGATTTCTTTAATTATAACAAAGATGATATTCGTGCAATCCGTGCAGACGTTGAGCTGACAAACCTGTATGAAGAACGATTGCTGTTAAAGGATCTGGATTTTGTATTTGAGAAAGGAAATGTTTCTCTGATCGAATCCAAGGATATGGAGTGTAAGCTTCCTGCAAAGGATATTCTGCTTTTGAAGGATGCAAAGGTACGCATCTCCAAATATGTGACAAGCCGTGGTGTATTCGCGTGCAACGACCAGCCAATCGATGTCAGCATGCCGTTACATAGATTATCTGCACTTAAAGAGAAACGTGGTATTGATGCAGTCGAGAAGTATCGTACCGATGGCATGATCTGGACATGTAACTGTGGTTATGTAAACGAGGCTGGTGCAGATGAATGTCTGATCTGTGGACGTAAGCAGGAAGACATGAAGAGTACATCGAAGTTCAATCCAGATGAGATGCTTGCAAAGATGCAGACGAAGGAATATGTCATTGAACTGAAGGATGTATTGATGGAATACATCAAGGATATTGATAGCGAGTACAGAATGGAACTTTTGGAGATTATGGAGTCAGGATTGCAGTATGAAAAGACAAGAGGCAACATGAAAGACACCGTAATCGAGAAGGTAGAAAAGGTCTTTGAAGGACACTAAGTAAAATGAAACTGGCAGAGGTGACAGGGCATGGGCGCAGGACTCAGCATGGCGAGTGTAAATAAAATTAAAGAGTTGGCGAATTCCAGAGAATATAGTCTGGCACTTGAGTTAGTGGAACATCAGGATTTGACAAAATCCCTGAACCCACAGTTCCTGAGACTGTGTGGAGAGATTTACATAAAAAATGATAGATATAAGGATGCCAGACGATGTCTGATCATGGCGCATCGTCTGGGACCGGAATCGAAGCGGGTTTTGTATACGTTTGTGGAGCTGTATTTGCGGATGGGATATTTCCAGCTGGCAAAGACGTATTACGATATGTATATGTTTGATGCCAATGCATATGACAGCCGGGACATGGAATATGTCTGGAATAAGCATGAACATGCGGACGATTACAAGACGCTGGAACCATTGATTGCCGGGTATGCACACAATCTGGACTATGACTGGAGCTTTGAGTTATATCTGCTTTACAAGAAAGAGGAAAAACAGAACGAGGCGGCGACGCTGGCTGAGTTATATCATGCATCGTTCAAGAATTCCGATAACAGCCAGATTATATTGGATATCGAAGCTGGAAAAGTAAAGGTAGATACATATTTCGATATATATGCGGACACTGAAGCTGTAGATGATGATCCAGATATGGAGGCACTTCGTGCAGAAGAACAGGAGCTGCTTGCAGCCGATGATCTGCGGATGCATCCGAAAGAGGCAGAGATTACGATCATGTATGAGGATTCATATACACCTGCCGGTTCGGAGAAGAAAGTGCAGAAGATGCTCAAAAAGCAGGAACGCGAGGAGCAACGGAAAGAAAAGAAACTGCTGAAAAAACAAAAGCAGCAGGAAAAGGCAGAAGCTGCGGCAGCGGCGGAAGCTGAAAAGACTGAGGCAGAAGTGAAACCTGCTACCGAAGAAAAAACGGAAACCGAAACGAAAGTGCCTGAGACAGTTGCGGATGAGACAGAACAGAAGACGTCTGAGAAAACAACTGTGACAGAACAAGAAACAGCAGAGAAAGCATCTGTGACAGAAACATCAGAACAAAAAACGGCAGAGGAAGCGTCTGAGACAGAAGCGGAAGAACCGGAAAAAGAAAAAAAGAAGGGATTTTTCCAGAGACGGAAGAGAAAGAAACACGAGGAAGAATCTGAGACAACGGATGCTGATATAGAAGAAACAAAAGAAGTAACATCGGAATCGGAAGATGTAAAACCATCGGAAGAGCCGAAAGAATCAAATAGTGACATTTCATCAGAGATTGCAGAGACAACAGGGCAGGCGGAAGATATGAGACATGGAAAAGGGACAATTGCAAAAGATGTAGTCGTAGTAGATGAAGATGATGGTTTTGAAGCAGAAGCGGATACGATTGAGGAACTTGCATCCAAGGAACATGTGACGCAGGAGACCGAGACGAAGGAAGCAGAAGTGACAACAGCCAAGAAAACGACGTTTGAATTCCAGACAGTGGAACTGGCGCCGGAAGATTTTGAGGAAGAATATGAGGTTGACGATTTCTCTGAAACTGTGGATGATGAATTCGGAGAGATGAAGATGCCGGAACCGAAACCTGAGATTGAAGAGACTGTCGAAGAAGAACCGGAAATCGAAGAGAGAGCAGAAGAAACTGTCGAAGAAGAACCGGAGGTTGAGGAAGAGATCGAGGAGCCAGAGGTTGTAGAACCGGAGCCAGAGATTGAAGCCGAACCAGAACCGGAAATCGAAGAGACGGTGGAAGAAGCTGTGAAAGAAGAACCGGAGGCAGAACTGGAGATTGAAGAGACTGTCGAAGAGGAACCAGAGGCAGAGGAAGAAATCGAGGAGCCGGAGGTCGTAGAACCAGAGCCAGAGGTGGAAGCCGAGCCAGAACTGGAGATCGAAGAGACAGTAGAAGATGTTGTTGAGGAAGAACCGGAGACAGAACTGGAGATTGAAGAGACTGTCGAAGAAGAACCGGAGGTTGAGGTAGAAATTGAGGAGCCAGAGGTTGTAGAACCGGAGCCAGAGGTGGAATCCGAGTCAGAACCGGAGATCGAGGAGACAGTAGTAGAAGAAGCTGCTGAAGAAGAACCAGAGACAGAGGAAGAAATCGAGGAGCTGGAGGAAGAACCGAAAGAGGAATTCCACGTAGCTCCGTTTACAACGAAACCGGAAAAAAAGAAGTTGGACTTCCCGGTATTCAAGTCATCGTTATTCCCGGATTATCACAAAAAAGTGAAAGTTGTTGAAAATAATTTCAACGAGATCATGGAAGAAGCGCAGGATAAGATGACGGAGAACATGCAGAAGGAAGAGCAGATGCAGAGAGAGGCGGAAGCATTGCTTGCATCCCTTGGTATCAGCATGGATGCGATTCCAACAACACCAAAGGCTGAGGTGAAAGAGGAACAGCCGGTACAAAAAGGACCTTCACGAGATGAGTTAAAAGCATCTTTGAAGATAGATTCTGTTAAGAAGAATTTGCTAAAACGTGTAAAAGAATACAGATAATTCTTGACGAGAAGATATGACCGAGAGAAGGTATGACTGAAAGGAGGCAATGGGAGTGGCTATTGATCAAAGAGAAGCATTGATTGCTGCGGTAAGAGCACAGGTAGAAAAAGAGAAGGCTGCCAAGGCTGCAAAACTGAAAAAAGAGCAGGAAGCAATGCAATTGTCTGGAGCTGCAGATGCGGGAGAAGCTGCTGCAGACCACAATAAGCCAAAATACAAAACTCTGTCAGCAGAAGAACTTGCGAAAATCGAAGAGAAGAAGCGTCGTAAGAAAGCTGCAGAACTTGGTATTAAATTGGAGGACGAGGAACCAGAAGAGGTACCTGCAAAGGCAGCAGAACCTGCGAAGGAAGAGCCAAAGAAGGCAAGTGATGAAGGACTTGGCATGAGTGTTGGCATTCAGGCAGATAAGTCTGGAAAATCCTTAGATAAGCCGGCTGGCGGCGGACTTGGAGCACCAGTAGGTGGCGGACTGTCAGGTGGCAAGACAGAGAGCAAAGGACTTGGAGGACTGGGCGGTAGCCTTGGAGCTACAGCGCCATCTGGAGGACTTGGCCTCAATATTGACATGGGTAACAAGCAGGAAGAGAAAGCACCTGAGAAGAAAAAGGCTCAGGATGATGAAAAAGCAAGATTGCGTCCTACAAAATTATCCGGTGGCAGTGGCGATGTAAAGGTAATCAATGGGGATGATGCAGAAGAGGAAGCATCCTTTACAAAACAGGGAAATACAACGATTATTTCCGATGGTGTAGAGTGGAAAGCACAGGAGAACAAAGCATCCAAGGATGATGCAGATGATATCATCAGCATTGTGCCAAACCGGAGTACTCCAACCAATGATGTGAAGAGTATGTACGATCTTGGCGATGAGGATGAGGATGCTCTGGGTGCAGAGATATCAAAGCTTGCGCAGTATGGCGATGCTGAGAATAAGGCAGAGGAAGAAAAGAAAAAGGCGCAGGAAGAAATGGCGAAGAAGGCAGCGGAGGCAGAGGCAGCCAAGAAGAAGGCGGCTATTGAGGAAGCTGAGCGGAAAGAAGAAGCCAGAAGAAAGAAGCTGAAAGAGGCAGAAGAAAAGGCAGCTGCACAGGAGCGTAGAATCGCAGAAGCAGCAGCCAGACAGCGTGCAGCTGCAGCCGCTGAGAAACGTGCAGCCGAGGAGGCACGCCTCAAGGCAGAAGAGGAAGAAAAACGTAAGAAAGCGGAAGAGGCACGTCTGAAAGCAGCCGAGGAAGCCCGCAAGAAGGCTGAGGAAGAGGCAAGAGCCAAGGCAAAGCAGGAAGCTTTGAAGAAGGCGGAAGAGGCAAAGAAGAAAGCCGAAGAAGCAAAGCGTATCTTAGAACAGGCACAGAAGGCAGAAGAAGAAGCAACAAAGCGTGCAGAAGAGAATCGGAAGCGTGCTGAGGAAGAAGCCAAGAAGAAAGCCGAAGCAGAAGCAAAGAAGAAAGCTGAGGAAGAAGCAAAGAAGAAAGCCGAAGCAGAGGCAAAGAAGAAGGCAGAGGCGGAAGCAAAGAAGAAGGCAGAGGCGGAAGCAAAGAAGAAGGCAGAGGAAGAAGCCAAGAAGAAAGCCGAAGCAGAAGCCCGTAAGAAGGCTGAGGAAGAAGCAAAGAAAGCAGCCGAAGAAGCCCGTAAGAAAGCCGAAGAGGCTATGCGTATCTTAGAAGAAGCAAAGAAGGCGGAAGAGGCAGCACTAAAGGCAGCTGAGGAAGCTCGTAAGAAGGCAGAGGCAGATGCAAAGAAGGCAGCGGAAGAAGCCGCAAAGGCAAAGGCTGAGGAAGAGAAACGCAAGAAGGCAGAGGCGGAAGCAAAGAAGAAGGCAGAGGCGGAAGCAAAGAAGAAAGCCGAAGAGGAAGCAAAGAAGAAGGCAGCGGAAGAACTTGCTGCAAAGGCAGAAGAAGAGGCTCGCAAGAAGGCAGCCGAGGAAGCTGCAAAGGCAGAGGCGGAAGCAAAGGCGAAGGCTGAGGAAGCCCGCAAGATCTTAGAGGCTGCAAAGAAGGCCGAAGAGGAAGCGCTGAAGGCGGCAGAGCAGGCAGACAGCATTCAGATCGACCTGACACAGCCAGCGGAGGAAGGAAAACTTCCACTTGCTGCATCTTACCTTGAAAAGTATACAAAGATGGAGAAATCCGGAAAGAGTCTCGTGGATACATTCAATGCCATTACTGTTGATCAGGAGAATCGTAACGTATGTATGATGGGTGATCACGGATTTGGTCTGACCAGTGTCGGAGAAGATTTCGCAAGAAGCTTCTACGATATGGGAATCTGCAAGGCGAAGACGATCGCGAAGATCAAGGCACAGGCATTGAACAAGGTTAAACTTGCAGATGCAATGTCAAAGCTTGCCGGTGGATGTATGGTTGTTGAAAATGCAGGTCTGATCGCACCAGATAAGATGACAGAGCTGATGAAACTTACAGCCAAGGATGTAAACGATGTTGTTGTGATTCTGACAGGTGCAACTGAGTCTATCAACCGCTTGTTTGGAGCGACTGGAGATGCCAAGGATAAGTTTACACACCAGATCAATATGGAAGGCATTTCTACACAGGATATGCTTGCGATTGCAAAGGGATATTTCAAACAGCAGGGCTTTAAGACAGATGATTCTGTAGAAGGCACTGTAAAGAATCTCCTGATGGCAATGGAGTCTGGAAATATCGATCGTATGCTCAAGGCTTGCGATGAGGCAATGCTCAAATGTGACGATCGTGAGAAGGCAAAAGGTTCCAGCCGGAAATATTTACTAAGTGAAGATTTTAAATAATCGTTGAAAAAATCAGAGCCGATGCTTATAATTTAAGCATCGGCTTTTTACGTGATAAGCCAATAGACGGGATGATAAATAAGAAACCAGAAGATAAGAGGTATAAAACGTGGTAAATATAGATATCGGTATAGACCTTGGAACATCGAATACGGTCATATACATAAAAGACAAAGGAATCGTAGTCAACCAGCCATCGGTGGTTGCATATGAGGCTAAAAGTAAAAAGATCATTGCGGTTGGAAATAAAGCCAAAAAGATGCTTGGAAAGACACCGGAGGATATTGAGGTGACACGTCCGATCCGGAATGGTGTTATCTCCGATTATATTATGACGGAGCGTATGCTCAAGATCTATGTGAAGTCAGCGATTGCAAAACGAAAGATCTGGGGCAAACCAAACATCTGCGTCTGTGTGCCAAGTGGTGTCACGGACGTACAGCGGCGTGCAGCGTGTGATGCAGTATACCGTACCGGTGCAAAGAATGTGTATGTGCTTGAGGAACCATTTGCGGCAGCCATCGGTGCAGGTGTGGATATTGAGTCGGCAGTTGGTGCGATGGTTGTGGATATCGGTGCGGGAACGACGGATATTGCAATCGTAGCAAGAGGCGGTGTGCAGCATAGCAGTTCCATCAAGATTGGTGGCGATGATTTCGATGAGGCAATCATCCGTTATATGCGGAAACGTCATAATGTGCTGCTGGGCGAAAGCTCTGCCGAACAGTTGAAGAAGGACATTGGTTCTGTGTATCCGCGGGAACAGGATGCGATCGGGTATGCACGTGGAAAGGAACTGGTGCGCGGACTTCCAACGAAGATGGCAGTCAAATCCTCTGAGATGATCGAGGCGTGTCAGGAGGAGACAGATCAGATTTTGGATTCCGTTCGGGAGATGTTGGAGGCGGCACCACCGGAACTGGTTTCCGATATATCCGAGCATGGTATTATCCTTGCCGGAGGCGGAAGCAAGATATTTGGTATGGACAAGCTTATTATGGATAAGATTGGTGTCCCGGTTGTGAACATCAAGAATCCGGATCAGGTTGTTGCGACAGGTGCAGGAACAGCCCATTATTATATCAAGGACGGAAGAACCTTGGAAGAGTAAGAGACAGGATAGAAATACGTGGAAAATAAGAAGAAAACATTGCGTGAACATGGTGTGGAATATACATATGATGAGCGGTTCCTCCCACTCACGCAGAAGGAAATGCAATTAAAGGGCTGGGAACAGCCGGACTTTGTCTATGTGATCGGAGATGCCTATGTGGATCATCCATCTTTTGGACCGGCGATCATCAGCCGTGTGTTAGAGGCACATGGATATAAAGTGGCAATCATTTCACAGCCAGACTGGAAGGATGAAAATTCGATTGCGATTTATGGCAGGCCGAAGCTTGCCTTTTTGGTGTGCGCCGGAAATATGGATTCAATGGTGAACCATTATACTGTTTCCAAGAAAAGACGGCATACAGATGCCTACACCCCGGGTGGCGAGATGGGAAAACGACCAGATTATGCGACAATCGTTTACTGCAATCTGATCCGGAAGAAATACAAGGATGCGGCAATTGTGGCAGGCGGTATCGAAGCAAGTCTGCGCCGGCTGGCACATTATGATTACTGGTCCAATAAGTTGAAACATTCGATTCTCGTTGATGCACAGGCGGATATTGTGATCTATGGTATGGGTGAGCATGCCATTGTGGAGATCGCGGATGCGCTGCAAAGCGGCATCGACATCAAAGACTTAAGTTTTATTCATGGAACGGTCTACAAAGCAAGAAATCTGGAACATCTGTATGAAGACTATATTGAGCTTCCGTCGTATGACGCGTTGCAGGAAGACAAATTAAATTACGCGCGAAGCTTTAAAATCCAATATGATAACACAGATCATATCACCGCGAAGATTCTGGTAGAAAAATATAAGGATTATCAATATGTGATCCAGAATCCACCGGCGGAACCATTGACGGAGCAGGAGATGGACGAGGTGTATGCGCTTCCATATACGAAGACCTATCATCCGATTTATGAGGCACAGGGTGGAATCCCTGCGATATCGGAGATCAAATTCTCGCTGGTCAGCAACCGGGGGTGCTTTGGCGGGTGCAGCTTCTGTGCGCTTACATTTCATCAGGGGCGGACATTGCAGACACGCAGTCATGCTTCGATTATAGAAGAAGCGAAAGAGATGACGAAGGATCCGGATTTTAAGGGCTATATTCATGATGTGGGCGGCCCGACGGCGAATTTCCGGCAGCGCGCCTGCAAGAAACAGGAGAAATACGGCGTCTGTGCGAACCGTCAGTGTCTGTTCCCAAAGCCATGTCCGAATCTGATTGTGGATCATTCCGATTATCTGAAATTACTGCGGGAGCTCCGAAGTCTGCCGAAGGTGAAGAAGGTATTTATCCGTTCGGGTATCCGGTTTGATTATCTGATGGCGGACAAGGATGATACATTCTTTCGGGAACTTTGCAAATACCATGTCAGCGGGCAGCTGAAGGTGGCGCCGGAACATATCTCTGACAAGGTACTGATGAAGCTTGGTAAGCCGGAAAATGCAGTCTTTCAGGCATTTTGCAAGAAATACAAACGGATCAATGAGGAACTTGGATTGAAACAGTATATGGTACCATATCTCATGTCGTCACATCCGGGTTCCACTCTGAAAGAAGCGGTGGAACTGGCGGAATATCTGCGGGATCTGGGTTATATGCCGGAACAGGTGCAGGATTTCTATCCGACACCTTCGACGATATCAACCTGCATGTATTACACTGGCGTGGATCCGCGGACGATGGAGAAGGTATATGTGCCAAATTCTCCACATGAAAAGGCGATGCAGCGAGCGCTGATCCAGTACCGGAATCCGGATAATTACGATCTGGTGCATGAGGCACTTGTGAAAGCAGGACGGACGGATCTGATCGGGTTCGATAAGAACTGTCTGATCAAACCGCGGAAGATGAAGAATGCTGCAAATGAGAAAAAATCTCAATATGGCGCATCGAATAAACAATCTGGAAATCGTTCGAATGTGCAACATAAAAATTCTGCACAGAAGCAGGGGCAAAACCAGAAGCAGCAAATGAATACAAAAAACAAAAAAAGTATACGCAATGTACATAAAAAGAAACAAAAGTAAAGGTTTCTTTTATTGCGAAACCATGGAAATTATGATATTATCTATCTAGGCGTGTCGACATATGCATGATCGGCACAGATAGAAACAATAAAACGAAATGGAGGAAATTTTCAACATGGCAAAGAAAGTAGTTTTAGCTGGCGCATGTCGTACAGCAATCGGTACTATGGGTGGTGCACTTTCAACAACACCAGCACCAGTGTTAGGTTCTATCGTAATCAAGGAGGCTCTGAACAGAGCAGGCGTTCCTGCAGATCAGGTCGATCATGTATATATGGGTTGCGTAATCCAGGCAGGTCTTGGACAGAACGTAGCTCGTCAGGCATCTCTGAAGGCTGGACTTCCTATCGAGACACCTGCTGTTACTGTAAACGTAGTTTGTGGTTCTGGTCTGAACTGTGTTAACATGGCAGCTCAGATGATTCAGGCTGGCGATGCTGACATCGTTGTAGCAGGTGGTATGGAGAACATGTCTATGGCTCCTTACGCAGCTATGAACGCTCGTTTTGGTTACAGAATGAACAATGGCAAGCTCGTTGATACAATGGTAAACGATGCTCTTTGGGATGCATTCAATGATTACCACATGATCAAGACAGCTGATAACATCTGTGAGCAGTGGGGTCTGACTCGTGAAGAGCTTGATGCATTTGCAGCAAACAGCCAGCAGAAGGCAGCAGCAGCTCAGGAGTCTGGTGCATTTGACGCAGAGATCGTTCCAGTTATGGTTAAGAAGAAGAAAGAGACGATCGAGTTCAAGAAGGATGAGGGTCCTCGTCCTGGAACAACTGTTGAGACTCTGGCTAAGCTTCGTACAATCAACCCAGGCGGATTCGTTACAGCTGGTAACGCTTCTGGTATCAACGATGGTGCAGCAGCAATCGTTGTTATGTCTGAGGAGAAGGCTAAGGAGCTTGGTGTTAAGCCTATGGCTACATTCGTTGCAGGTGCACTTGCAGGTGTTGATCCTTCAATCATGGGTATCGGACCTGTTGCTGCAACAAAGAAGGTTATGGCTAAGACAGGCATGAAGATCGAAGATTTCGATATCATCGAGGCAAATGAGGCATTCGCTGCACAGTCAGTCGCAGTTGGTAAGGATCTTGGTATTGATACAGAGAAGCAGCTTAATCCAAACGGTGGTGCAATCGCACTTGGTCATCCGGTTGGAGCTTCCGGATGCCGTATCCTTGTTACATTGCTTCATGAGATGCAGGCAAGAGGCGCTAAGACAGGTCTTGCTACACTGTGTATCGGTGGTGGTATGGGCTGCTCTACAATCGTTAAGATTGAGGACTAATTGAGCCGCGTAACATACTTGGATAGAGTTTAAGGAGATTAAGATGGAATTTATTACTTATGAGCAGGAAGGCTTTGTAGGCGTTGTAACGATCAACAGACCAAAGGCTTTGAATGCGTTGAATAGTCAGGTGTTGGATGAGCTTGAGGCTACATTCGATGCAATCGATCTGGATACAACAAGAGCCGTAGTTCTTACAGGCGCCGGCGAGAAGTCATTTGTTGCAGGTGCTGATATCGGAGAGATGTCTACACTTACAAAGGCTGAGGGCGAAGCATTCGGTAAGAAGGGAAATGATGTATTCCGTAAGATCGAGACATTCCCAATCCCGGTAATCGCTGCAATCAACGGATTTGCACTTGGCGGTGGTTGTGAGATTTCTATGAGCTGTGACATCCGTATCTGTTCTGAGAATGCGGTATTCGGTCAGCCGGAGGCAGGTCTTGGTATCACACCTGGATTTGGTGGAACACAGAGACTCGCTCGTCTGGTAGGTGCTGGTATGGCAAAGCAGATGATCTACACAGCAAGAAATATTAAGGCTGATGAGGCATACAGAATCGGTCTTGTAAACGCTGTATATCCATTGGAAGAGCTTCTTCCGGCAGCGAAGAAGATGGCAGCAGGCATCGCAGCAAATGCTCCGATCGCTGTCAGAAACTGCAAGAAGGCAATCAATGATGGTCTTCAGGTAGATCTGGATACAGCAATTGTAATCGAAGAGAAGCTCTTCGGTGACTGCTTCGAGACAGAAGACCAGAAGGCTGGCATGGGCAACTTCCTTGAGAAAGACAAGGAGAAGAAGTTAAAGGTTGTTCCATTCCAGAACAAATAATAAAAGTAATTAAAATTTTAAGGAGGAAATAAACATGAAGGTTGGCATTATTGGTGCTGGTACCATGGGACAGGGCATTGCTAAGGCATTTGCTATGGTTGATGGCTACGAAGTTGCACTTTGCGACATCAAGCAGGAGTGGGCTGAAGGCGGAAAGGATAAGATCGCGAAAGGCTACGCTAGACTTGTAGAAAAAGGAAAGATGACACAGGAGAAGGTAGATGCGATTCTTGCAAGCATCACACCTGGTCTGAAGGAAAATCTCTGTGCAGACTGCGATCTGATCGTAGAAGCTGCATTTGAGGATATGGGAGTTAAGAAGACAACATTTGCTGAGCTTGACAAGATTGCAAAGCCAGAGTGTATCTTCGCTTCTAATACATCTTCACTTTCTATCACAGAGATTGGAAATGGTCTTACACG
>ERZ1035032.1885-NODE-1885-length-12284-cov-3.908905_pt1 | contig 12284 bp, 12 predicted proteins | sample MGYA00520693_ERZ1035032 | MGnify/ENA primary metagenome ERZ1035032 (study PRJEB33766, sample SAMN09781740) | gut metagenome | biome: gut microbiome | host: Homo sapiens | place: Madagascar | study: EMG produced TPA metagenomics assembly of the PRJNA485056 data...
CTAAGAAATGCCAGAGATAACCTTCAGGGTGCTGGCAAAAATGTCCGCGCAATAATTGAGCTTCAGGTGCGACAATCGCCGGGTTCCGACATACTGGCACAACTCGCCGGAACGCAACAAATACCGGGGTAAAAGATGTCACTTAATTACTTTGGACAAGCTTTCAAACTGGCGTTTGAAGTTTCGCCCATTCTTTTAGTTGATGGCATAGCGTCGAAAATTCCCGGCGGGGTGATGCCGATTGCTGTTCTGACCGAAGGACTAAGTATCGCGAACGGTCTGCTGCATGGAGAGATTCATACACGCTCGATGGCGGCATTCACGCCAATGGCCGGGACAACGCTGGTCCAGCAGGATATTTGCAACCTGAATTTCTATAACCAGGTAACGGCAGCGAATGCGACCGTCAGGAAGCCTAACCGGGTAGTCATGCAGATGATCCGTCCGGCATCAACGGAGGACGGTGGCTACACCACGAAGGGGATGACGTTTACGGCGCTGAAAATGGCGCTTGATATGCATAACCAGTATGGCGGTTGTTATACCGTTATGACTCCCTCGTTTATCTACACGCGCTGTCTGATGCGGTCGTTTATCGATACATCTGGTTTCTCTGAGCAGAACAAGCAAGTGCAGCACACCTGGCAGATTGAGTTTGAGCAACCATTGTCGTCTGTCGAACAAACAGTAAAGACGCTGGCGAGTGTTCTGGATAAATTTGATAAAGGGATGCCGTCAGACGGGCCGCTATCGTGGTCAGGCATTAAGAACCAGGTCGTGCAGGAGTTTGGTATTGGCTTATGACAACGTTAATTCCTTTTAAACCTGACGGGCGAGGCCCGTTTCAGTTCACGGCCAGAATTGGAGAATATGAAACATTCGCCCGCGTTCCGTTTAATCTGTATGCAAATCGTTACTACCTGGAACTGAAAGACAGTTCTGGCGACGTGATTGTGTACATGCCGTTGATCGCGTCACCTGACAGTTACGACATCAATCTGGCGCTGCCTTGCTCACCGGGGAAACTTGTTTTTCGCGAAAGTACGAATCAGTTTGAGGTTTCGTAATGCGTTATTACCGACTGGAAATTATTAATCCTAAAACAGGCAAGCCGCCAGTGGATAGCAATGGAAAATCCATTGGACCTTTTGATACCAGTGAAACACCAGGATGTGGGTTGCATGTTGAATTTGACTTTGAAGTAACCGGCCTGGATGTAGTCTGTTCGGGCACGATGCTGACGATCTATGGATTACCAATTGATATGCTGAAGCAAAGCGTAAGCTTGCAGGGGTGTCTGGTCCGTATGAAAGCAGGCTTTGTTCAGGGGTTACCACTGGCAAATAAGGATCAACAAGGGGAGGTAATCTATGGTGAAATTTATCTGGCCTATGCCAACTGGATCGGCACGAACCAGACTTTAAACCTGGTAATAAATCCAGGCATACGCAAAACCGATGACGGTAAACCTTTTTCAATTGAGGGGCTGGGGGAAGCAGGCGAAAGGGTGGGCGATGTTTTAGTCCGCGCTTTGCAAAAAGCATATCCCAATAAATTGATTGATTGCACAGTCAGCGACAACCTTGTTTTGCCAGAGCCGTGGACAGGCAAATATACGGAGATTGGTTCTCTGGCTATGGTCGTAAAAAACGCCTCTATTGCGATGATGCGTAATGAAAGGTATAGCGGAATCGCCATCAGCATTCTTTCCGACAGAATACGAATCTACGATAACACATCGGCAAAGTGGGGTGAGCCAAAAACAATTCATGCCCATGAACTGGTCGGGCAGCCGACATGGATAGCGCCGTTTACCGTCAGCTTCAAATGCCCTATGAGGGGCGATATCAGATGTGGTGATGTGGTTAAACTCCCGGAGGGGCTATATTCTGGCGCAGCGTCGATTGTGATGGCTAATACAACGGCACCCAGCGTTATCGCAAAAAATTCGACCACGTTCACCGGGAAATTTCTTGTGAAATCGGTCAGACACATTGGTTCGTATCTGACAGCCGATGGCGATGCCTGGGTGACGGTATTCGAGGCATATGTTGAGAACTGGGCGAGGGTGTAATGTCAAACGCTCAAAAAATACCGTTTCTCCGAACGCTGTCAGAGATGATGACCAGTTCTGGTAACCAGCAAGCCGAGCTTAAAGGCCGCGAATTGCCCTGCCATGTTGTCGATATCTGCGGGCAAATAGTGACAGTTCAGTTTGATATGCTGCCGGAGGGGATCAACTTCCCGCAGATAACAATCCCTGTCGCCACATTCCCGTATATCCGTTACCCGATACAGCCGGGCGATCGAGGAGTAACAATTGCCGCTGATGTATCACTGCGCGGTGTGTCCGGATTGGGAACCGGTATGGCAACGCTTTCTTACTCGATGTCGCTCACTCCCCTGTTTTTCGTGCCACTGGCAAACAAGGAGTGGTCCGACGAAGATCCGCAAAAAATCGTTTTGTACGGTCCGGATGGCGCGATCCTCAAAACAGAGGACGGCAGTAGCTCGGTAATGGTGGCTCTGGAAGAAATCAGGCAAAAGTCGAAAGCTGTTTACCTCGAGGCCGAAGATATTTTCCTGAACGGGAAAATTCACCTCAACGGACCGATCGTCCAGGACAAAGCCCAGATGAAGGATACAACCGCTTCGCTGATTGGTCCTCTTAATGTCGAGATGGATGCAGTTATCAACGGCGTGAGCGTCAGCGGCCACAGCCACGATGTGACTGGTGTTCAAAGCGGCAGCAGCACGATTACGACGAAGAAACCAAATCCTGGTTAATACCGGTTCATTTCACTTTAAATTCTAACCATAAAACGAAAACCCCGACTGTTGGCCCAGTCGGGGTTTTCTGTTTCTCACCTTGAATACGCAAGGGATGATTACGTATGTTTGGAAGCCTTCCGTGATTAATTTTAGCGGAGGAGACTGGATTGTGAAAGCCTTAAAATTAGTGGCAAAAAGCAATACCTTACGACGCATGTATTACACCGCTGCACTCGTAGCTTTAGCATTTGCCTTTTCACCAGTACTGACAGAGTTAGTTAAAGTGATGGGGGCACGATGAGAACATGGGGCCGCGTCACCGACGCGAACGGCAACAAAAAATGGGTTGCAGTAGAATCTGACGCCAACGGTGATTTCTCCTATGGCTGGCTGACGACGCTCATTCAGACGTTAAAGCTGGGATTGGGGGAGTCGCCGTTTTACGCGAATTACGGTATTCCTGCACAGCAGTGCATCGTGCAGCAGATTTACCCAGACTACTATGTGAACATGGTTCAGCAACAGTTTGCTGGGTATTTTGCATCACTGGCAATTTCAAAGGTAGATGGAGCAGATAACCCCACCTATAACATCGATGTTGTGTTTTTTAATGGGACCAGTTACCGGACGCAGGTGCCGGTATGAATCACAGTTTTATGATAAAACTTTTACCTTGGTTTGGAGTGCTGTAGAGAGATATTTTAGGGGGGGCGAGTAATTTTCTAAGCTGGAGCATATTGACATATATTATTTCGGATTTGCAAAATACATATTGTTACCATGGAGGAGACAAGCATGGAAAATTTTGCAAATAAGTTAAAAATACACACAGAGCATGTTGCAAAAATGGGGGTGTTTTGTACAACTGAAGAAACGACAAAACAAGCACTCATTATGCCATTACTAGATATTCTTGGTTTTACTCCGTATGATCCAAGAAAAGTCAAAGCTGAGTATAGTGCTGACTTCCCCGGGGTTAAGGCTAATGAACGGGTTGATTACGCTTTATTTTGTCATGATGTTCCTGTGATGTTCATTGAGGCGAAATCGTTTTCAGAACAAATTGATAATCACTGCCCACAGCTATCAAGATATTTTAATTCAACACCGGAAGTTACTATATCAGCCATTACAAATGGTGTTGAATGGCGTTTTTTTACGGATTTGAAACAAAAAAACATAATGGATTCAACGCCGTTTTTAAAAATAAGAATGGATTCTCTAACTCACTCCGATATTACACAATTATTTCGTTTTCGTTATGATAAATTCAAACCAGAGGCTTTACGGACACTGGCTGAAGAAAGTGTTTATTTGAATTCATTTACTAAAACAATCAGTTCTAGTCTTCGTGAAGTTGATCTGGAGTTTGTTCGATATGTTGCTAGTCGTTCAAATATTGAGAGACAACTTAATCAGAGATTTCTTGAGTTCGTGACTCCATTAGTTAAACAGGCCGTTGAGCGCGCTGTTAGCGCAATGGTGGTTTCCGGGCTATCTACACAACCGGTAGAGCAAACTAAAGAAAATGATGCAACGGATACACAAGTTAATAACGCCATTGTTGATGAAGAAAACCCCAACATAATAACCACAGCCAAAGAATTGGAGCTATTTGAAAGGGTAAAACAAATCATACAAACAGAAGATAATATAGAATATAAAGATACTGAGTCATATTTTGGTATACTATTGAATGGTAAAACTAATAGATGGCTGTTAAGATTTTATGATAAAAAATCTTCATTTATAACTTTACCTATTTCGCTTAGTGAAGTTCAGTTGAATGAAATAAGACGAGCTCGACTTGATACGGATGGTAAAAGGATACATATAACTAATCCGGAAGATATACTTCGCATATCTGGTTTGATTCTGGATTCATACGAGTATGTTAAAAATGATGATAATTTCCGCCGAGGGTCCAGAGCGAGCAGTTTAGAAGAGGTTGAATAAGTAAAAAACCCGCGAAAGCGGGTTTTTTAATGGAGTAAATATGTCAGAAATACCAATTACTATGACCAGTGCGGGGGCGCAGCCTACGCCACCCAATGATTTGCTTGCAAATCTTATCATCAGAGTTGCTGAAAAAGTACCTGGATATACAGCCAACCTTCCGGCGGGGCTTATTACTGACCTTGCCAGCACGGCAGTCGGGGCGCTGGCATTAATAGACCAGGCGCGGGTGGACCTTATTAACTCCGTAAGCCCATACGGCGCAAATATTCCGTTACTGATGCAACTCGGAAACATTTATGGAGCACAGAAGGGATTAAGTACAAATACGGCGGTATACGTGGTGTTTGAGGCGTTGCCGGGGTTTGGTATCCCTAAAGGATTTGTTGTCGGTGACGGCAACTACCAGTATGCAGTTTCCCGCGATACGGTGGTGCCGGAAAGCGGGCAGACTGAGCCAGTCTACTGTGTGGCCACAACGTCAGGCTCATGGGCTGTACCGGAAGGAACCGTAACGCAGGTCATTACATCGGTACCCAAAGATCAGCCTGTAAAATGCACGAACCTTACCGCAGGGATGCCAGGTCAGGAGGCGCAAACGTGGGCATCTTACCGCGCCGAAGTCATGGAGTCCGGCATGTTTGGTGTGCAGGGAACACCGGATTGCTTTAAAGCGATGCTCAAATCAGTAAGCGGTGTGCGAGAAAACCTGATTTCTTTCCGGCAGTCGTCGCTGGGGAAATGGGTTGCGGTTGTTGGTGGCGGTGATCCGTATGATGTGGCTTATGCTATTTACAAATCTGTACCGGATATTTCGAAACTGACCAACGATGTTAGCAATCCATCTGGTGCGGCAGTGGAAAAACGCACGGTTTCAATAACCGTTTCGCCAGATGTTTATCAGGTGCCGTTCGTTATCCCGTCATCACAAAACGTCATGGTGCTAATCACCTGGAACACTGTATCTGATGATTATGTTGATCCGGCGGGTATTGCTATGGCTGTGCAGCAAAACGTTGCTGATTACATCAATTCTATTGAAGTCGGACACCCGATAAATCTGCTGCGAATCCAGGATATTTTTACCAGCTCCGTAAAATTGCTGGTTGATGCGACGTTGATCTCAACAATCAGTGTGAGCATTGGTATTAACGGTCATATTGTTCTTCCGGCAAAAGACACAAGCCTAGTTTATGGCGATACCTATTCCTATTTTTCGACGGTGGCATCACAGGTTCAGGTCAATAAGTATGCAATATCTGACTGAGAAAATACTTCCTGCTTATCCGTTTGTGCAGTACAGAGATGATCCGAATGTTGTTGCGTTCTTTGATGCATACAATGAAATTGCTCAGGAATACCTCGATTCACTCAACAATCTGGCATTGCCATGCTGGACATCGGAATCAATAACCGGGCAGTTGCTGGACTGGATAGCACTTGGTATTTACGGTGTTGAAAGACCTTTACTACAGGTTTCAGAGGAGGCTATTGCGCGCGGTGCATACGATACCATTGAATACAATACGATCCCGTACGCAGCAATGCGGAATTACGTTCCGGGGCAGGCATCGTATGTCCCTGATGATTATTTCAAACGAATATTAACGTGGAATTTTTATAAGGCTGACGGTTCGCATTTCTGCATTGACTGGTTAAAGCGCCGTGTGGCGCGGTTCATTCATGGGAAAAACGGAATAGACCCGCCGTTGCAGCATACTTTTGATGTGAGCGTGACTGTATCGGACAGTGTTTTTTCTATTCAGATACCAGAATATGGTGATGGTATAGGCTATTTTCTGAAAGATGCCATTGACCAGAAGTATGTAAAACTCCCTTTTATTTATTCCTATGCAACAACGGTGATTCAAAAATGATTCTTGGATTCGGCAATAACGTTGTTTCAGCACTGGCTGGTGATATCACCACGATTCAGACTGATATTCCGGTAATGCCCGGTACAGGGGCTAAATTTGCAAAATTGCTTTCTGCTGATTTTGAAAATAAATCAAACGGGCAACGCGTCTATGCAAAAATTACGCTTACCGATAATAAAGAGTCTGCATTTGAGATTTGTCACCTGGTATCGGTAAGCGGTGATGTGTTGAGAGTCATTCGTGGGCAGGAAGGAACAACCGCGAAAGGTTGGTCCCTTAATGACGTTGTGGCTAACTTTGCCACGCGTGGATCGGAAAACTATTTCGTACAGATAGCGCAGCTTCAGAGCGGTCATTATATTGCGGGTGTTGCTGGTGGCACTGCAAACGCGCTGACGCTGGAACTTCCCGCGACGTTTTTTGTTAATGGAGGTTCGGACTGGACGCTACGAACCCCGATTATCGTTTTCCCCGTTCAGAACAATACCAACGCCGCAACGCTTCAATTGACACTGGGCGGAAAGGTTCTTGGTACGTTTCCACTTTATAAGGGGAACAAGTCCGAGCTGGTGGCGAATGATATCATTAAGGGTATTCCTTTGATTTGCCTTCTTGATAGCGAGAAAAGCTATTTCAGCGTGATAAACCCTGGCAATATCTATTCAGATTTTGATCTGCGATATGTAAAAAAATCTGGTGATTTGATGACCGGGGGGCTGAAAATCCGTGGAGTTAATGCGCTGAGGATTTTCAACGAAGCCTTTGGTCTGATTTTTCGTCGTTCGGAAGAGTGCCTGCACCTTATTCCTACCAGTGAAGGTCAGGGCGAGAATGGCGATATTGGTCCACTTCGTCCGTTCACTATTAACCTGCGGACGGGTGAAATATCCATGTCGCATAAAGTGTCTGTTGGCGGCGGTTCTCAGGTCAATGGTGCGCTGGGTATCGGCGTTCAGAACGCGCTGGGTGGAAACTCAATTGCTTTCGGGGATAACGATACCGGCCTGAAACAGAATGGTGATGGCCTGCTGGATGTTTATGCCAATAGCGTGCATGTGTTGCGTTTTCAGGCTGGCAGTATCCAGAGTAATAAACCTGTAAACGTTACCGGGCGGGTAACACCGTCAGACTACGGAAACTTTGATGCCCGTTACCAGACCAAATCAGGGGGCGTGCAGAATTTTCAGTACACCAGTGAGGTGTTTTACAACCCTGGTGGGAATGAGCGCAGCTGGACGTTTCGGGCACCTTCTGGTTGTGTTTTGTCAGGCATTAATGTTCAGGACACTGGCAGTAACTCTGCAGATAATATCGGTGGCGTGTATTACAAACAGGCTCAGATTTATATTAATGGTGCATGGCGATCCGTATCAGGTTAATTAAGGAGAAAATAATGGAACTCGTAAACGTTACGCGTTACTACCCTGAAGATATGCCTTATGGTGAAGGCATTCAGTATTTCCGTAGTGAAGACGGGCAGGATTTTTATGAATCACTGGATAAATTCACGAAGAAATACAAGCTGTGCACGCATCCTGAAACCGGCGTTATTTATTCCATGGCGGAAGATGCATCCCGTCTTTATCCCGTTGGTTTTACCATTGTGGAAGTGGATGAACTACCGGAAGGATTTTGCATTGAAGCCCGCTGGTATTATAAAGACGGTGAAGTGCTGCCGGTCCCTGTTGACTACCGGCAGCAGGCAGAGTCGGAGCGTGCACGTCTTACTGCGATTGCCGAACGGGAAATATCCGATAAGAAGACGGATTTACTTCTGGGAATCATCAGTGATGAAGAAAAAGAAAAGCTGACAGCCTGGCGCATTTACGCGAAATCGCTGCAGGCGATGGATTTCAGCACCATCGCTGATAAAAGCTCATATAACGCCATTGAATGGCCCGTCTCTCCGGAAGCCTCTTCCTGATTTAATTTATTGCGAGAAAAACTATGTCTGTAGTGATATCAGGTGCGCTGATTGATGGCGCAGGCATCCCCATGTCCGGATGCCACATAATTCTGAAATCCCGGGTAAACACGTCAGAAGTGGTGATGCGCACAGTTGCTGATGTGGTGACAGGAAACTGTGGCGAGTACTGTTTTAAGGCGCAGACCGGAAAATACTGCGTATATCTGAAACAGGACTGGCGCGACGAGTACTGTGTTGGCGACATTGCCGTATACGACGATTCAAAGCCCGGCACGCTGAACGACTTTCTGACTGCCCTTGATGAAGGCGACCTCAAACCCGACGTGGTGAAACGCTTCGAAGAAATGTTGGCGCAGGCGCAGCAGAGCGCGGAAGCGGCAGCGGAAAGCGAACGACAGTCCGGGCAACACGCAGCTGATGCGCAGAAGATTAAGGATGATTGCCAGATGCTGGCGGATAACGTACAGCAGAATGCAGAAGCCGTTGCCGAAGATAAACAGCGCGTTGCACAGCTGGCCTCAGAAGTTGAGCAGAACGCCGGGCAGGTACAGCAGGGTGTGCAGAGTGTTACAGATGCAGTAAAGCAGGCTCAACAGGCAGCAGATGACTCAGCATCCAGCGCAGAGGAATCAAAAAACAATGCGGATAACGCCGCCCTGAGCGAGCAGAATGCGAAAAGTTGCGCTGATAATGCTGCCGGAAGTGCACAGCAGACCGCACAGGATGTGAAGGCAACCGCAGCGGCGCGTGATGATGCAGAGCGTTTTGCTGATGAAGCCAGAAAGAATGCGGTTGCAACGGCTGCGGACAGGGAATCCACTGCGGAGGATGCGAAACAAACCGGTCAGAATGCCGCCGCGGCCGCCATAAGTGCTCAGGAGGCGAAAGACGCGGCCGGGCATGTGCAGGGATTCATTCATGACCACCTTTCAGTATCAACCCGTTATTCGGTAACAGAGGCGAACCTTCAGCTACAGGCGTTGAGAATAAACAGCGGGCGCTACGAGGGGCTGTGGCGCTACCTGAATGCGAACGGTGGTATCAACTGGTATTTTCTGTTTCTTGCCGTGTATGAAAGCGAAGGAAAATGCTTTTCCCTCAGTGACCGTATGACAATTTGCGAAAAGGCGTTAAGACTGGGGCTTGTGGTTCCGTTTATGACCGGTTGCCGTTATGAAGCCGGGCAGCGCCTGACAATAAACGGCACGCTTTTTTTTGTTAATATCGCGGGCACCACCGGGGAAACGTTGCCTGATATCAGCTCTGTAGCCCCCGGAGATTTTGTCCGGACCGGCTCCGCTGTGCTGGAGTGCCTGAAAAGCCCCTCAAACCGAATCCCGGCTGCATGGCAGTATTTTTTTCTGGATGTGGCTCCGGATTTGTATACCCCCGTTGCGCCGGACTCCACGGACAGCTACCCGGCGCTCTGGTTCGCCTGCATTGCTGAATTTGCGGACAGTGCCTGGTTACAGGAGCCAGCCGGAATCGGCGGGTCCAGCCGCTGGGAAATCATAAAACAGGTGGCAAAGTTCAATATCGTTGCTGAAATAAATCCGGTGGCCAGTCTGGTAAACGTATTCCAGCACAATCTTGCACCCGGTGACCGGGCTTATGCACAGTGTTTTTGTCAGGATAACGCAGAGGTTTATGCTGGTTTACGTGCACTGAAAACACTGGCTGACCTTGCCGGAGATACCACTGCTGCAACTGAATATACCGCTGCCATGAAAACCATCAGGGCTGGCCTGCTTGCGTTGTTTGTACCTGAACAAAAACGGTTCCTGACGTATTACAACGAGACGGATTACCCGGCAGAGCCTGGTGAAGGGCGTTTTGTTGATAAGGACCGTTTTTCTGTGGCCCCGTGGCGCTTTGGGGTGCTGGAAACACAGGAAGAAGTGGAACGGTACGGCAGGCAGGTTCTGGACGCCATACAGAGTGCTTACCCGGACCTGTTCACGGCAAATTACGACGGCATTGATACGTTTGCCATGAGTGATTTTTTTGCTTTTGTGGCAAAGGTCACCACTTCTCAGACGGCAGCCACGGCTGCCATCAGACGCCTGCAAATCCGGGCGACATCTGCCGTCACGGTGGCCGACGTTGCCGCCGCCATATCCGTTACAGCCTGGGGAAAAATCCCACAGTTTCGTGCCTGTGATTTTATGCGCATCAACGGGCATTCCGTGCTCGGAGGGGGCGATATCACGCTGGGCGCGGCGGCCACAATGGAGCCACAGAGTGATATTCGCGACAGGACGGAAGGCAGGCTGGCACTTCCCGATGCCTTCGGTTTTGGGCGTATATTCAACACAAACGAAACTGTCCGCTTTGACTCAGAAAATGATTTTCTGGTGTGGGTAAAACAGGTCACGCCAGGAGAATATTTTGTTGAGGGTGGCAATAAAATTATACCCAATGTGCTGTTCAGCGGGATTGTCAGTATTCGGTGGATTGAGTCCAGATATGCCACACCGAGTCCGATAAATACAGCAAAGGCGATTATTTTCTATGGTGTTAATGGCCACATTTATTACAACCGCTACTGGACCACAGGAAATGGTTATCTCATTGACTGGGAATCACTGAAGGTAACCTCGCAGGACATTATTGCTCTTCTGTCCGGCCTTGCTCCCGGAACTACAGATACCTGGTACGGCACTGGCAGCCTGATACTGGCGGCATATAACGGCCAGGGAAACGCAGACCCGGACCGCAGAATAAAGCGAGGTTACAGCTATCCTGGGTCACGTCTGAGTGCGGTTGAATTGATGTGTTACGGTACGACCGGGACCGGGGTTAAATACAACGGCAGTGTTTCTGTGTATGTTCAGGGTTCCGGTGGCGGAATGCCAGGCACATACCGGGCATTGTCGGGGAATGGACTGGGGTCTGCCGGTTCCGCCAGCGTCATGATTGGTCTGTTTATACGAGTTGCGTAGGTGATTTATGGAAGTAAAAAAAATCGAAAATGCGCGCTGGCTGGAAAGCGGCGCGATTGACTGCGACGTATTGTTTGAGGGGATGGACGAGGCCCTGCCGTATACAGCGACAGCAGACGATACCGCACCGACGGGCCAGCAAATCTGGCAGGAACTGCAAAGTGGCAAATGGGGTGAAATCGCCCCGTTTACAGTCACGCCTGAACTTATCGCAGCGGCAAAAGATGCCAAAAAGATGGAAATCGAGGCGTGGCGCACAGAACAGGAGGCACTGCCGTTCACGTTCGAATGGAATGGTCGCACCTGGAACGCTGGCCCCGACTCAATGGCTCGTCTTTATCCGGTGGTAATGGCTGCAAAATCTGATACGGCACGAACCGCCCTTGCGTGGGGCGACGCTGATAATCAACAGGTGAAACTGTCGATGCCGGAACTGGAAGAACTGGCAGCCGCGATGGCGCAGGCGCAGGTCGATCGCAACGCCGAGATTTATCGTCGTCAGCGTGAGATGAAAGAGGAGCTGAGTAGTCTGGAGGATTTGAAGTCGGTTAGGGATTTCGTACCAGAATAACAGAAGCCGCGGCACGTCGTATGCAAGAACGTACCGCGGCTGGCTGGATAACTTTCGATAGTGCGAATATTGAATGATTTCCAGCCGGAACAGATTCTATTGAAAAGTATCCAAGGGGGCAATTTGTAGGTTTTAGATTTGTGTGGTTTAGGATTTTTTGTGGTGGCAAAAATGGGGCAAAACGCCGTAAAAGGGGCAAAAATGGGACAACAAAAATGTTGGTTATTGTGGTTTATTGT
>ERZ1035032.1888-NODE-1888-length-12277-cov-4.986582_pt1 | contig 12277 bp, 6 predicted proteins | sample MGYA00520693_ERZ1035032 | MGnify/ENA primary metagenome ERZ1035032 (study PRJEB33766, sample SAMN09781740) | gut metagenome | biome: gut microbiome | host: Homo sapiens | place: Madagascar | study: EMG produced TPA metagenomics assembly of the PRJNA485056 data...
GCGGCAGCCTGTGCCGTTGTCACAGCAGCCACCGGACTGGCACTGCCGGTATTTGCGGCAAACACTTCCAGCCTTACAGTTACCCCGAAGGTCGTGGCACTGGGTGACGACTGTCTGGCAGAAGTCAGCGGCAGCGAGTCGGCAGTTTCCTATATGGCAGACTATCTGGGCGGCAATGCGGTGAACTATGCCGCAGTGGGCACCACTTCCGGTAAGCTGGTTTCTGACTTGCAGTCCAATCAGAATATGAAACGCGATGTGCAGACCGCAGATGTGGTAATGATCTCTGTGGGTGTCAACGACTTTATAGAAGAAGTACTGTATAAAAACGCCGACCTGGTGGATATGGACAACTGTAAGACGCTTACTGACGTGGCAAACAAGCTGACCAGTGATGGCTCGAAGCTTTCTGCGGCAAACAGCAAGCTTGCTCGGGACCTGCCGGCTCTGGTGGAAACTGTTGCGGCAAACATTGAAGCGGCGGTTACCGAAGTCAAGTCCCTGAACCGTTCTGCCAACGTGGTAGTACAGACTGTCAACAATCCGCTGGGCGTGGACTATTACGGCATGTCTGGTGTATCCCAGAACCGAAAGACTGTAATCGCATATCTGTATCAGTATCTGGACGTTTCCCTGGAGGGCGGCAATGTCAGCGGCACGGGACTGGCATCAATGACCATTGCAGACAATGCCGGACTGAATGACAAGATCCGCGGCTTGCAGAATGTTTCTGCTGCCGATTTCTATACGCCTTATGTAGGGGCAGCCGGTGAAAAGGCGATCGGCTTTGAATTCAGCAACATCATGGATCTGAACATGACTTTCACTCCGCTGGGGCAGGTCATGCTGGCATCTGCTGCGATCCAGTCCTCGGAGATGCTCTCCTGCGGCGACGGCAGCGTGATTTCCAATGCCTATACCGCTACTGGCAAGGACGGCGATCTGAAAAGCAATCGTCCCTCGGCAGACAGCATCATCACCGGAGCCGCATCTCATCAGAAAATGGCATGCAGTATGGGCGATGCCGATGCCAGCGGCAGCATTGATACACAGGATCTGTTTCTCTGCCTGTACAATATTGCACGGGTAGGTGCTGGTCTGGACACCGAACTGAATCCGATTCAGCGAAAGGCTCTGGACGCAGACAACAGCGGCACGCTGGATTCGCAGGATATTTTCCTGTGGCTGTACTATATGGCACAGACCGGTGCCGGCGTTCATGTCGATCTGGCAGACTATCTTGCACAGAATCAGGCATAATTTCCTGTGTGAAAGCTGTTTTCAGGGAATGTGAAGCCTTTGTGGGCTGTATTTTACCGTCTTTTCTATCGATTATCATATGATTATCACATAAAACCGTATAATAATAATTACAGAAAGCGAAGAACACATACCGCAGAAAACAAGCGGCTCACGATAGAAAGGAAGAGTATTATGGCTGACTTCGAAAACAAAAACAATGCACAATGGAATGAGAATGGTGCGGCACAGAATGCTGACAATACCACCAACAACAGCGGTGCTGCAAATACTGCGGCTCCGGCAGGAAATGCCGGCTCCGGTGTCAACGGTGCAGCAAATCCGTATGCATATCAGAACGGTTACTACCGCAACACCACACCGCATCAGGACGAGGCAGTGCACAGCGGTGCATACCAGCAGCAGAACGCTGCCGGCTCTGCCTATAACAATCCGGCAGGCGGTCAGACCACTCCCACCGGAAACGGCGGCAGCGGCAACAACGGCGGCTACTCTTATGTAAACTACTACTCCGATCCCAACGGCGGCGACCCCAACAAGAAGCCGAAGAAAAAGCATACCGGACTGAAAGTGGCAGCGTTTGTGCTGGCAATGGTTCTGGTGTCCGGTGGTTCGATCGGTGTCTATGAGGGCATTCGTTCCTCAAATGCGGACAACAGCAGTTCGATCGTTGCAAGCAATGACAGTTCTGCCCCAGAAAGCAGCACCGGCGACAGCAGTTCTTCCAAAAAGAGCGACTCCAGTCAGAGCTGGATTCAGCTGGCTTCTACCAACGGTTCCATGTCGGTAGCGGATATTGTAAAGAAAGTGACACCGTCGGTTGTCGGCGTACAGTCCACTTTCTCCTCGCCCAACGGCAGCAACAATAACACCATGAACGGCTACGGCGGTTTCTTCGGCTACGGCTCGCAGGGCAACAACGGTTCGCAGGGTATGACTGGTGTCGGCACCGGCATCATCATGTCGAAGGACGGCTATATTGTCACCAACGCCCACGTTATCTACGATGACGAACACGGCTATGGCGAAGCTTCTTCCGTACAGATCCAGATGTCTGACGAGGAAACCACTTATGATGCCAGAATCGTGGCATATGACAAGGAAGCGGATATTGCTGTGTTGAAAATCGATGCAGACAACCTGACTGCCGCGGAATTCGGCGACAGCAGCAGCTGTGAAGTCGGTGAAACGGTTGTGGCAATCGGTAACCCGCTGGGCTTGCAGTTCCAGAATACTGTAACCTGCGGTATTATCTCCGCACTGGATCGGAAGGTTACCATTAACGACAACACCATGACGCTGATCCAGACGGATACCGCCATCAACAACGGTAACTCCGGCGGTCCGCTGATCAACAGCTCTGGTCAGGTAATCGGTATCAACTCCGCCAAAATGTCCAGCACCTATTCCGGTGAAGCGACAGTAGAGGGCATTGGCTTTGCAATTCCGATGTCGGAGGCAAAGAGCATTGTCGATGATTTGATCAACTATGGCTATGTGACCGGCCGCCCGCAGCTGGGCATCTCCTGTCAGGACGTGACAGAAGCGGTTTCACAGGCTTACAATATTCCGGTGGGTGCCTATATCTTTAGCGTGACCGCCGGCGGTGCAGCCGATCAGGCTGGTTTACAGCCGGGTGATGTTATCACCGGCATTCAGGATCAGACGATCAGCACCACAGAAGAACTGAACGCAGTCAAGAACCAGTACAAGGCTGGGGATACGATCACGCTGACTTATGTCCGTGCCGGCGAAACCAAAAAGGTTGACGTGACACTGGCAGAAGTGCAGCAGACAGAAAATAACTGATCTGCGTTCTTGATGCAGCATCAAACGAAGCATCTGATGCATAGGCTTTGTGCGGTGTTGCTCCAACATTCTTGACATCTTGTTTTTTTCATACATTCTCCTTATTATTTTTCGGGAAAGCGTCCGGCAGATTCTGTCGGGCGTTTTTCTGTTGCTCTTTGAAATGCGGAAGTTTCTTCCACGCAGCTTTTTGCAGCTTCACGCAGGATTTTCACGCAGTTTCCATAAACGTATGCGATAATACAGTATAGAAACAGAGATCAAAACCACGCTTGGGGAATTGGGTATCACATATCGAGGAGTTTTACACATGACAAATTCACACCATGGGGTACCAGAATCAAAAAGGAGCGTGCGTATCATGCAAAAGAAAATATTTGCCTGGGCAATGAGCATGGCGGTAGCGGCAATGATCACCTGCACCGGCTGTACACAGAACACCAACTCGTCCGGCACAGACAGCGGCAGCAGCACGGCACAGACTACCACGCTGGACGATAATGACACAGCAGAAGCTGCCGTCGGACAGAGCCTTTCGGCAATACAGTCCGGCGAAGCCGGCGTGACCACAGATGAAGATGACCTCTGCGACAACTATGACGCATTTGATGCAGAGATCACGCTGGAGGACGGCAACACCAAGGTGAAAGGCAATACCAAGGCGGTTTCCGTCAAGGACAACTGCATCACCATTTCCGCAGGCGGCACCTACCGGCTCAGCGGCAAGCTGACCAAGGGACAAGTCCTTGTGACCGGCTCGGAAAAAGTCAAGCTGTATCTGGACGGTGTGGAGATCACCAGTCCCTCCGGACCGGCTCTGGTCTGCACCAACGAAAAACGCACCATTCTGTCACTGGCGAAAGGTTCACAGAACACTTTGACAGACAGTGCGAACAACGCCGATACAGAGATCAACGGCTGCAACGTTTCCGCCTGTGCCCTGTTTGCACAGGATAAACTGACGATCAACGGCAGCGGCAGCCTGACTGTCACAGGCAGCAGCGTGGACGGTATCGTCTGCAAGGACGACCTGAAGCTGGTGAATGGTACGATCACCGTAGAAGCTGCACAGGACGGCGTAAAGGGCAAGGACTGCGTGGCAATGTTCGGGGCAGATCTGAACGTCACCGCCGGCAATGACGGTATCAAGTCCACAGAATCCAACGACGACACCAAGGGCTTTCTCCAGCTGGAGCAGGGCAGTGCAACAGTACAGGCTGGCGGCGACTGTTTGCAGGCGGAAACGCTGGTGTGGATCGCAGACGGTACGTATCATCTGACCAGCAGCGGTACGGCTGTGAATACGGAAACCGGCGAAGCCAACAGCGGCAAGGGAATCCACTGCGGCGGTGATGTGGAAATTGCCGGCGGCAAGCTGACCATTGATGCCGCGGAAGACGGCGTGAACTGCACCGGTTCGCTGGAGTTACAGGCGGGAGAAGTCGATGTGACCAGTGCCGAGGACGGCATTCAGGCAGACGGCGACCTGACAGTTTCCGGCGGTGCTGTGACCATTACCACCACCGGTACAGTTGCCGCTTCTGCACAGGACGATTTCCAGCCGAACAACTTCGGCGGCGGCAATCCGCCTTCCGGTGACATGCCCTCCGGAAACCCGCCGGAGCTGCCGGACGGCGAAACCTTTGGCGGCGGCAATTTCGGCGGTAACGGCAATACACCGCCCGACAATGCAGACAACCGCCAGAACGCCGCAGCCAGTGATGCCAGTGCGATTCCGGCAGCAGCCATGCAGACCACCGCAGATCCCTCCACAGACGCAGGAGCATCTGCGGCAGCTGCCACGACCACTGCTGCGGAAGATGCCACCAGCAAGGGCATCAAGTGCGGCGGCAACCTGACCATGAGCGGCGGCAGCTGCACCATTGATTCCACTGACCATGCTGTACATGCGGCAGGAACGGCATCGTTCTCCGGCACCACGCTGGAGATCACCTCCGACAACAAGGGCATCAGCAGCCACGGCGATCTGGAAATTTCCGGCGGGGATATTACGATTCACAGCTGTACCGAGGGCGTGGAATCCAAGGCGGAAATGACCATCAGCGGCGGCAATGTCCGGATTCTGGACGCATCAGACGACGGGCTGAACACCGGCGGCTCTGACAGCAGCTCCCATGCTGTGACCATTAGCGGCGGTTATATCTACGTCAACGCTTCCGGTGACGGCGTAGACTCCAACAGCACATGGGAGATGTCCGGCGGCACTCTGCTGGTATGCGGCCCCACCAGCGGCGGTGACGGCTCGCTGGATGCAAACGGCAACATGACCTATACCGGCGGCACCCTGCTGGCACTGTCCAGCAAGGGCATGATGGAGTATCCGGAAAGCGGCTGTCTGATCGCCACCAACTGCAATGCCGCAGCAGGGGAACAGATCAGCATTGTGGACAAGAACGGTACGGTTCTTGCAACATTGCAATCTCCGAAAGCCGTTTCCGATGTGATCTATGGCATTGGCGACAGCGATTCTGCCGACTATACCATTGTTACCGGCGGCACCTATGACGGCACCCTCAACGAGGACGGCTATGGAGAAGGCGGCTCTGTCAGCGGCGGCACAGAGGTCACAGCAAACGGCGGCACCGGCAGCATGAACGGCGGAGCACCTGCCGGCGGCGGACGGGGCGGTGCTCCCAATGGTGCACCAAACGGCGGACAGGGCGGCACACCGCCGGAAATGCCGAATTTGAACAACTCCGGCGGCAATACTGCCTCTTAAATTAGAGTTTCACAAGTAATCTTCAGTAGTCTTCTTTGCAGTGCACACAGGCGGAATGTCTGTGTGCATTTTGCGGTTGACGGCAGAAATTTCAGGTGCTGCTCTGCACAAACCGTCATTTTGTGCAAAAAAAGCACGAAACAGAAGCAGAAAACATTGCACTATATGGAAAATACTTGACAAAGTGGTGTACCCTCTGTTATAATAAAAGTGTGTGCTGCGGTGTCTGCTTCGTGCAGTGCCGAGATGCAGTTTTGCCGGGATTCTTCCGGCGGATCCTGTGGAAAGGAAAGCATGTCAGCACAGAAATGTGCTGTGAGAATATGATGAAAAAAAACTATAACCGAGATCAGTTCAAACGGATCTTTTCATTTTTTGCAGCGGTGCTGCTGGTGGGGCTGTATGCCGCCGGCTTTGCATGGGTGTGGTATGAAAGCTACAGCGATGCCATTCTGCTGCCGTTCTATCGCCGCGGCAACTGGGTCATGATCCTGATCTATGTGGTGCTGGTGCTGCTGTTCGCCAAGTCATTCGGCGGGCTGAAGATCGGCTACCTCAAGCGAACGGACATGTTCTACTCCCAGACGCTGTCGATCTTCTGTGTCAATGTGGTGACCTATTTCCAGATCAGCGTTGTCAACCGTGATTTTTCCGCGGCAGTGCCGATGATCCTATTGACCATTGCCGATCTGGCGGTGCTGATTTTGTGGATCGTGCTGACCAATCGCTTATGTTTCCGGCTGTACCCGCCGCGAAAGCTGGTAGTCATTTACGGCGACCGGAATGCCGCGGAGCTGGTGCTGAAAATGAGCCGCCGCGTGGACAAGTATATGATCTGTGAATCCGTCAGTGCCAACGCACCGCCGGAGGAGATTCAGGAGGCAATTGCACGATACGAGGGTATTATCCTCTGTGAAGTTTCCGGAAAGCTGCGGAACGATCTTATCAAATATTGCTTCGCCCAGAATGTGCGGGCGTATATTGCCCCGAAAATTTCGGATATTATCCTGAGAGGGGCAGAGGAGATCCGGCTGTTTGATACGCCGCTGCTGCTGTGCCGGAACTATGGGCTGACATTTGAACAGCGGCTGGGAAAGCGTATCTTCGACCTTGTTTTTGCGGTAGTCTTTCTGGTGCTGCTGTCCCCGCTGATGCTGCTGTCTGCCATTGCCATTAAGCTGGACGACGGCGGTCCGGTGCTGTTCAAACAAAAGCGGCTGACCTATCACGGCAAGGAATTTTACGTGTACAAATTCCGCAGCATGGTGGTCAACGCTGAAAAAGCCGGCCCGCAGCTGGCAAAGGAAAACGACAGCCGTATCACACGGGTGGGACGGGTCCTGCGGAAGTGCCGTCTGGACGAACTGCCCCAGCTGATCAATATCCTCCGCGGCGATATGTCTGTGGTGGGCCCCCGTCCGGAGCGTCCGGAACTGGCGGAGGAATACGAGAAAACCATGCCGGAATTCGAGTTCCGGCTTCAGGTAAAGGCAGGACTGACTGGTTATGCACAGGTCACCGGTCTGTATGATACCCTGCCCTATGATAAATTGAAAATGGATCTCATGTATATTGAGAACTATTCCATTTTTCTGGACCTGCGTATCATTCTGATGACACTGAAAACTGCCCTGTTCCCCGGTGAAACCAACGAGGAAGCCAATGCTCACGATGCACAGGAACTGCTGTATCAGGAGGAGCAGATGCAGGAGCAGGAACAAGAGAAAGGAGATCACTCATGAAAGTGACCGCAGTAATCATGGCAGGCGGCAGAGGCGAACGCTTCTGGCCCAAGAGCCGTGGCAATTATCCCAAGCAGTTTCTCTCTCTGACCAAAGACGGAGAAACCATGATCCAGAAAACCGTCAAGCGTCTGCTGCCGATGGTGGCAATGGATGACGTATTTGTGGTGACCAATGTCAACTATGCCGCACTGGTAAAGGAACAGCTGCCCCAGCTGCCGGAGGAAAATATCCTGCTGGAGCCCTGTGCCAGAAATACGGCTCCCTGTATCGGTCTGGCTGCCGCTGTGATCCGCAAGAAGTACGGCGAGGCAATGATGCTGGTGCTGCCCTCTGACCACCTGATCCGCTATGAGGAAATGTATGTGGACACCCTGCGGCAGGCAGTGGCAGTGGCAGAAAAGGATCAGAATCTGGTGACCATCGGCATTACGCCGACCTATCCGGAAACCGGCTACGGCTACATCAATTTCGAACGGGACACCGATCTGGGCATGGCTGGCGTTTATCGGGTAGAGCGTTTCGTAGAAAAGCCGGATCTGGAAACTGCAAAGCAGTATCTGGCTTCTCACCGGTACCTCTGGAACAGCGGCATGTTCGTCTGGAAGGCATCGTCCATTCTGGCAAATCTGGAATCCCTGATGCCGGACATCTACGCTGGTCTGGAACGCATTGAAGCGGCTGTGGGAACTGCGGAATTCCCGTCAGTGCTGGAAACCGAATATCACGCATTCCGCAGCGAATCCATTGACTTCGGTGTCATGGAAAAGGCAGAGAACATCTACACTCTGCCGGGCAGCTTCGGCTGGGACGATGTGGGAAACTGGCTGGCAGTGGAACGCATCAACTCCACCAATGAATACGGCAACTATATCGAGGGCGATGTCATCACGATCGGCACCGAACGCAGCACCATTTGCGGCGGCAAGCGTCTGATCGCAGCAGTGGGCGTGGAAGATCTGATTGTGGTAGACACTGACGATGCCGTTCTGATCTGTGCCAAGGACAGCACACAGGACGTAAAGAAGGTCATCGAAAATCTGAAGATCTGCAACCGGAACCAGTTGGTATAAGGCAACACCGCACAAAGAGCGTCTGGCGACTTTGCACGCCATCTGCTTGCAAATTTCCCGTCATATTTCACAAAAATGCTCGTGAATACAGCAAGTATTCACTCCGCTTTTTGTTTCATCTGACAAAAAATTTGACGACGCATCTGTCGCACAATCTTTGTGCGGTATTGCCATAAATCGAAATCGTCAAAAGCAAAACCGACGATTTCTGATATATAGAAAGGAAAAGAAATTACTATGAGCAAACATGCACTGATTACAGGTATCACAGGACAGGACGGCTCCTATCTGGCAGAACTGCTGCTGGAGCAGGGCTATGAAGTATACGGCATCATGCGTCGTAAGAGCGTTGTGGATTACGGCAACGTAGAGCACATCAAGGACAAGATCCACTTCATCTATGCAGATATGACGGACGTGATCTCCCTGATCTCCGCAATGCGGATCTCTCAGGCAGACGAAGTGTACAATCTGGCTGCACAGTCTTTCGTAGCAACCAGCTGGGAACAGCCGCTGGCTACCGCAGAGATCGACGCTCTGGGTGTTACCAACATGCTGGAAGCAATCCGTTCGGTAAAGCCGGAATGCCGCTTCTATCAGGCTTCCACTTCTGAAATGTTCGGTCTGGTACAGGAAATGCCGCAGACCGAAAAGACACCGTTCTATCCGAGAAGCCCGTACGGCGTTGCAAAGCTGTATGGTCACTGGATCACCAAGAACTATCGTGAAAGCTACGGTCTGTTCGCATGCTCCGGTATCCTGTTCAACCATGAATCGGAACGCCGCGGTCTGGAATTCGTTACCCGTAAGATCACAGACGCTGTTGCAAGAATCAAGTTCGGCGTGCTGGATCATGTAGAACTGGGCAACATGGATTCCAAGCGTGACTGGGGTCACTCCAAGGACTATGTTCGTGCGATGTGGCTGATGTTGCAGCAGGACAAGCCGGACGACTATGTCATTGCTACCAATGAAACCCGTACCGTTCGGGAATTCGTAGAAACTGCTTTCGCACACGCAGGCATCACTGTAGAGTGGCAGGGCAGCGGCGTAGACGAGATCGGTATCGACAAGGCTACCGGCAAGACCATCGTTTCCGTCAACAAGAAGTTCTTCCGTCCGGCAGAAGTAGACGTTCTGCTGGGTAATCCGGCAAAGGCAGAAACTGTTCTGGGCTGGAAGCGTGAGATCTCTTTCTCCGATCTGGTAGAGCGTATGGTAAAGAACGATCTGGCTCTGGTAGAACACGAACTGAAGTGCCAGAACGTATAATCGTGTCATTAGGATAAACGATATTATCGAAACCAATCAAACAGGGGCAGAGTTTCTCTGCCCTTGTTTCCATATCATGAACTAAAGGAAACACGGAATAAAGCCCACCTGACGGCTTTGCACGCAATCTGCGGCAAGCTTTATGCAGTGTTTCCTAAAGGCAGCACTGCACAAGACTTGGTGCAGTGCCGCCGGAAAAAACCGGTGCGGTCGGCTATGCCCACCGGTTCTGAAGGAGGAATACGGAGTGCACATTGCATTTGATGTACTGCCGCTGATCGGCTGCCGCATGACGGGAATTGGCTATTGTGAAGCGGGGCAGATTCAGGCTCTGTCCAAGATGTACCCTGACGACGAATTTTTGCTGCAATTTTTCTCCCGCAAGAATGAGGAGATCAAGATCCAGCGGCTCCAGCCCTATCTGCGGGAAAATGTGCAGCCCCACTGGGCGAAAGCGTCCGGCTATGTCTATCGGCTGGTGTCCAACTTTCTGCCCATATCCTATCGGCATTACTTCGGGGACAAGGCGGAAGTCACCCACTTTTTCAACTATATCGTTCCGCCCAAGGTGGCAGGAAAGACCGTGGTCACTGTCCACGACATGGTGTACAAGACGTTTCCGGAAACGGTTCGCGGCAGAACGCGGTATATGCTGGATACCGGACTGAAAAAATCCATGAAGCGTGCCACCCGCATTGTGACGGATTCGGAATTTTCCAAGCAGGAGATCATTCGCTATTTCCCGCAGTTTGCGGACAAGATTCGGGTGGTATACTGTGGCGTGAACACCGAACGTTTCCACCCCGTGGAAGATGCGGCAAAGATACAGGCGGTCAGGGACAAGTACGGCATTGATCGGGAATATTTCCTCTATCTGGGTACCGTGGAGCCGCGAAAGAATCTGGAACGGCTGATCGCTGCCTATGACCAGTTCCGTCAGGGCAAGACTGCCCCGCCGTATCTGGTGCTTGCCGGCGGCAAGGGCTGGCTGGACAGCGGCATCTACAAAAAGGTGGAAGAACTGGGGCTGGGCGATCTGGTGAAGTTCACGGAATACGTGCCGGACGAGGAGATCTGTCCGCTGATGTGCGGGGCACTGGCGTTTGTATTCCCGTCGATCTATGAGGGCTTTGGTCTGCCGCCGCTGGAGGCAATGGCATGCGGTGTGCCGGTGCTGACTACCCACGCGGCATCGCTGCCGGAGGTAGTGGGAGAAGATGCCGTTGTGGCAGATCCCTATTCGCCGGAGAGCATTGCCGCCGGTCTGGAACAGCTGTACACCGACGAAGCCCTGCGGCAGAAGCTGCGGGAAGCTGGTCCGAAACGTGCGGCACAGTTCACGTGGGAGCGTTCTGCGGAACAGCTGTACGCGGTGTATCAGGAGGCTTGCCGTGAGTGAGCAGAGAAAACTGCGGATTTTGCAGGTAAATAAAGCATATTATCCCCATATCGGCGGAATTGAAAGTCTGGTGCGGACATTTTCCAGAGAACTGCAAAAGCGTGCGGAAGTGCAGGTGCTGGTCTGTCAGGAAAAGGGCAGGGGCGAGGATCGCGTTGTAGAGGGTGTTCCGGTGCACTATGCGTCCAGCTTGGGCACATACTTTTCCTGTCCCATTTCCTTTTCTTTTTTGCGGCAGTTCCGGAAGCTGGCGAAGTGGGCAGACGTGGTGGAATTCCACGTGCCGTTTCCGCTGGCAGATCTGGCGTGTCTGCTGTCGGGCTATCGTGGCGGCGTCGTGATCGCATGGCACAGCGACGTGGTGCGGCAGAAGACGCTGCTCCGGTTCTATAAGCCGCTGCTGATGCGGTTTCTCCGCCGTGCAGACTGCATCATTGCGGCAACGGAGGGACACATTACCAGTTCTCCGTTTCTGACCCAGTTCGCGGACAAGTGCCGTATCATTCCCTATGGCATCGACGTGCAGGCGTACCGCAGTGTGGAACGCAAGCCCATTCTGCGGCAGATCCAGCAGGATCCGGAAACGGTGCGGGTGCTGTTTGTGGGACGGTTCGTCTACTATAAGGGCATCGAGGTGCTGCTGCATGCGTTTGCACAGGTGCAGGGCTGCGAGCTGTTCCTCGTGGGGCACGGCACGCCGGAAATGGAAGAAAAGCTGCACCAGATCACAGAAGCCGCCCACATGGCGGCACAGGTGCATTTCCTCGGGAATCTGGAAGAAGCCGATCTGCGGGCAGCCTTTGCGGACTGTGACATCTTCGTGCTGCCCTCCACGGCAAACAGCGAAGCATTCGGCATTGTGCAGCAGGAGGCCATGGTCTACGGCAAGCCGGTCATCAATACGGCTCTGCCTACCGGTGTGCCCCATGTCAGTCTGGACGGCGTGACGGGAATCACCGTGCCGCCGGAAGACGTACCGGCA